>Ga0075184_10047736_pt1 | contig 39618 bp, 4 predicted proteins | sample JI102314DRNA_FD_77308 | JGI IMG/M metagenome (GOLD analysis project Ga0075184, IMG submission 77308) | Wastewater effluent complex algal communities from Wisconsin, to seasonally profile nutrient transformation and Carbon sequestration -... | ecosystem: Engineered > WWTP > Effluent > Algae...
CTTATGCAATCAATATACAGTCTACGCGAACGCATCCCATTCTTGAGTCTCTCTAGAGTGCTGGAGTCGACAGCTGACCACAGGTCAAATATCGGCTAGTTTCACGACGCTCAGCCGTTTCATAATCGCTAAAGTTCTTCCTTGTTCCTCTTTGGAGTGTCTTGCACTCTGAATTGTACTATCAGTGTCTTGCACTTTTAGTTTGTTCATTCAAGAATGGAGGCGACAGATTCGGTTCTCTCACAAGGTGGCGATAATGCCACCACCACTGTGGTCTCAGGGCCACAACGCGGAAATGTCCGCGAGATTGCGATCTCCGAAGGGGTCAGTGATTTGTGTGTACGTCCCAAGTACATCGAGGGTACTCATACTCTCCACCAGGGTTACTCATCGATCGTTACCACCCTTCCTGAAAATAGCATGCCAATTGAGCTTATTGCTCAGCGTGCCACTTCAATACTTTTCTGCCTTGATCATCCCAGTTTGGAACCTCGGGTAGATCAGTATGGAAGAAAGCAGTCAAAAATTCCACTACAGAAGAGGAAACCAAAACTCCAAGTCCCTTCTGTACGCAAAGCCAACTACAGGAACGCCAAAGCCACTACACCCACTGGATGCACTGACAAGTACCCAAATGTAGTGAAGGCTAGATTCGTTTCTCAACCTGTCAATGTGTCACCTCTTAAAGACAGGTACGTGGAACCACTCCCCAAGAAATATCACTCTGTTGGGGAGTCTTGCGGTGTCACCCGTAACTCATTACCACCTGCTGTGCTCGCGAAATATCTTCGCGATGTCGCAATAGGCATTGCTGGTAGTTATACTCGTGAAACAACCGTCACAATCTGGGGCTGCTCCAAGAACCAGTTACGCAAGAAGTACCGTGGCTGGTGCGGATCTGCCGCAGCCGGAAAAGTTGAACCCAATGATTCAGAGTACATTAAACGTGCTCTGGGGAAACAGGCGGCCAAGGTAGCCGCTGTTCAACGTCAGGCTGTCTTGAAGGCAGCCAAACTGAAGGCAGCGCGTGCACAAGCTCACGCAAACAACCTTGCACTTGAGGAAGCCTACAAGGCTGCAGTCGCTGCTGGTAATGCTAGTGCGAAAAGTGCCCCAGTTGCTGCCAAGTTGGTCGCGGCTGCCTCAGCAATTGTTGCTGCACAGGACTCCAGTGACGAAGAATCTGTCACTGATGAACAACGAACTGGATTCTCAACTGCTGATGAAGCTGATGTTGAACAAGCCACAATGAACACCAACTTTTTTGGTGCTCTCTTGGACAAGTCTAGTGATGAAAGTGCCGGTGAGGTTGTGCGTGTTGGTCGAGTCAGTCTTTCTGATCAAACCTCCCAACCACGCAAGTCATTGCGCAAACGTCGTGCAGCTACACGAAAGGTCCCAGCAAAAAGCAATTCTGGGCGTTTTGCAGCTCTCCCAGCTGCTGCAAATGGTTATGCAATCAATGCACAAAGCAGGCTCAGGCTCTCTCTGCGTAAGATCGGTTGTCCAATGGCTACACCGTTCATCTCCCAGGCAATCGTCTCAGCTACAGACGAAAAAGCTCCTGGAGGTGTTCTTTACAATGTTGTTGAACTTTTGCTTAGCTCAGTTCCAGCAATTGTCGGTAACCGCCTCACATATTGGGCGTTCAGGGACTCCAAGCGTATGCGTGTTATTGTTGATGACATGGTCCATCATGAGCAAATAAGAACACACCGTATTATCGAGTTGTTCTTTACTGAGCTCGCCAAGTACTGCGTTGACGGAATTGACCGCACACTTACAAATGCGTGCAACCTAACAGAACACATGAAACATGAAATTTCACGTTTTGTTAGTGACAATGATGTTGACGCTGAGTTCGAATTGGACGATAGTCACAACATGGGCCACATCCTACAGTTCTTTGATAAGGAGTGTAGTGTTACAGAGTACCGTGCTCACACGGTTGTCCAACGTGCTGTTCTTACGTGCAGGTGTTATACTCGTCATTTCGGGTTTGACTTTAACATGCTGGAAAAGATATGGCGGGTTCATCTCAACATGATATATGATGTCGGTGTTGAGAACGTCCGTCGTGGCATGACTTTGTATAACACTCTTGCGTTTGACAAGGTCCTTGATGACATTTCAGATTATGTCAAACCACCGACAACCACAGATGAAGGCATCATGTCTAGCCACCGTTCGTTAACCTTATCTAGTGCCTCCAGCACTAACGATTTGCGTGAAGAACCTGGGCAACTCCCTGTGGTTGAAGTTTCGGCTAATGTTGGTGTAGGGCCAATTGTGGAACAGCCATCTCTTCGTGAGTGTCTTCCTCCTGAAGAAGAAACACTTCCTTGTGTTTCCAGGACCAGGATTGTTAATTGGCTTGCTGCTCCAGTTGAGGCAGAACCTGTTCAGCCTACTGTTGAAGTTATGCCGTTTGTTATCAGTTCTGCACTTCCTGCACCTGATTTGGCTGGTTTCGAACAGGAGAACACAAAGTCTGAACCAGAGAAGGCCGCTGAGTTCCTTTCCCAATTGGCATCACCTGCGCTTGAAGCGCGTGCTGCAAGCGAGGAAACAGTTGCCCGTCGTGAACGACGTGTTCGAACTGCAAGGATTTTACGCATGCACTGTGTTGCGTCGTTGGGAAGGTTATTCATCACGCCTGGCATACTTACACCGGAAGAGCTCGAACTTTACGATCAGATCCCAAAGTTGCCATCAGGCTTGGTGGTACCTTGCCCCAAACACAGCTGTCGCGTATTTCATAAAAACTACTATGATGAAGTTAAGGCTAGGTGTTCTTTTAAGGCCACACCTGACCCGACGTTCACACCAACTTCAGTTATGCGACATGTTGTTAGTGAAATCCGTAGAGGTGCCGTTAACACCAATGTTATCGAACAGACAACTAATAAATCCTCAGTAGAAACAGCTCGTGCTGTTGAAACTGTGGTTGCTACTGGTAGCAGTAGCGAGGTCCAACAGCTTACTGTTGAAAAGACAACTAATAAATCCTCGGTTGATGTGGCTTGTGCCGATGATACTGTGGTTGCTACTGGTAGCAGTAGTGAGGTCCAACAGCTTACTGTTGAAAAGACAACTAATAAATCCTCGGTTGATGTGGCTTGTGCCGATGATACTGTGGTTGCTACTGGTAGCGGTAGCGAGGTCCAACAGCTTACTGTTGAAAAGACAATCAATAACTCCTCAGCTGACACAGCATTCACTGTGGACACTGTGGTTGCTACTGGTAGCAGTAGCGGGGTCCAGCAGCTTACTGTTGAGGCGACAATTGCCCCTGCACCTGCTGGGTTGCCTTTCGTTGATGACGATTCTGATGATGATGACCGATTTATGCATTCTGAGTCCTCAAGCATCCTTAAAGATCTGATGTTGAGTGGTTCGAAACCTTCATGTGAGTTCTTTGGGCTTGATAACGTTGCCAGTACAGTTCAAACAGACCAGGTTCCAATTACCAAAGAAGAACCAAAGCCTGTGGAGGTTGAGATTCAAACTTCAGTCAACGATCTGCCGTCTGGTGCACAACAGAATTCTGTTGTGTCAACGGCAACACAACCTGTTGTAAAGCTTTCGAACGGTATCCCTCTTAACTCTATTGGGCAGTCTAGCCTCCACAGGTTTGAGTTCAATGCCACACTCCAGAAGGAATTTGCCCACAGTTTTGTTGACATCTTTGTTGATGGGGAACACGCAGAAGTGATCCGCGATGGTGATAGTGTTCAAGTTACTTGTGGTACTGTTATCACCAAGTACAAAGTTGTTCGTGCTAAACTTTTTAAGCCATACGAACAACCACATGATTCCATCGTTTCGAACTGTGTTGGTAAAGCACACGTTGCCTTTACAGAGTTGCTGGATGGTTCTACTGTTCGGTTCTTTGTTAGGCTTCGCCATGTTTCTGTTGCCGTGGTTGAACCTGAAGCAAATGCTCCTGCACAACGGCCTGATGTTCGCTATGCTCGCCGTTCTATCTTTGGTGGGCTTGGTTTCATGTCAATAATGTGTGCCTTTCTGCTGTTGACACCAACTGCATTCGCGTACCAGCATGATGGATTCAGTTCGACCAGAGACTGGGCAGCACTTGCTAAGGCTGGCTCTTATGTCTGTTATTCTGTACCTGTGCGTGCGTCAGGCTATTTCCAATATTCTCTCACGGGGGTTTTGGATAAGTATAGCTGCATAGCCTCAGGTGAAAATTGTGGCATAATTAATTTATCAGGTGCCACAGTTGATGAGGCAGGGGTTGTTATCGATGGAAAAAAGGTTTCCTACCAACACCTCTGCTCAGGCGACACGTACTACATCTTACCACCGGTTGAACATCCACAAGTGCTCAGCATAGAGTCGCCTCCTTACATTGAGGAAGACCTAACACTATACACTGAGCACATGTCAACTGATTCCGGTGACATGCACATGTCATACACCATCCTTCAAGATTGGGTGGTAGTTATGGATGAGTACCAACGTTTCAAAGATGCACCTGAGAAAACCCGTCGCAACAAGAACCACGTACCGAACAAGTACATTCATGGTGGTCAGCAGCGCTTCCCTTGTAGGAAGGTTATGTATTGGCCTCGTGGGACTGCTGGTCACATTATTGCACTCCAACATGGTGGCCTTGATGACGTTATCAACTGTCACATCGAGACCTCCTCCATGAACAAGCTAAAGGCTGCCACCATAGAGAAGGACATGGAGAATGTCAGGTTTTTGGAAGCTTCTTTCCGAGTCATGTCGTTGGCACTTGAAGGTGATAGGCCTTATGCTAGTCACTTTGTTCAAACATTTACTACTGAAGAGTATGAGTGCCGTTATGACTTCTACCAGACCAAGTTGACTGAGGAAGCCTCTTATACCAAGAACTGTGACGTTGTCAAGATCAATGGTTGGACATTTAGTCACTACATCTACGATTTGGCTGCTGAAGGAGGTTATAAACTGCTCGAACTCGCCCTAGCTACAATTCATAGCTACATACCCATCCCTATTTTGGGTAGATGGTGCGAGAGTGTTGAACAATTCAACAAGTTTACCTCCTTTGTTGGTCTGCGTTTTGTTGACATGTTTTCGTGGATGAAAACTAAGTTGTCCAACATGAGTGTTGCATTTGGCCTGAAGAAGTACACAGAGTTTGCAAATTCTTTCGACCTTCAGCTTCATGATGCTATGCCAAACCAACCTGCCAGTTTTTATTTTACCATGAAGCTGGCAGTGGAACGTTTTGTCCAAGGGGAGAGCGTTTTCCTAGTGATCGGCATACCGCACGGAACTAAAGAAGATTTTATCACCAAGGGTATTCAGGCCGCCCTTTTGCAAACAGTCGGGGACTTTCAACAACTGGGTGCCTCAGCCAATAACGACGACTACAAGACTATACGGACTGAGGTCGTTGCGGCAAACAGGGTAAAGCATCTGTACGCGCAGTTTCAAGTTCAAGCAAGCAAGAACCGTGTCTTCAGTGTCAATTATGTCAGTCTGCCAAAGTGTAGAAAGGCGTGTAAAACTTATGAAGAGACAATTGAGGCTATGCAGGAAAGCACTGGGTTAGAATCAAGTGATGCTATCATGTTTGCCAAAGTCAATGGCGACTCAACGCTGGGCTACCATTATGTGGATGTGCTCGGTGGTGAAGAACCTGAAGAACTAAATGACGAATTGCCCGCAGATGTTTACACTTTCTTTGGCGACGAGGAGAGTGATGAACACCCTGCACCACAAGGGCCCAAGCGTAAAGATAGTTCTGCTGACCACCACCAAAATAAGAAACATCATGCTAATCCTCCAGCTGACAACGGTGTACACAGTATTTACCCGTGCGTTTGTATTATAGTTCTAGGACTGTTTTCAACTAAGGCACGTTATCTTATAGTAATTTTAGTGCTTAGCTTCATGTTTAATCAAGGAGCTGCACACAATTACGAACGTGACGGGTTTACATCTGAGTACGATTGGGTTCTTCTGGCACAGAGTGGTTATGTTAAATGTTTTGACCTTCCTGCCGCTGCCACAGATTACTTCTACTATACCTTGGTAAGGTCAATTGACAGGTTTGGTTGCCTGTCTAGTGGTGTAGATTGTAAAGTCAAGGTTGCGGACACCCTCGGGGAGACTGAGGCGCAGGTCAGAGAAACATGTTCTGGTGACACCTACTACATAACCAGCGGGTACAAGGGTAACTCTTCATATGTACTGCACATAGATTCGCCTGCGTATGTTACCGAAAAAGTCAAGGTTAAAACCTATCAATATTCAGACTTTTCGGTGGTTTCTTATGCCAACATCAGTGGCCTAGCTGTTGTTGTTGACATGGTTGTTACCAAGGTACAGGAAATTCCGAACAACGTACGTACCAACTTGTTTTTGCAGACTTCTAGTAGTGTCTGCTACAATTCTAAGTTTTTGGTCCATGCTGTGGAGTCACCCGTGATACCACCAAAGTATGGTGGTGCTTATGACACACTCAATTGCTATGTTGAGTTGGCAGGTATGACTAAGTTGCGTGACGATGTCTTCTTTTCTGAGTTAAACAGCTCGAACACACTTGAAGTGTCGTTTAGGGCTATGCAAACCTCGGTGGAAGGAGCTTCTCTGTACAACCCTCATTTTATTATGAGTTATACCACGGCCGAATTCGAGTGTTCATATGACTTCTATCAGAATTACCAAACTGGATTAGTCACATACAACAAGGTATGTACCGTCAAAAAGCTGGCTTTTTGGTCTGTTGCATACTATGCATACGGGACTGTTACTTCATACATTGGTCAGGGGATAAACATTTTGTTGTCCAGGTTTCATTACAACATACCTGAGGTGATGATTGGTCCGTGGTCAGCTACAGTTTCATGGTTTGTGGGTTCAGTTTCATTTGCAGCCACTCGCTTCGTTGACGCATATTCCTGGACTAGCCGTACTATACGTAGTGCTGCAGTTACAATGGGTGTGAAGACCCCCCAGAAGTATGTTGCTGACGCCATGCACGAACTTCGTGCCGAGTTGCCAAGACAAGATGCAGTTTTCTACCACACAATTCGTGATGTTTTCCTAAGGGCTTACTCAGGCGAGGGTTGCTTTCTTGTTATAGCAGTTCCCCCGGGTAATGATGTGGTTGTGGCTGAATTAGTCAACACTGTTCTGAGGTTGTATACTAAGTACATTGGGTATATTCATGCAGCTAAACGGGATGACCTCATCGATTCTAAGGCGGTATTGTACACTGACACTCATGTTTCCTATGACATCGCAGTCTTGGAAAACAAGCACGCACATGATATAAGCACGGGCGCATTTATTGTGGCCGTTGTTGATGCTGTCGAAAGTGAGGGTGATTACACTACCGTCTACAAATCGCAAAATTTTGACTGTGGCACGGCTACCTACGTTGTTTACAACGGAGGTGAACATTCCTGGCAATTTGACACAAACAAATCAATCAAGGGTCATGGTTTTTGGCATTTTCTCCTTCTGGGTTGTTGTCTGTTCTTTGCTACACTCAACTTCTGCATGCAGTATGAATTGGCACAGTACATTTTCCAGGTTTCATGGTTTGTCGTCAGCTGGCTGCTTTTCCTTTTGTCGTTTGCCAACTACCTTTATAAGTCAGTTTCACGCAGACGGCCTTCTCCCGACATTTTCTATGTTGAGTTGGCGAACATTGAGAGCCCACCTATCGCAACTGCTAGCCCACCTAGTAGCCCACCGGATGACACTTACCATGTCACCTGCTCACGCGTCAAGGTAGACAAGACACTCGTTGCTTTGTCCCTCGTGGTTGCCTCATTCATCATGCTGAATTCATTTCCAGTCAATTTTGTGCCACCAGTTGTGGATCCCATTACACTTAAATTTTGCAAGTGCGATGGTAATGTGATCACCTGTACCTCCGATGAGGGCGATGTGGTCAGCCAACATTCATTTTGGCACGACGCTGGTCAATCAAACCTCACTCACGATTTTTACCATGTGAGTTGTGATGAAAACAACGAGTGTACATTCATAGTGTATAGCAAAATTCACCTTACCTCTACAATAGTTACTAAGTATGTACCAGATAGTGGGGTTGTTTACACGATGGTTTTTGTCTACTGTGTACTCATTACTACCAGTGCCTTTTTAGGCAACCAAGACATTCCTATAAGACCTCTCCTGCTGATTCTGTGCGTTTTGGCAGGTGTTCCTTCTGGAGCTGTGGACCTCTTTTGTAACCTCATAGCTCATGGTTTTGGGTACGATGTTTTCCGGTTAGCGGTTTTTCTGGTCTCATATGTTTTTCTTTTCGCAAATCGGACTATTGGTCTGGGTGAGCTTGTTGTTGTGGTGTTGTCTCTGATGTCTACATATTCAGCGGCATTCTTCATGGCTTTTACAATGGAACCTATGGGTTTTCTCGGGGCATCCTATATGTCAGGTGGTGTTTATTTTTATTCTTTTGGTGTTAAGTCCGTTTTTGTGTATACGGCTTACCAGTTGGCTAAGAAAAATTATGCAGAGGTTTTGACTGTTGTCATGGTTTGCTCTTCACCATGTCCTTCTATCTTGGCTGCTTTTACTGGTATAGCTTTACGTGGGTTTGTTTTCAACTTTAGAAATTTTGATTGTGTCCTGGCCAACTATCTCGTTACTGTTCCGTACCAATGGTTTTTCGGTGTCTCAACTGTGCCAACTGATCTTAGAAGTGATCATATGTTGTCACCCGAGGAAAAACACCGGTACACTAAACCGACGAATTTTAACGAGTTTCTAAGGCCGTTTCAAGTAATCAGTATTGGTAACATTTGGTATCTTAAGTACTTGGTTCTCTACCATGGCCCCATGGGAATTATATCCATTGGGGCCCCTGCCTGTTTCTTACCAGGTTACTCAGGCACTCCTCTTTTGGTTGACGGTCAAGTTAAGGCGGTTCTTTCCGGTGTTAACATTTTGTTTGAACAGTTGTTTGTGGTTAGCCCTATTGTTGTGCTTGCCACTGATGACACGGTAGTTCATCGTTATCACCTTGATCGGGTTGCTGGCTTTAGAGAGAAATTGCCAGTTTTCAACACTACGGGCGGGTCTACGAAATTGTTGTTGCTCCCTCTGTTGTTCAGTTTGTGCTACTTTGTTGGTTATCCTGTTCAAATTGACACATTGGCTGTAGGGTTTGCATTTATTGTTGGTTTCTTGGTTGTGTTCACCTACCAGTGGATTATGGCACCCACTCCTTACACCGTCCGTGTTGCAACGAAATTTGTGGGCTCTAAGTACTGGTGCATGTTTATTGCACTTGTGGGTTTGGTTTCGGCTAGGGTTGAAATGAATATAAGTAGTTCTGAAGCTCATTTTCGCCCTGAAATTGTACAGTTTGCATTATTTAGCTTAGTTATAGGTTTGCTTATCTATTTTATGTATTTCCATGCTTGGTTAGTAGTTTTAAGCGGCTACCTTTCAGCTATATATATTGTCGGCGATCCGTATCTTTACCTTCCAATTTCGTGGGTTCCGTACGGTTGGGCTCTGGATGGAACGGTGTTGACAATGGCTATATTGTTGTCTCCATTGCGTCGTGTAAATGTATTACTTAGCGTAGTCGTTATTTTGTCTATGTGGGCTTGTGGTATGTTTCTTTTTATTAGATATATAGTCTATGCAAGAGTCTTTCTAGTCATTGTGAAGTATTATCAGTTGCAGATTGTTTCGGACATCTACCATAAGACTGGTGTTGACTTAGCATTAAAGCTCTGGGAGCTTCCTTGGCTGGGTGCATTTGTTAGTACGTGGTTGTTTGAAACTCCGTTTTCTCTAGAGTACTACTCTGGTTTAGTTCAGTTAAAAATGACCAATGAAGGTTATCAACTACTAGTTGATGAAGATGTACATGAGAATTACGTCTGCTGCTTTTGCGGTGTTCCCGGCCATGTCTACAAACCCACTTCTACCGGGTGCGTCTCAGCTTTCGACGAAAGCACATCATCAGTTCGGGCAGCCATGTCGAAAAAGCGCATCTATGTCCCTGCACAAATGTCAGTTCCTACAATGCCGAATGACCCAACTCTCATTGAGGAAAGGGCCATGGCTAAACAAGTTAGGGAGCTAGAGGACATTGTTAAGGCTAAGGATGCTCTCAACCAAGATATGCGTACTAGTCTTAACTGCAGGGATTCGCTCATGCAAATCGACCGTTCTGCTCGCCAGGCCACCCATGATTTGTTGTCAGTTACTAATCGTACCCTTACGAACCGTGCTGCAGATGCTGCTAGGCTACAAGGTACGTACCGCAATGAGATTCAGTCTGTGACTAGCAAATTGCAAGAGTATGTTATGACTATTAGTAACCTTCAAACGACTGTTGATATCCAGGCAAAGCAAATTCAAGCCATGCAACAACTCCAGGGTACAGCTACCGGACAAGCTATTCAACCAACCGTTGCAACTGTTGCAGACAACACTTCTCAACCTGACCAAACATCTGACGCCCAAGCACCCTCAGCAGCGGCAGCAACAAGTTCGGTTGTATCAGGAGATGAGGATGTGTTTTCCTTCAAGTCTGTTGCACCGAGGAATTTCACTGTTAAAGCAGATGTGCATGCGCCCTCTAAAGGTCTTGACAGCGCAACATTGGTTACAGGGTCAACCTTCTCTAGTGCCGGTCCTGGTGTTTCTAACACCAACCAACAACCTACCACCACACCAGCTACCAGTTTTGTTGATGCGCTTAATTCTGTTCCCTCAGCAGCGTCCAGCGATTCTGGTTCAGTGGGTTCTATGGTGGCACTGCCGGTTCCTAGTTTGTCCCCTGCTGAATGTGGTACGTTGATTGAGTATGGAATTAGTCTCAATGTCCCACTAAGTGAACTGATTACTAGTGCTGTCAACGGTTATGTTCAAGCGATGTGTGACCTCTGTGCAGTACTCGAGTACGCTAACACACACAATTGTAAGAGCCACAAGTGGTTTATTACGGTTAGCGGTATTCTCAACCAAATTGGCAAATTGTCGCCAAAAGGTCCACGAGTACATTGGTACCTAGCTATTATTAGAGAAATAGCTGTGTACTTCTACACCACTGCACCAAAGGCATACCAAGAAAGGCACTCTCAAATCAGGGCACTAGTAGGTAGAGTTAAGCAGGCTAAGATTAAGGCTGGGGAAATTATTGATCTCACATTCCCTACACTGGTTTCACTTGAATCACTGTTCCAGCTAAATGCAGACCATACCAATTATGTGCCAGACAATGCATTCAAAACTTGGTATTACACGACGGATCCAGTGGTTGTTGGGTTTCCAGTGGTAACTGTTGACTCTGCTCTCACAATCAACCAGATTAAAGGCCTCTTTGGAAAGTGTGTTGTCTTTGAAGGTCAATACTCACATCTTATCACACTTGTTTGTGATAACTTCTCACACACACCTTATGCTGACGCTAAGGCTGCGGTTATTGACGCCGCTAACAACAAGGACAATGAGAAGTATGACAACTTGCTTTCCTACAGCATCCCAGAACATGGTTCTCCTACCAGTTTTAGGGAGCCACCAGGTATAACAACATTGGCGGAGTCATTAGCAACAAAAGTTGCTGTAGAGAAAGTTGCTGTTGCTACTGGTGTCATTCCAAAGGCTCCTCCACCCATGCCAAACCCAAAGCCACAGAAGAACTATGTCAGTAAGGAGGCACACAAACAGAACCGCCAAAAGCCAGTGACGTTTACCAGTAAGGCTTACGTCTCAGTGTTATTCATTTTTGGTTTAGCTTTTGGTGGGTGCTGTGGTGCTGATGTTAAGAACGTGTACCTTGAAATGCCCTCATTTCTCTCAGAATATGGGTATCAGATAACCAATTTCAGTGGTATTGTCAATTGTTTGGCTGCAGGGACTCCGGTTAACATCTGGACTAAGGTGCAATTTGACGGTTTGGAAGACTTGGCAACATACCATGCTGATGAGGTCGGTACCACATTGGATGTCAACAACTATCAGCAGATTAAAGGTGTCGGTTTGTTCAACGATCCGGGGTTAACAGCTAGTGCAAAGATAAACAAGATGAACCTTTGGGTGTATAAATACATCTACTCGAAGGGCAACATACGTCTTCCATGCACATTTAAATTGGAACCTTTTGAGGTTTCAGTCTTTGACCCCGTGGTTGCCGCCGCCGCCAATGATGCTGCAGGGAGGCAACGAGGAAATGGATTGCCAGGTGTTTCCGCTGATTCACCAACTACTGAAAGTGTCACGTCACCTACGAGCTGTGGGCAGAGCGCTGAAACCTATGGTGAAGGTTATTATCAGCCAGTCTGTTATCGTTCAGACGATTCTTCTGCTGCTAGAGTAGGTTCAACGTACGAAGAGGCAGTTTATGGGGCAGGCAAGCTTATTCTACTTAGGGATGAAGTTCCGCCCTCTCTTAATGCTGCCAATTACCCACCCGTAAAAAAGGTGATGTCAGACGATCATGTTTTGGCTTCTGTCGGCAACATTGAGGTTGCTGTTTCGGGTGTGCGACTTTCACTTTACCATCTGTTGTCGACAGTTTATGTTGAGTGGGGCCCTCTTCAAAACGAGTTATTGTTGTTGTTCCATGCTGTTTACACTGGTTCTTCCTATGAACTTGTGGTCAACTCAGCCGACGGCAACTTTTTGAGGGCCATTCTCGATGTTGCTGGTCAATCAGGCATTGATGTCTACAGGTATGATGAAAGGTGTCATCCAATTACAGTCTGTATTGCCTGTGAATGCCCCGTGGTAGTCCGGCTATCTGTTACAGCACCTTTGCTTCCTTACACACATGAGTTTCCGTATGATCCGTTGCTTTTTGTTGCTGTTCCTGAGGGCGTTATTGATTCGCCTGCTGGTCCAGTGACAGTTCGTTACAATGGTATTGTACATGTGAAGGATGCTAGCGTACCTACTAACAAGCCACCTCCAGCCAAACCAATTACCCTGCAACAGCAGCGAGTGGAGTCAATGGAGGTTGTTAACGGTTTGGTCCGCGCGGAAGAATACACAGATGCTTTTGGCAACCACGTCAAACGTAAATATCAGCCACATAGGGACCTAGATGGTGTAATGAAGGAGCGCAAACTTCGCGCTGTCACCAACTACGGTTCTACAGATGTTTACGTTGTTGAGGAATATGGCCCTGAACACGTTCAACCTGCAGCTGTCCCCAAACGAGTGGAACCAGCTACGTCTAGGGTAGACGAAGTTACGGAGGTCTCACAACCAGCCATTCACACAAACGAGGAACCAGTTACGCCCACGGTTGGTAAGCCTATAGAGGTCTCACCCTCTAAAGCATCAATTGCATCACCAGATGCTAAATTCTCCACTATTAAACCTGGTGTCAAAATTGAAAAAGATGACACCTGTGGAGACGAATGTGAGGCTGCTAAAACCACGGCGCGTAACATCTATGAGGCAGAACAAGAACGGCTCAGAATGCAACGTCGTAAAGAAAACGAGGATAAGGTTATTGCATTTGCCAAGGTTAAAGGTCTAGAACGCGAGTGCAAGAAGCACAAGTACTTGCTGCCTGAATGCGACGCTCTTAGACAGAAACCTACAGTTTTTACTGAGGAGGTCTTTGAGTTTCTTATTAAGGAAGTTTTCTATGAGCAAGTGCAAACCTTGGAGACTGTTAAGACTGAACGAAAGAAGACACGCCAGGAACTCGAAGAGGTGCATGCTCGTTTAAAGACCCTCTCTGATCAGATGGAAGAGTACCTTACGCAGTACAGTGGTGCCAAGTTGACAAACTCGCGTAACATCTATCACAAGTTAAGTGCTCTTGTTGACTCTTCTTTCAATGAAACGGTGGAAGAGACACCACAAACAGCAGCACCTTCAAGTCGAGCTTCTCCTCGAACAATCTACGAGAAACCTGTTCATGCTGAAAAACCTGCCACGTCGAACCCCAAGTTCGAAAGTCCTAAGGTCAGAAATCCGGAAGTAACACCTGTGAACAAGGTTGCCATAGAAAAGACTGAACGTGTTAACACAGTTAAAACGGAGTCATGGGCCGATGCTTTCTCAAAGGTAGCAGGGTATGTCCCATTTTCCAAACGGTTTTCAGCATGGTACAATGATGACGAGAAGAAAGGACGAGAGGCTTGTGAGCAGGCGCTAGAGGTTGCAACACGTGATTACGGCATTAGTCCGATCCTTGTTACTTCACTTAAAACAGTTTGCTCGGGCGTTTCTGTTTATCTTACCTCGGTGACACCTAAGGATGAAACGCCATTTGTGACCGTTTGTTCTCTGAACCATGTCACTTGTAGTGACAGTTCGACACCAGTTGTCTCTTTCACAGGCCCCATAATATACTTTGCAACACAGCGGGCCACTGATCAACTGGTTAAGTACGAGAACTGTGGACACCATACTGAGTTTGTAAATCACCAGACTTACCCTAAGCACTTGGCAACTTGTTCAAACAACGAGAAGTTTGTTGTTCTTCAGTATGGGGCCGACCTACCCAAGCAAACAATTAGTAGGTCTGTTCCGTACACAGTTAATGAGTGCAACTCTTTTGCATTCGGCCTGTCACCTGTACTATTTAACCACACGGTTCATGTTTGTACTAGTGGGCACTTCGCCGATGGTGTTCCTACAATTTTTACCATTGACCAGGAGGAATTCGTTAGTAGCAGGTTGTATGAAACATCATCAACCTACTCCGGTCGGGGCACCATTGTTGATTATGTGTCACAACTAAAGAAGGTTTCTACAAACATGATCCGTGTTCGGGTTGGTTTTGGCGCACAAGTGTATACTACTGTCCTCTCTAGGCCTTGGTATCTCAGTGTGGATGACCAAATTGTCGATGTCACACTGTTAAGCCCCATGAATTATGAGGGCTACAAATTGGTTGGGGACCTGCCTGTTTATTGTCAGGTCAGTGGTAGGCTTAATTTTAAGGAAGCCACCATTATCAAAACAGTGGATAGCTTGTTGGGTTCTGATTCATATGTGCTAGAGGTTGCAGGCGTTAAACATGATTGTTTTGCCCAAGACACAGTCTCATACTACATGACCAAGACGTTCGGCACGTTGACACCTGCTGAGAACGTACTCATGAGTAAAACAAAGGCAGTCTTGCAGGCAGTCATCGTTACTCTTCTGTCAGCGGCTTTCTCAGTTCTTGTTGGTTTTCGAACATCCAGAGAACCTGTTACAGCGTATGTCTTTCCCACCATTGCTTTGGGTTGGCTCTTCACCACGATAGTGCCATTCTTGTGCGTATACTACCTAACCGTTCGATCACTGGTTATTTTGATAGTGATTAGGGAAACAATTTATATTTTGGTGGTTATGTACGCTCATCCGACCGTGTCAACATATTGGTGTGTTGCTGCTAGTTTTGCATTCTTCAATAATTACTACATCTCCACCGGTTTGATGTCTGTGGCTTTCAACCTTTTTTACTTGGTTGCCATCATATGGGTCCTCTTTAGAAATTCTGTTATATATGAAGCTCTTTCCTGGATGGCCCTTGCTCTCAACCTCCATAACCTTCCGTTTCTTATACCCATTTGGGAAAAACCTGCAGGTTACAACCATGCCGGGGCTACAGCTGCTCTGGTGTCCGCCGGTTACACTATCAATGATGCCGGTAAACTCAGGGAAATCCTTAATGGCAGGTATAGTGAGACGGAGAAACGTCGGGCTGCTTTCTACCTCATGATGCTCTCCATTGCCAACAGATCTTACAATCTCAACGCACAGGGTATTTACAAATATGATCCTTCTGCTGCCTATAAAATTGTGGCAAACCTTGAAGGTGGCGGTGACAAGTATATGCAAAACTTGATGAACCGCGTCAATGCGATCATGTCTGTCGAGGTTCACAATAAGGCTAGGCAGCAGTACGTTACAGAAAAGGTCACAATAGTATCACCTACTAGTTTGAATCTTCCAGCCGGCGGCAACGTTCTATTTCCAGACCTCAAAAACCGTTGCTTCACAATTAGTACTGGTACCCTTAAACTACACGGGTTCCAGGCTAATCCAGGGAAACTTTGGGTGCCTAGGCACGTCTTTTTGGAAAATCCAATCTCCGAGGCTGCATACGCAAGGCGACACCAGGAACTTCAGGTTCAGATCAACGACGGTAAAAGTATCTGTAAGGTCTACCCTGACATGTACTCCTCACAGGCGATCAATGTCAATTTTACTAATATCAGTAACTATGTAGATGGTGCTGAGATGTGGGAATTTGCCGTCACAGGTTTGCCCGTTTGTGCCTTAATACCGTTTGCAACCATGCAGAACCTACCAATGGATGTTATTCCTGTTTATCTCTACAATGCCGACAGTCAGGCAGCTCCCTGGTTTGTTGCTAACATGACTGAAACGGGGAAAATTGGAGCTAATACTGCTCCTGGTTATTGCGGTCTTCCATATTTTTGGCATACAATAGCAGGTTGGGAACTGGTCGGTCTTCACAATGCTTCTACCAATCACTACGTTTCGGCTCTTAGACCAGATATCTTTAGGCCTTGGGACACTACTGTTGTCACTGATATAGTCGGTGCCTCAGTTTCACTTGAAACAACTCCTATGGGAAGGGCTGCTACTGCAATTACTGGTCTTGTTCTGCTTTTGGACCCTTTGGTGGACAGTTGTGCTGCACCTAGTGGGATGAATATCGCTGAGTGTGCGGCTGCGTATGGGCATGGTTCTGTTGACGTTAGTCAGTTGACAGATCTCATTGCCGGTATGACGGGTCGCTCAAAGGCCAGGGTTTTCGGGCAAATTTACACTGTCTTAGCTGACAGGGCCAACACCTACAACACAGCTAATGTAAAGCTTAATGGTGTTTCAGTGGCTGCGCACGCGCAGCTAAACGGTCCAGAGGTGCTAATCACTCAGTACCTTCAGAAAAGCGGTGCCTATCTTGAAACTGCTGAAGTTCCTACAGGCGATGTCTTTTACAAGAAACTGTTCATGGAGGGTTTTCTCTTCTGTGTTCACTACCTTGCCTCTGGTGTTCGGATCCCATATCTCTTTCCGGTCATGCTGATGTCTGCAATATTGGTTAGGGTTCGTTTCGGTGCCAAACATGTTGATACCATGAAGAAGAGGTTTGCACGCTACGTTTTCCAGCACTTTCCAATGTTTACATTGATTGCAGTGCACACGTTTCCAGAATATCTGGAAACAGAATTAATGCGTGGCATCTTCTCATTTATGGTCTTCATGTACATTAACATGGCTACAGTTCTCGACTTTGCTAAGGTTGTTGAATGTGTGACGGTTTTGGGGTACCGTGCTCTTCTGAAATATGTGTTCTCATTGGCAGTCATTTTGTGCTACTCAGCATTATATTTTAATTATTCCTACTTTGACTGCTACGTCATTATGAACGCAATTTCTAGCCCCATTACTGTTACTCTTCAGCTTGGGTTGGCCCGCTGGTTCGGTTCAACGCTTGTGTTCCTGGACTACAACTACGAGTGTCACCTTTTGGTTGATGCTTTTTGGGTCGCATGGCTTCACATTTTTGGAAGAGGTTTTGTTGATGATGTCTGGGTTGTTCTTGTTGACACGGAAGGGCGGGTCCCCAACGGTATTCGAGAGCGTGTAGGGCAGGTCCTTACAATCAGAGAAGGCGAGAAGAGTGCGTTGTCCAACTTGTCAGTTCAGGTCTTGAATTCACTCCTCACATATGGTGAGTTGCTTGCACATACAGTAGATGCAAGTGTGTCTCGGGCTGCTCTTAAGGCAATAGAAAGTAATGACGTTAATCGGCAATGGCAAGAGATCATGAATTTCTCTGCGTACCTCCTTGACAACAATCCAATTCTCAAATCAGTTGTTGAAGGTACCTGCTCTATTAACGACATGTTACTATGTCTTGAGACTAAGAGTGACGACATTGAAGCTGTGAAACGGAGGAGTACTGAGTACCTTGCTGCGGTTTATGCTGGCTACATCGGCAAAATAATATCGGACAGAAGGGACACTCTCAAACCTACAGCGCAGGATCTTTCTCAGTTGTATAAAGAACTTCAGGTAAGCCTGTCTGAAATACCTGGGATTGTTAAACAGGCTATGGGTGGCGCACTTAAAGACGCTAAAGCCAGCGAGGTTAATGTGTTCTCACGTCAACTAAAGGAACAACGAGCACTACTACTTCGACTTACGGCTATGATCAAAGCAGCTAGGGCTGACCCTATGAAGATCGTGGGTGCATATAACAACCAAATCAGTAGCTTTGTGGCCAACCAACTCGATGAGTTTCTCACTGCGGCTGGCCGCTCTGAGGAACCGATCAGTGTTGAGAGTACACCTGAGGAATTGGCTAGGTTCATTAATGGCCTAAATCTTATAGTGCCTGACCTTTACAACCTGCTTGGCCTACCTGCCTTGGACCCTAACAACAAGGACCACGACTTACTCTACCAACTTGCGCACCTGTTGAAATATGCAGCTGACACACTTGACCTCGAGTCTGTGGAGCTTAGCGATGTTTCGTCTGATCTCAGTATGAAAATTTCTACTCTTGAGCAGGAGATAGCTGAGGTAAATTTAGCCGTCCATCCAAGTAAGGAACTTAGGAAGGAGCAAAACAGAATAATTACGGCTAAGAAGAACGAACTTTCTAAGCTTAGGGCTCAATACCGTGCGCAACGTGTCAAGGACTCTGAGGAAGCAAGACTCAATGCCAAACAGACTAAGCTTCTTGCTGTTTCTTTGACTAAGGCCAAGAATGATAGTAGCAAGAGTGAAGAGATAAACCGACAACGGGCCGAAGGGTATAGTAAATTAGTCACCCTTTTGGTTTCGTTGTCGCGTCAGCGGTACCGAACCTTACCTTCACTCCTAGCCGCACTTGGTGCTGCTGTTACTGAAACACCGGCTGAGCTCTATTCCCTAATTTTCTCCGGTAGGAATGTGGGTGTAGATCTCAATGACTACAACCTCACCCGTGACTCAACAATCACATACCGGGTGAAGGCAACCGATTTTGGGAATTTTACGGTAATCGACGGAACTGACACTGCCGGCTGTCCTGCATTGTATGTTGGCCCTGTGTCACGTGTGCAAAGCATACCACCTTTGTACCGTGTTGCGAGATATGGTCAGCTCATTGACCCTGACGAAATCAGGGCAGCTATCAAGCAGAAGCGTGTCGATGATTTGGTTATCACCAGGGAATCAGCGTACATTACGCGTGAGGCATCAGTGGAGCTTAATGGTTTTGATACTCGTGTCTCACCTGTGGTCATCATGTGCTGCGGTGTTAAGATTGAATGCACTTCAAAGTTAGACCATTCTCACAGCCCTGTTAACAAGTTATGCCGAAATTGCATTGTTGGTTCAATAAACGACCATGTTCTCGGGTGTGCAGCCTGTATGACTGCATTCTTAAGGCGTTACTCCTACAGAGGGTGTTCAGAAAAGGTTGGTACTGCAACAGACTACTACATTCATTCTATGACATGCCAGCACTGCAAGTACTGCAGAGCTTGTGGAGGTATACCACGTACACAGCCTGATGATCCTAATGAGTGCCACGGTGCTGGCTATCATGGTGCGAAACATGCCTTTTCAGGTTGTTCACAACCTGGTTGCACATATGACCATTACGATGCTGAGGCTATGATGTACGGTGGTTCAACCAAACGTAACTATGTTGGGGTGATAAACGTAGAACCAGATGGTGATGCTTTTAAAATCGTCTGTAACGGTGAAACTATCGCAGTTATCACATCGTTGCCTTCCGACGGGATTGTTTTAAGGCCAATCTTTCCAATAAACATACCTACTGGTCACAAAATCTACGTGAAATCTAGCTCAGTTGACACCATCTACCTTATGGCTGTTCTGCACAGATACTTTAACAGGACAGTCTCTGTTGAGTGTCATCACTGCGCCCGCAGCTTCGGTAGTGTTGTTGACCATCTCTACCTAGTGGAGTCTGAGCCCAACCACCCAGCGGTTACATACAAGGGTCGGCCTTTTAGAAATGCCACCTCCATTGTTGCCACCCACCCTGAGACGCTCGTGGAGTGTCCCAAACTGTTTGCTCTTCCAACAAAAGCTAAGTACACAAGGAATGATTGCCTTTTTAAGGACCATTCTTCACATAACCGTGACCAGTGTAAGATATGTTCACAGCCAGATGACAGCCAGATGCTTGTCCATGCTAGTGTTCCGGAAGATAAACGATTCATTTGGGCATACACCAAAATTCTTGCTGTACCAGGAAGAACCTGTACACGCTGCCAAGGCTTCAAACCTGTTGAAGCTGGTAAGTGCTTTTTCTGCACTGCGGATTTTCGGCGGGAGGCGGTGAAATTCCCTCCGTCTCAGCGAATGGGTTAATGGACATTCACAGCCCGCTGCTCATCAAGTATACGGACCTTTCGTTGGCACCTGATTTCGAATTAACATCGTCTGAACGCGGTGGTTTTGCGGAACCACAAATTTCGTACGTTCCGACAGAGGAAGTTTTACCGTTTTCTGGTTTTTCTTGTGTTGTAGCACAAACTACATTTATTCAAGACGTCACAGCTGTTGCTGACGTGGATGTAGTCAAAGAAGACACAGTATCGTTAATTCAAAGCCTCTATGTTGTGCCATTTTCGTCAGACCCAGTTGTCCGTCATCAGTATGAGCAGTATGAAACACCCTTCGGTGCTGCGGAAACAATGGTAAAACTTTACGATTCCATCCTTCTTGGTAATGATCAACTAGGCCTCAAACACCAAACAGTTGTTGATATTGGTGTTGGTGGTGGTTCACTTAGCATTGCACTGTTACGTGCTGGCACGTGGCATGTTGTAGGCATTGAGTTGGACCCCCATATTTATGAGGTCCTTGTTGAAAAGTGGACTGAGTTGCAACTGGATGCTACTGTTGCGGCAAACCGTCCTGTCACATTGCCATTCACAATAGCACAAGGTGATGTACATTTGGCCAAATCACTTGTTAAACGATTTGCCATTTCCAACCCACCTTTTGGCCTCTACCAGCAGTCATTGGTTCAGTTCGTTAAGTCGGCATTTAATTTGGCACACACAGTTATGTATGTTGTTAGAACAAGAGAAGTTCACAGGCTTATCTCTGCGGGCATTACTGATAGGTTTCAGGTTGTGCCCATCCAGCAGTTAAATATAGACCTGCCAAACACGCTTCCTAACCATACGTTGCAAAATTACACTGTTGACTGCACTGTTCTGGTAGCTCAAACGTACCCAGCTCAGCTTAAGTTTCCACAACGACTGCTGCCAAAGAAGATGTACTATGACATTGAAGCACAGACAGTGACTGTTTCAGCCGCAGACATGCGAGATTACGCCTTGGCTTGGCGTGAACGACAGTCACTCAGGGACATGATACCAACATCAGACTTCTACTGCCTCAAAAATGAAAAGGTTGGCTCTAACTACCACATCGAATTCCTTCTTGGCAGACCAGTCGGAGATACCTCAGTTTCCAGGTACCTACAGAAGACATTGAAGTACAATGGGGTTTTGCTTGACAGAATGCGTTCACACACCGAATTTTCTACAGAAGACCTGCGTGACGCAGAGGCACTTCGAGCTGGTATCAAGTCGTTATTGGAAAACACGGCTGACCACCTAAGTAGAAACCACTGGATACGCGTTAAAAGTGCAAACTCACCAACTGGTGTGGTTACTGGTATCTTTAAGGCTGTTCACACATCTGTCTACAATAAGGATGGTGTCAATGTTAAATTCACAGGTGACATCACAAAGGAAATTAATATATATTCCGACCTTCAACAACAAGTTCCGCACCTCCTATCCAAAACCACTCTTGGCATCCACAATAATGCTCCTGCTATCTTCAGACATGGTATCTCATATTACACCTTTCAAGATGTGGTTGATGCAATAACTGACCAAAACTACAAAGTGGTCACCCAGGTTATGTCTGAAGCTGGCTTTGCGACAAACCTGACGTGTGACAGTCCTAACTGGTGGCACTGTGTTTCTTGTCAAAGGTACCTGGTAAAATTGGCGCAGTACTTCTTGCACATATGGTTGGTTTCCAACGAGTTTGTGAACACAGTGAAAGGTTACAAGTACATTCTTACACCAGATAACATCGAGGCACATGGTACCATTTTAGACTTTGGTGATTATGATGTATCACAGATGAGCCCCAAGGAAAAACTCACGTCTATAATACCAATTCGTGAGTCCATTCAATCAGTTTGGGTACTTTGTGGTATGCCTTGGCTGTTCTCGCCCGCCGTGCATCCTGATATTGTGACATACATTGATGGTGTGTTCGATTCCAAGCATAGCCATTCTCTCCAAACCTGGTTATCAGTACTACAGTCTAACTATGGTTCTGAATCTGTTGAGACATTTGGTGGTGGAATTTACATTCGCAAGTATGGCTCAGTAGCCGTGTCATGTCAGGCGGATTTCAAAGGGCTCTTGATAAAGATTCTTGCTGACTTAGATGTGCTTGTTGGTGAACTGGCTGGCCGTCGTGTTGATTATCTGTTGCCCACAACTTCGCTCTCAAATGAGTGGAATAAGGCAATGGCATTTGCACACAATTTCGTGATGTCAGCTATGGTTAAGCGTTCTGTCACTTTTGAAAAGTACAAACGTTATTTCCTAGTTGATGAATATGGCGGCTTTACAGTTGAGCGTGGTGTTTGGGATAAACTCCTAAAGCAAGGTAACCTCAGCCCGAATTTCAATCAAAGAATGGTCTACTCAATGGCGTCAAATTATCGATACGATGTGCGGCAAGACATGTGGGGGTTCGGTTTTGATTGGTCAGAATCAGTTGTTGATCATGGTGTGCTGGTTCCAAAGAACATGTGTTATCCGCTGGTCGGTAACATACCAATCGAGACAATTTTATCATGTAACCACCCTGAGTGTAAACGTAGTCCAGGTGACCAAAAGTTGTTCGTCTTCGCGTCAATGGCACATCTCATGTGGAATTCAATATCAAAGTTCCCTGCTGTTCACCAAACAGACCTAAACAATCTCAAGTGTGCAGGGTCCATTGCTCCAGGTACATTCAAAGTAGCAGCTCCAGGTCCTCACGGTGTTGAAGTAGACTATGTCTTCATCGACTGGTTGTACCAGAACGGCCAAGGTGTTTCCTATGTACACAACGACTCCTTGACGGGTGTTGAGTACATCTGGGAGCTCACACAAAGGTATTGGCGTTCTGATGTTGATGGTATACGTGAAGATCTGGATCTGTTTGGGAAAATGGAAGGCGGCTCTGTGACTGACTCACTAATCATACTTGGCTACTCTATGTTGTTAGCTACCATGCGAGATGAAATCTCCAAGGCAATAACACGTGGTGCAGTCGAGCCGAAGTTTCGTTGGTCACATGAACAAGCAAAAGTGCTCCATGGCAAATCAGCCGGTACACCGCTTAATCTTTGTGGTTGGGACGCACTTCAAGTCGATCGCTGTACTTCCGGTGTGCATGATGCAGTAATCATGCACGCTTCTCGAACTGGTTTAAAAACACCTACGCAGGCAAATGTCAAAATTCAGGCGACAGCTAAAAGCCGTGTCAGAACCATAGCTGGTGTTCACCCCTACACTAACATCATGGGGCGTGCTGTCTTTCAAAATCTGCGTGAAACAATGATGAAGGGCGACATATTTAAGATCGGCATTGGTATATTCTACGGCATGTGGAATGAGATGCTAAAGTGGCACTTCTCATTTCAGCACGATGTGCGTAAGGCTGCACCTAACGGTATACCACCAAACACACAATACCGTTCAGGTGGATGGGATTTTGAGAAGTGGGACCGCAAACTAAACCCACTGCTGATGTTGATCGTGCACCTTGTTGCTGTCGAACTTTTGGAGGTTGGTCCTTCTAACTCACGTGAACACTACAACACCACAGAACAGTCTGATGACCCTACTTACGAAGAAGCTTGTTATCGTGACTACGGTGAAGAGTTCCCTAATTTATCACCTGCTGAAATTGCCCGCGGTTGCATATGGAACCTTACTGTCAATGAGTTCGTCAGTATCACATTCAACACACTTAAGAGTGGTGCACTAATTTACGAGAAACCGTCAGGTATATCATCAGGTGGCTCACACACCGCCGACGGTAATGGCTACAATCATCTACTGCTTGTCTGTCTTGTCTGGCTAGACTGGGTTTCGTCATTCAACATGCCTGGTTCTCCACTGCTAGATGAGGCGCGTGAGATTGTCATGGAGCATCGAACAAAACCATTTTGTGATTACGATCAGATCGACCTCCTCATAATTGGTGACAAATTGAGGTTGGCTAAGGAACTCGAATCAGAAAAGGTATCCATCCTGTCAGATGACAACTTTCGCTTGTACAGACTCGATTACTCATTCCCGGAAGAATTTCTCACCAAGGCCGCCTACAAACTGTCAGGCTTTGTTTTCACACCAGACAAGTATTTCTGTCTTAATGGCGTTTACCCACCTTTGGAATTTTGTTCACAAGCCACAGTGGTTGATGAAGCTTTATTGTTTCACCCGTGTCCCAATCCAACCAAGGTGATGAATTCGTGCGTTTTGGCAGGTGTTCTTAATGAGAACCAAAATTACGGTAATAAGATAGCACCGGCAATGAAGTTGGTCCGGTTCAGTGCACTTGCTGCGCTAGCTATCCCAGTGAAATGGCGTCCTAACTTACCAACACAACAACATGAACTGGCAAACACACTCATAACCTACATTAAGTCAACATACCCAGATCTCTCAGTTACAACAGAAGAGATGGAATTGGCTGCAGGTTATATTCCTGTCGGTGGTGGTGTAATGGCCTCTTGTGTAGAGGAGAAAACTAACAAACTCGTTGATTATGAATGGTTAAGTGCATTGTACAAACCATCAAATGGGTACAATGCAGCAACGATTGTTAATGACTTTCTCAAAGCATTCAAGGCTTCACAGACACTCGTCAGCAAACCAAGTGTTGGTGACCCACCACCTTCTGCGGATGATTGTGTTGTTTCCGAATCAGATCTGGCTCCAACTGCCGACATTGACACTGAGTATGTTGGCGTTTCAACTACAGCAAACCTAAGGCGATGTGATTATGGGTGTTCATGTGTTGCCAAGTACATGTGTGATGCATGTTCATACTATGGTATTGGTTGCTGTGCTAAGCATGCCTTTAACCATATGGAAGACGAACAACACTATTCATACTCGTACGGAAAGTTTCCTCTCGCCTGTTTTGATTGCGGTGAACGTGACATACGTGTGCTCTACAGTTGCAACAATATTACCTGTTGCTCAGCACATATTACTACTCAGCCAGCGTACCCTTACGTGCTTGACGGTAAGTTTATTGGTGACACAGACTCAAATATTATGTCTAGTGTGAACTTACCTGCATTTAAAGAGTACATCCATGTACTGGCAACAACAGGACACGAGAATGATGTAGCAAGGCGGTTCCATTACCAACTTGTTAGACAGAATATCTCCTTACATATGCGGATTACACAGCTAGACGTTCAAGTGGCACTCACTAAAGTTAAGCAGTTGATGCCATTCAAAATCAGCGAAGTTAAAGAATCCTGCGGTGTGTATGTCATCCGTTTTGAAAACGTCGAGAGAAAATCTGCTCTTTCTAAAACGTACAAGTTGTCACGGAAAAATTGGTATATGTGCGACATCAAGCTCAATTACCTCGATGATGGCTCTTTCCAAGTCAATTTTGTCGACAAAACATCGGACATTAAGGTAGGTGATGTTGTAACACCTGACATGATTACTGGTCCTTTGCTAAGGGCCCAACAAGTAATGTCAACCACCATGAGGAACCAAGGCTTGCTAGACTTGCTTTGGGGTTCAGTTCGTTACAACCAACCACCAGATATACCAGATCCAGGTCTCAATTATTCACAAATGGAGGCATTTAGAACAGTATTCTCGCAGAATTTAACATTCATACAAGGTCCTCCAGGTACTGGAAAAACATTTGTTGCGGTCAAAATTCTGCTTGCCGCAATTGAGATGGGTTGGACTGTCGTAGTGGCCTCCTCTACACACAATGCAGTGGATAACATAATTAACCGGTTGTATGCAAAGCACCGCTCGGGGGTCTTCAGAAATGTCCCAACAGAGCATGCCGACCGCGTTAAGTGTGATGCACCAGCGTACCTTCATGGGTTTTTAAGGGTGCTTGGAACCACATTGACTACCAACCTTCCAGGTGTTACCAGGTCAGTTGACATGCTGCTTGTTGATGAGTCTTCAAAGTGTGAAGACTCTCACCTCTACTCTACTATCTTGGCCTGCTCGCCGGCTAGGGTTGTGTTTCTGGGTGACCACATGCAACTACCTCCAGTTTCACCATATTCAGCACCGGTTGCCAACATTGTCAACTACCACTGCCTCAGTGGTCACCAACGTGTCGTTATGTTACGAGACCAGTTTCGCATGTGTCAACAGATTTCTGACTATGTGTCGGATACGTTCTACAAAGGTCTGCTCACATGCCAAGTTGGGCCAGTTCCTGATTATTTGGGCCCTACACGACTGGTTTCAGTATCAGTCCCTGGTCATGCAACATCTGTAGCATGCACACAAACACAGACTCATGCGGGCGAAGTAAGATCTGCCCAGCTAATCATTAACCACATATTGCCATACTGTTCTGGTAAGAGCATAGCAGCCATATGTATGTATGATGGGACTCACTCGTCTCTTAAGCCACTTGTTGAGTCGGTGTTCGTGGGAACAGTTGATTCTACTCAAGGCAAAGAATACAATGTCGTGCTTGTGCTTGTTACCTCACTCAGGTCGGCGTTTTCGGTTAACCCGAACAGGATCAATGTTGCTATTAGCAGAGCGAAAGATTACTGTATCATTCTTTCGTCGGACCAGTTGGTGCCACCTTACCCAGTCAAGGCACCTCATTACGATCTTATCAGCTTCATGCAAGAGTTGGAAGTAGTTTGTCCTTCTGCAGTTGTTGGTGTTCCAGATTCGATTGATTCCGAAGCTCTCACGGAAGTCTTTGACAGTAAGTACATTCCGTACATTCACCTTGCGGCAGACCAGTACACACTTGCACTTTCGAGTGGTGTGTTTCTGGAACCTGAACAAACAGCCAATGTCTTAAAGCGTGACATAATCTCCATCGATTTCGAGGGTGTATCTGCAGTTAAGGGTTTCCGTGTTGGTGGTGTCATCAAAGGTATGACATACCCAGTACAGCTCGGTTACAAAACGGCTAAGCAGGTTGTTTCCATTTACTGCCAACCAACAAACCTCTACTACAAACCTGACGGCAGATATGGCGAAGAGCCAGTTCCTGACAAATTGGTCTCATGGCAACGTGGGCTGCACACAACCAGACCAACCATGGTTGCTGCAGTCCGCAAAACTGGACGAACAATGCTTGCAATGTACTCGCATTTCGTTGCACAGTTGCGTTCAGTGGTGCTTACTAAAGTTGTCTTTCTTACTTGGGCTGCAAAGATGGAGTACACATCACTCCATCCCACAATAATATACACAGAGAAAGAAGAGCGTTGTGCAACTTGCAGTTGTTTGGCCCCTTTCTTTGACAGTGAACGTGGTCCTGTCTGCTCAAACTGTGAAGTAGTGGGTACTCTCAAGATACTTAACCCATGCTTCATTGATATGCAGACTCTTTACCCAGGAAGAAGGTTAACAGACGTTTGTGCCGAACAGTTTGGCCAAGTACCTGAAAATGCACACAATGCCTCTGTTGATGCCTCTATGGTTTGGCAACTTTACAATAAGTTTCGTAAACAGCTGTCACCTGCTGTTTCACTAACATCAAGACAAATCACTGCATCAGCGAGGGGTAGGGTTGAACTCCACCGAAGAGTTCAGCGTGATCTCGTCGAGTTTATGGCAAACACATTTACCAGTGTGATAGACATTGGTGTTGGCTCATGTAAAGGTGTACCTTCCAAACTTCCTCACAGGTTTGACGGTGTAGATCCTGTTTTAGTGCCTGGCCTCAGAGCAGGCTCGCGCTATGATAACCTGTTCACATGCAAGTATGAGGAGCTTAATGACACCTATGACGCATTTTTGTCTATTCACTCCATCTACCATGTAGCTGCGCTCAAGGAGCCTGTCGGTTATGTGCTTTGTCACGTTCTTGATGATGTTGAGGCTGTCAATCGGTACACAGACGATGTTGATGATGCCAGGGTTCAAGTTGTTGGTTTCAATAGTGTATATACTCACACCTTGTTAACCCACGACCAACTTAAGCTTAAATTTCCTGATTACGAAATTGAATACCTTCAAAACCTCCCACACAATTGTAATCCAAGCCAGGACACATATACTGTTGATGTTCTTTCTGTGGTGCCTAATATGCAATGCCTTACAGCAGCACCCATAGACACAACGGATTTCTATGTGATTGGTGACAAGTCATGTATTCATACTTTCAAAACTCAGCTTAAGTACCAAAACCAAAAAGGTTATTTCCCTGTTCGTTTATACAAATTCACACGAAAATTGGCAGTTACCAACGAAGCCCTGGGCATTCAAACATTTGAAGGTGACACAGACAATGGCATTTCGTTAGACAACGTATGTCTTCCTGGGTACGAGACTCGTACGAAGCGTTTCACCTACGATTCTGGTGATCTTCGTATGGCTAGGACGTCTAGCAAAATCTACAGTATTATTTACACCTTTGCCCGGAACCATGCATTTAAAGTTGGAGCATCGTATCTTATTTTAGGCTCCTCCTCGGGTTCCGGTCAATCACCGATGTATTATTCTATGAGTAATCTAGTCAAAGGTCGGTACACATTAGTTGATCCAAGGCAAGACCCAGCGCGTAAGGTTGGAACAAATGACATCATAATACGTGAGGTGCTTGAAGATGCACTTCCATCGTTGCAGACATATGAGTTGATTGTCTCCGATGTGTATGCTGTCAATGTCGGTTCGTTCTGGGATGCACTTCTTGAGCTGGTTGAAAGACAAGATCAGAATGTTAAGGTTGCCATCAAGTTTACTAGCAAGTTTAACAACTTTGAAGTGTTGCAGGCTATCGCAAACCGATTCAAACACGCGATTGTCGGTAGAGTGCCTTGTGCTGGTATATCTACTGAAGCCTGGTTGTGCTGTTGGGGTCATGGACAAAAACCGGCCGCGCATGTAAATGTTTTGTATTCTTATAAGGCACTTGTACGTCACCTTCAGGCGTCCGAGCAGTTTGTTTTGCCTGTCAAACAGTCTGACATGAAAAACCTCAAGTCACTTCTAAATTTCAGGACACTTTCCCTTGGTACTGAGACACTGGTATCGGGTGCAGGTGCCCAGTCGGCCGTTATTCTCTTTAGACTTTCAGATCCGCACCACAGTTGGCTTTCCAATCTGTTTCCGGTTAACATTACGGTCGACGGCAAAATTTACCCCTCTGTAGAACATTACTATCAGACTCAAAAGTGTGTTGCGAACGGTTACTCACTTCCTTTCACGGACGCTAACACTCCTACAGAGGTCATGTTCCTAACCAAAGAACTTTTCCACAACAAATTCTACCCTAAATGGGTAAACTCAAAAGAACATTTTATGCGTAAGGCTCTTTTGGCAAAATTCACCACCGAGCCATTCATGTCCCAGCTTTACAAAACGCTGGGTTATGAGCTCCGTGAAAACACACAGGATCCACTTTGGGGCGGCAAGAATAATTTGTGCGGCCGCCTGATTATGGAGGTTAGGGATACCATTTTTGGTGCTAGTAATTAGCTTGTAAATATTGGTGCAATCGACTATATCTTTCTACGTTATTGATTGTATTAATGTTATTCCGTTCGCGTTCGTTTTGCTCTTTGTGTCATCGACCTTTGCCGTGTGTGTGCGGAACTTTCCTCTCATCTGCTGACATGTCCTGGATACATGTTTCGGGTGATTCCATCCTCAAAATTCTGGTACTGATCCTTACGCTCCTGGCCATTCCCTCTGAAGCTGTGGCAGCTATTGCTGATAACCGCAGTGCGCTCATTCACGATAAGATTCAAATCGACATCAAATGGGACGGTACCGTCGTAATTTCCTCTGATTCCGGGAGTGTTGACTACTCGTTTGTGCGACCAGGCTTCGTAGGCGTTGCTGGTTGTTGTGACATCCATGAATACTTTGAGTCCGCGCAGGTGACAACTACATACGCTGTTGTCAAGATCAACAATGAGCGTTACTGCGACGGAGCTCTTTGTGAGGCAAATAACCAAATGACGCTCTTTAGGAGTGTTGTCTCAATTCTCGGGGTGTTTGTTGCCCTTGTTGGCATCCTTCTTAGCCTCAGGTGCTTCTGTACATCACAGAAGACCAAGGTTACCACCTCGACTGACTCGAAAAATTCCAACATGCTCGTCTTCACGCAGAAAGCATACAAGTCTCTGCCTTCGTCTGACCCTCTGGTGCCTGCCGCAACTGAGAATGATGCCGATGAAGTTGATGAGTTTGATTTAAACTGCCAAGGGCGGGTTCCACCAACGCCAGAACCCGCCCGTCGAATGCAAAGAAGTATATTGCACGTACCTACGTCAGCTTGCTCAAGTACATCATGGCTGAAGGTTTCCCTACTAGGGTTGCTATTGTGCTACTCGACGGTGAGTTCAATGTCTCCAGTTATGACGAATACGGGTTCCTCGAGCGATACCGATTTTTCAGAGCTCGCCATTGCCAACTTTCCGTCCTTGGCCGAAATACTTGCTGCTCGTTTGGTTCGTACTGGGCACCGTTCAGGTGTCAACATCACTGCGCCTGCCTTTGCTACCAAAAGTGTGTACAGGCATACCCTCCTCGGATCTTCAAAAATCCAGTCACCGTCCTACCAGACAAACTCTTTCAATACGACGCGCGAGGAAAATCCAGCGATGAACATATTGCTAAACGGCTTGCTGCAGAATCGGAGGATATCTGAATCACAGCAGCGTCGTCACCGCCGTCAATCAGGTACATCAAGGACAACAACACCGAATATCAATGATTTCGGTGGGCAAAGCGCTGTTGACACAGGCATTATTCTGGTCACACAAACATCAATCATGATCTCTTCTGACACTGGCAAATACTACACAGTCAAATTTGGTAACTGTCCAGTTACATACTGTACTGGTATCCTCTGCTCAGGTCGGTCTCCTTCGGTTTATTCAGTTACAACACCTGCGGCCTCGCGGCTCTACATCTACTCGTTCGTGGCGTGCTTCGGTAGTAGCCCGAATGTGGTCATTACCACTGCTACTAACAGGTACTTGATCATGCCGACCACGGGTGCTAACATGATCGCTATGGCTGCTTTCCCAATCAACCCATCTTTTCCAGTCTACACATTGACAACAACACCAGTTGCGTTGGGGGCAATTTCATACATAAATTACGGTGGCACAGTCATGCTTACGTTGCCTTCCAGGACATCAGCAATAGACGGTACATACTACTTCCGGACTGCTATTTCACAACGCTGTCACACCATTGTTTACGCTGGTGGCACACTTTTTGCTTCTTCAGTTGCACAGATTTACAATATTTCCAATGTTGATGCCTTCTACGTAGGTGAATCTGTGTTTGGCTCTAACACTGCATGCCCTGGTGCAAATCCTGCAACTTTTGTTGAACACACTCATGCACTGAGTCAATGTTTGATTGGTTCACCTGTTGGGTTTTTCCGCGATGTTGGCTATACATTTCAGGCCGTTATTGCTGGCAAACCACTCTGTTCTGTCTACCCGGTTGCAATCACCACCACAGGTTACACATCAAAACTCTACGACTGCCTTACCTATCTTCAAGTTAGCTCAACAGTAAAGTCATTCCTCAAAAGTGTTCTCACTACTGACCTGTGCGATTGTATCAAGCAAGCCACCGGGGCAAGCTTTCTCGCTTTTATGCCATTGACAACCAATGGTAGTTTGGGTGTCGGAACATGCTATGTTGGTGTTTCCATGGGCTCACCAGATGTGCTACCTGGTGTGCCTGTCTATCAAGGGTCCAACACAGGGCTCGTTAGCGCTACTTGTGCATGTACCGTCACATTCCTTTCAACAGCAGCACCGCCATTGCCAACTAGGTCGTGTTACAGCTTGAACCACACCATGCCAACTACTGCTGTGACTGTGATTGGCAATGCCTATCCGAACAGTTTGATCTGTGAATGCTTCACAAAACCTGAAATGGCAAATAATGTTCTGGTTTCCTTCAGACACAGCGGTCAACCCATAGGTACCTGTCGGTATTATGTGGCAGTTAGTGGTGCCGCGTATTTCCCTCAGAGTGATGAGTACATATTCTCAGTTTCAACGTACACAACCACTGCAACGCAGTGTCCTTGTGACTTCAGGCTTTTGCCAACAACGCCAGCCAGTACAACACGCCTGACACCAACCATTCCGCCAATTAATAGTTGCCCACAATATATTCAAGTCTCTGGCACTGCTAACCGGTTAACATCGTCTTATGTAACCTCTGTTTGTGACTGTGCAGCGCTCGGTGGCCATTCAGAATATTTGGCATACATGCAGTTAAACATTACTACGGGTGTATGTATCACTGTTTCTAACGTTGTGGTGTCACCGTTTACTGATCCTAGTTTCATGCTTCTCTATCTGCTTCAAAATGTTTCTCAAACTGGTCCGTGCAGTTGTGGTCTCATTGGCCTGCTTTCCACCACAACACCAACAACAACCGTACCTACAACTCAAACAACCACAACCCGAGCTCCCAATGTCTGCCAGCTGTACGACGAAGTTCTTGCGACATTCAATGTCGTGTCGGCTGCAAATGTGAATTCAATATGTCAGTGTGCAGCGCTCAACTCTCGTCAGTATTTCGCATTCTCTCAAATTGATGAGTTCAATGGGTTGTGCTACGAAATCACTATCGTTACACTTGGGGTCAGAAGTACTGGCCCAAAGGTTTTCTCGCGAATCAACACCATCACGCAGGCTGCTGCATGTCCGTGTGGAATTGGACAACTGCTGCCTAGCACACTACCGAGTACAACTACCACCACAACTACAACCACCACCACGACAACCACCACAATGCCGACAACAACACCTTCCACGACGCCGATGCCCAAGCTGTGTTACGCATATCGTGAGGTTGCTTCAGCTAATGTCATGTATCAGCTAAGTATTCCTGAAGTTGTTACCGACGTTTGTGCATGTGCTCGTCTCGTTGGTGGAAGTGGCTTTGCCTACATCCAAACCACAATTGCTTCGGGCACCTGTTACCGACCATCAGTGCCTGGTGCTGCTGTTCTACCTGGTGCCCGGTTCTTTGAGACAGGACCATCGTCATTGCAGCACGTATGTGCATGCCAAATTGACCTGCTTCCAGGAACACAGCCACCCAGTGTTGCCCCTACAACAGCCGGCACTACAACTACGCCTGCCACAACAACGACTCCGGTTCCGATTCGTTCATACCGGTTTATTCAACGTGTCGATGGCTTTGCACTCTCAAGAGCTGCTTCACTCGCCATCTCTGACTTTTGCGAATGTGTGTCATTCTGTGTCAGTTCTGCGTGTACGCACTTTTCATTCACAGGACTTCAGTGTCAGGTTCAGTTCGGTGGCTCACTTAACATTGCTGCTGGAGCGGTTTCCTACTCTAGGACTACCAACCCAACAGGTTGTGGGTTTGCTGATTGTACCTGTGGTAACCTCAGCCCACCGCCCACTGTTCCACCACCTGTTGGAGTTTCGACCACACCGTCTGTGCCTCCGATAGTGCAAACCACACAGTTCTTCGGTCTTCCGCCACAACTGTACAAAAACAGATCACCTAGTGCTGTTTCAACTGACTACTCCGTGGTTCAAGGTGGGCAACGCTACACCAACTATAATAACATTCATGTCGTACAACCGGGCTATGTCTATGGTGCAAGATCCAAACGGCAGGCCTGCGACCCTGTTCCTGAACAGGTCCTTCTCCTGGAATACAACGAAGTTCGTTGTCAGGGTGAAGCATTCGACGGTTTCGTTATTTTTCCACGTGGTTGTCTCATTGGAACTAGTTTCTGGATGATGCGCATCCAAGCTAAAGTAATGCTTGAGATTGACCGTGTCGCAATTAACAACTTGCACTCAGTCGCTTTTGTCAAATATAATGGCTACAGCTGTACAAATCGAAAGAAGAGGTCAGTAGATGTCCACCACCGGTCAAGAAGAGGTGTCTTTGTTAACTTTGACGGTCAAGTCAGTGATGGATCAGTTTACAGTGTCGTTGACGGTGTTCCTGCGTATGTCTGTGCGTCTGTCGTGAATTGCACCTCGTATGCTAACAACAATTTTGGTCAGTTCCAGCTTGTGAACACTGACGACCCCTCCAAGCTCGTTGTTGAAGTGGCATCCTATGATGCTAAGTCACTCAATTTCGTTCGTGTCGCCTTAAATGGTCGTGTTCATTCGAAGGTTCTGGCCTTCTACATCACACCTGTCGCAAACGCCACTGCTGACTGCGTTGCTGTCTCCAACTACCTGGCCGATGTCTACATCACGTTCATGGCTTCAACTACCACAACTGCATTTTACTCTGTCAAAAACAACACAGTTTTCCGCTGCCTACCTGGCGTTGGCGCTCCGCTGCAAACTGACCTCTACTACTATTCGAGGACTCCTGCAGGCCAAGCCTATTACACAGATGGGTACGTGGTTTCCACAAACAACAATTTCTTCCTTGAGGCATCCAATTCAATTGCGCCTGTTCTTGACGCATCTGCTCCCTTCCCAGGTGAGCATTTCTATGCACTCGTTGGTACTTTCCATAAATCAGTGTCACTCTCGTATTTCAAAAGCGAGGGTAGACTTTCAACCAGTGTTGGCGATTTGGCAATGGCCACCTGGCATGGACTCAACACAACAGTTGATGGTAAATTCCTGACATTCAACATCACACAACCGATCTGTCTCTCGCCGTACTTTGTTGAAAATGACGTTTTCTTCATCTCACCGCACACAATTGTGCACAACGGTTCGTTGGCTTATTGCTATAGCTATTCGGCCAATGTTGAGAATGTCATCTTCAAAATGCCGGCAAACGCTCCATACTATCTCGGATATGTCGGACAATTTAATGCCTACATTCCATATGGTGAACAACTCTTTTCCTCCCTGCACACAATGGTTGTTGTGCCAACAGAGGAACGATGTCGCCTTATGCGTGAAGGTGTTAAAGTGCTTGGTGCTGCAAACGGCAAAACAGTCGTGCAAGCAGAAACAAATTACATCTCTCAGGTGTGCCTCCGTGACGCACTTGATCCAAAGTACGCAACGTTGTACAAACCGACCAACTACTCAACTGCTAATTCACGGTACTACTCAGAAGGTAACCCGACCACTTCCATCATCGGTGTTGCCCCAATGGAACTCACAACAGGCGGACACCGTTTTGATCGTGTTGCCCAACTTGGTGTTTGCAATGCTACCGTCCATGACGGTTGCTACATGTTTGGTGATGCTCACCTTACACTTGCAGACAACTTTGCGGCAACCGGTGCTCGTGACGTCTCATACACTGGCTCTTCTCGTCGTTTACGACGTGCTGTTGACCTTGGATCATCCGATTCGGCACCAGTGTCCACTTACACTACACTTAAAGGCGAAGTTGCCTGTGCCAGTAGTTCATTGGCAGAGTGGGTTTGGTGTCGTAACAAAGGTGTGATTCTTGGTGTTATCATTGGGGTTCTTGTTGTTGCTGCTATTCTAATAGCATTGATTTGCTTCTGTCGTCACCCTCGTTTTAGTGTTAGGCGCCGCATGGCCCAACGGTTCATGCAGTTCAGTTATCAAAGACTGGCACAAAAGGTGTTCGAAGGTGATAATGAGGTCATTTCCAAGTTGAAGAAAATCAAGAAAATGCCATCTGATCAACGTGTCAAATACTACAAACATCTCGACGACTCTGTTGAGGTTGAACCGGCTGTTCTCAGAACTCTTCCCGATCGTGTCTACAAAGTCAGTGCTGATCCGCTGATGGTGACCAGTGCCTCAAAAAGCATTGTCGTCTTCATGCTCATTCTCTGTTTGCCATACGCTTTCCCTGAATGTGTCTTCCCTGCTGTGATTCCTGAAACTCCAGCTTCATTCTCAACCAAGGCGAAATTGGCCGAGGCGATGTACCTAGACTCCAAAGTCATCTATTCACCCACAGTTGACTACTCCAAAACATACGATGATGTCTTCCACGCTGAGTCATTCACCACTGCTGTGGGTAATGACGCTGTTTCAGTGAAAGGTGGTGAGGTTAAATGTGTCGGTTCAGAGTGTCATTGTGCTGTTAACTCTGATATTGGCCTCGTCCGACTCATCCCTGGATCACTGATTCAATTCATTTCAGACTGTGACGGTGCAACCGCTCCAGCTACCGTCAGAATTTCCACAATTTTTGCTCACTATGATGCTCAGTACGAGTATTCTACAGCGGACTATGTTTGGGAGTCGTTCCAGGACTATGCCTGTACTGGTGACTGTAATGACAGAGATTGTCTTCCAAACATAAGACCTACTGACGCACAGTGCACAGTCTACAATCACAAGCTGTTGCAACCTATGTCAAACTCTCTCTCCACGTGCTGCTATTCTGTCAATGAAGGCTACGTGTTCGCTGCTGCGCGTGTTCTAGCTAAGGCCACACGTGTCGCTCACATCTATACACTTCGGTTGCGTTCAGTCTCAGCTGTCGTGTCAGTTCAAGACCTTGCAGGTGTTAAGTCGTACGGTACTGACCAGTCTAATCCTGTTGTGCAAATTGCACTAGGTTCCGTTTCGCCGCCAACCAACATTCGTGTTGCCACCTACTATAAAGAAGGCGTGTTCGTAAAACTCGCTACCGGCAACTTTGCACCTGCTCAATCACCGAACTGGGGAAATGTTGGGGACATTCAGTTCTCGGTCACGGACGGAGGAATCAAACGTATCTTCGGATCTCAGACTCCTGGGTTCACCTGGGGACCACATGAATATTGGGGTTGCGCAGTTCCAGCCTGGTGTCCTCACACAGCCAATTGGTTTGGCTCTGGTACCAGAACATCTTCTGCGTTATACCTGATGGACAATGATGTAAACTATCCTAGGTTCCAAGATATGGATGGTGGTCTTCGCGTCCGCTCATTCAAAGAATCAACAACTGATGGCAGTATGTCACTTGCCATAACAACTGAGTTCCTGCCTGTCACTGCTAGTGCTGTTGTAGGTTTCCACGGCAATGTGAAGATTCAAAGTAATCTAGCCAAATGGAAGTCAGTCGTAACGTCAGTCGTTCTCGACCGCTGCACCTTCACAATTGCAAGTAACATCAACAGTAACTGCACAATGACTGTGCTCATGAAAGGCCAGGAATCATTCCAAGTGACCGTCAAGACAAAGGATAATACTCAGACCCAGATCCAACAAGTTTTGCTGATCACACCGTCACAGCAGCAGTACACAATCCGCGCGCTATCATTGGAGAAAGCCGTCGAAGTAGGACTGGGACTGTACTCAAACTCGGAGCTTCTCGTCGAATTGTCAACTAAGGCAGTGGTTTATAGAACCAGGCCTGTCATCGATATGTCCAATGTCACACTGGACACAACAATCACGTCGTTTGTGCATGGTGCACCAACTGATCCGTCAAACATCTCCAACGTCTCATTGTACGTTGTCATTGCAGTGGTCATTGCCGCTGTTGTCATTCACATTGTCATCTTGTTCTGTTGCTGTTGCAAACGCTACTGCATGAGGTTCGATTACATTTAGTTTAGTGTACAATATTGCTGCAATCGTTCATATACATTGTTAGTATTCAAACAAATTCGCTTAGCTTTAACATGTACCAATCTAGATCTCGTGGATCCGCTGGCGGCGCTCGTGGTAGAGGAGGCCGTGGCGGATCTAGGCAAAACGGTGGCGAACCGCTCGTAGGTGCTGGCGCTTTAACCACCAAACAACTTGAGAATGCCTTCCTCCAAAAGAAAAAGGAGGCTGACTCAGCAGAAAAATTTCTCACAGACCGTGCCACTAAAATGCACACTGACATGGTCAACCAGAAAATTGAGGCAATTAGGACACATTATAGTGGAGTTCAAGAGGCTGCTGCCATTTTCCTTACTTCACTTCTAAAATCTGCTGCCCCTCGACCCAAAATCGTTGCTATCCACCCACAACTTATGTTGGAGAACAACAAATTCAAAACAATTTGTGACATTACCTTCCGGTTCAACACCTTCACAATCATGTCCGAAGCCACCTACGGTGGAGAGTGCCCGTTCCTACAACCGCTCCCTCGTGACGAACGTCTGCTCATGGATTTAACTCGTGGTTCCACTATCCTATCCTGGGTACCTTATCTCAAAAATTACATTGACCGCATGCAGGACGACTCAAATACTTACGACATTGCTAGTGACGAGGATTTTCTGATTACCAAACTTACTCGTAATGTTGCTAAGGTTACGCTTGCTGAAGCGGCAACCACCAATATGGCGCAGGCCGTTAGTCGTCCTTTTGCTGTCAAGACTGTTGATGTGGCAGTGTTTTCTGCTGATCCTTCTACATCATCTGCCGACCCCGGACTCGTTAGTAAAATTCTAATGTCGGGTATGACCTTCCCGTCTTCATCTTCTTCGACAGCGTCCAAAGGTGCAACACCCAAGAGTTCATTAACCACGCCAATGTTTCCAAAGACGGCTGCCGACATTCATCCAAAATACTCTGTTGAGGATGCCTCTGACATCAGTCTTTCGTCCACTACACCGGACGACTATCTTGCGTATTTTTCTGGCAGGCTTTCCACCGATGACAAGCTTGCCTTCAAGAACGTGGTTCCCCTTACGGGTGCTGATGTTTTCGCTAAACTTATTTTTCAGTACCCTGGTCGTCTTTCACCGTAACAACCGCCAGCACCTAGTAACTTCTTAGTGCCTAAACAAAACACGTTACTCTGTAAATAACTTTTTACTTCGTATCGTTTAATTAATTAATTCGTCGCTAAACAGTTAAACAAACAACCTACAAACATCGACTGGTAGTTTTTACCTTACTATATTGTTTTAACTTCGTGTATTTAGCCACACTTAACTTCTACTTGTAGTAATAGTTATTTTATTTTATCGCCTCGTTATTTTATATCGTCGCTAAACATCAGCTCTGTTTACCCTAACCTGGTAAACTAGCATATATAATCAGACAACTTGCGCCTCATTACCCGATCCAACTGTATGGCTCTCGGTGGCAGCATTATTGGTAGCGTAGTATTTTCGCCTCGCCTTACCTTATATCGTCGCGTAACCTAATGTTCACTCCCTAGTGTTCATTCAGTTGGTTACAAAGGCTCTTTAAGCCTCTAAATTGTGTAACGCGTTGGTTCAGTTTATCTGTAACCAGTTACCAAACAATCGGCACATAATTCTCCTCATTCAATAGAATTTATAACATGTATGCTATGCGAGATTTGCACTGTACCAACCCGTCAGAATTGGCGCGTTAGGTCGTTACGTCTCACCAGGACGAGTAGTCCGCCCAAAAGCTAGCATAAGAAACTACATCGGCATAATACTGCTGATCAACCCTCCAACCCACACATGTTATACTGAGGTTTTTGTCATTTTATGACTTTTTCTCCTCTAAACCGTGCCGAATTTGGGAAGTTGCTCACAGAGTGTTAC
>Ga0075184_10015550_pt1 | contig 16284 bp, 17 predicted proteins | sample JI102314DRNA_FD_77308 | JGI IMG/M metagenome (GOLD analysis project Ga0075184, IMG submission 77308) | Wastewater effluent complex algal communities from Wisconsin, to seasonally profile nutrient transformation and Carbon sequestration -... | ecosystem: Engineered > WWTP > Effluent > Algae...
GCTATTATTTTGCATAAAAAAAAAAATACTATTGAAACAAAAAAAATGAAAAAACTTAGAACGTAATGTCAAATCCTTGCTCTTTAATTTTTGTTTACTATTCATTTTCATTTCAAATTCCTTCACAAATTTTTTTGTGAAAAAACTGGTGAGTGCCGAAGCGTTTTTTTAGTTGTTTAGTTGTCGCTTCTAAAACATGACTAATGAAAAGGCCCAAAATTTTTAACAATAATAAATGGAACGTCGCAAAATAAATCTACCCCCCCATTTATCCCCTAAAGTTTGATTAATAAAAACTTTAAAGAATATACAGCGTGATCTAAAATCTAGATATAATGAATTTTCTCTTACTCAAGCCGTAAGATATTACTCCGCTTTGATACAATATTACTTTTATTATTTTTCTGAAAAAATAGCTACAAATAGTCTAGTTAGCCGAATTGTTACTGCAATTGAATCAAAAAACTTTACAATTGCTGATTTCTTAAAACTCCATATTCTAAACTCTTTTTTCTATTTAAAAAAACTTATTTCTGAAAACGCAATCTTTCAAGTTGTTTGAACTAATATAAAAAATGCTGTATTTACTATAAATAAATTTCTGGATAACATTATAGCTTACCTAGAAATGAAGGGTTTTATTTCCCGCCCTTGAATTTATCGCTGACTATATTCTACTAATCATAAAGATATTGGTACTCTATATCTAATATTTGGTAGCTTCGCTGGCGTTATGGGTACTTTTTTCTCCGTAGCTATACGATCTGAATTATCAACTAATGCTTTTAGTGTTTTAAATTTTGATTCCCAATTGTATAATGTTATAGTTACTGCTCATGCTTTCATAATGATTTTTTTCTTTGTTATGCCTGTAATGATCGGTGGTTTTGGTAATTGATTTATTCCTTTGATGATAGGTGCTCCTGATATGGCTTTCCCACGTCTAAATAATCTTAGTTTCTGACTATTGATTCCAGCATTTATCTGTTTGCTTTTATCTTCAGTAGTTGAAATGGGAGCTGGTACTGGATGAACCGTTTATCCGCCTTTAAGCGATATCACTTATCATCCTGGACCATCCGTAGATTTAGCCATTTTTAGTTTACACTTAGCTGGTGCTTCATCGTTACTCGGTGCTATTAATTTCATAGTTACTATAACTTATTTGAGAGCTTCAAATATTTATTTATACAAATTACCTCTTTTTTGTTGATCAATTTATGTTACCGCCTACCTTCTTCTTTTATCTCTACCTGTTTTAGCTGCTGCTATCACTATGCTACTTACAGATAGAAATTTTAATACTTCTTTTTTTGATCCTGCTGGTGGCGGAGATCCTATTTTATATCAGCATTTATTTTGATTTTTTGGTCATCCGGAAGTTTATATTTTAATAATACCCGGCTTCGGCGTTATTAGTCATGTACTAGCAACTTTTTCAACTAAGCGCGTTTTTGGTTATGCTGGAATGGTTTCTGCTATAATTTCAATAGGAATATTGGGTTTTATAGTATGAGCCCATCACATGTATACTGTAGGTTTGGATGTAGATACAAGAGCTTATTTTATGGCAGCTACTATGGTTATTGGAGTTCCAACCGGAATAAAAGTTTTTAGCTGAATAGCAACTATTTGAGGTGGTGTAATACGTTGACGTACTCCTTTCTTTTTTGCTGTTGGATTTCTTTTTCTTTTTACAATAGGCGGTATTACCGGTATTGTTTTATCTAACGCAGGATTAGACGTCGCATTACATGACACTTATTATGTTGTTGCTCATTTCCACTATGTTTTATCTATGGGTGTCGCTTTCGCTTTTTTTTCTGCTTTTTACTATTGATATTGAAAAGTAACTGGCAGAGCTTACAGTGAATTATATGGTATGTTACACTTTATAATAACTTTTATTGGTGTTAATTTAACTTTCTTCCCAATGCATTTTTTAGGTCTCAACGGAATGCCAAGAAGAATACCTGACTACCCAGACGTTTATTTCTTTTGAAATCAGCTATCTTCTTACGGATCTTTTTTATCTTTTGTCGGTGTTGGTATATTTATTCAAATGATAGCGAGCTCTTTTAATTATTATTTAACATTAGATATGTTTATATTAAGATTACAAGTTAGAAATACAGAATATATTTCTAAAAAACCTTATCTTCAAACATTTTTTTGTTGACTAAATGATAAAAGAGGTTATCGGGAAGATGTAGTGCATTATATTTTAAATAAAGCTCCAGATTGACAACGTAACCTTCTAAATTAGAGAATGCGTAAATATTTTAAATATTTAAATTGACGGTTCCTAATTGGAGTTATTCCTAAAATCCACAATTTGATTCTTTTAAGATTTTCTCACTACAAATCTTTATTGTTTAATAAAATATCATCAACGTATAGAAAATCATTCTTCAAAAAAAAACGTTAGTTTTTTTTAGCCCATCAAAAAAAAAAAATGACAAGGAAACGCTATTATCTATGCCTGTGATGGGCTTTTTTTCTTAATTGATAAACAATACGGAATTAGCAAACTTCCTTAGGTCTTTAGATTTACTAGTTGACCATAAAAATTCAATTAAAAATCGATACAGCCGTATAGGCTATATAGAAACGGTAGCCGATGGAGTCGTCCGCGCTCGTGGCTTATTAAGTGTTGCTTTCGGCGAGATGGTTTATTTTCCTGCGGTTCCCGGCTTAATCGGCTTTACATGTAATTTAAATAAAAATTCTGTTGACATTCTTCTATTTGGTGAGGACAGATTAATTAAAGCTGGTTATTATGTTGTGGGTAAAGGTGCTGGATTAACAGTTCCCGTTACAAAAAAAATGTTAGGTCGTATAATAGACCCTCTTGGTAATACTGTTGATGAAGGTCAAAGACTTGAAGGAACCTTTTATCACGCAAACATAAATATAAAAGCACCTGGTATCATAACTCGTAAAAAAGTTTCTGAACCTGTTTTTACTGGAATAAAAATAATTGATAGCTTAATTCCTATAGGGCGTGGACAACGAGAATTAATAATTGGTGATAAAGGTACTGGTAAAACATCTATAGCTTTTGACACAATTTTAAATCAAAAATATGAAAATGAAAAAAATTCCGCTGATTTTATGTACTGTATTTACGTAGCTGTTGGTCAAAAGCGTTCAAATATTAAAGCTTTTTATGATAAATTAGTTGAATTTGGTGCAAATTATTTTACCGTAATAGTATCTGCTACTGCTTCTGACACCGCAGCAATGCAATACCTAGCTCCTTATTCGGGTTGTGCTATCGCAGAATTTTTCATGTCTCATTCTCATTCTCTTATCGTTTATGATGATTTAAGCCAACATGCTATGGCTTATCGTCAAATATCTTTATTACTAAGAAGACCCCCTGGACGCGAAGCATATCCCGGAGATGTTTTCTATTTGCATTCTCGTTTATTAGAACGTGCTGCTAAATTATCTGATAAATTCGGTGGTGGATCTCTAACCGCCCTTCCTATAGTTGAAACTTTATTTGGTGATGTTACTGCTTATATTCCAACAAATGTTATTTCTATAACTGATGGGCAAATTTTTCTTGATAGAAACTTAGTTATTGACGGTACTCTACCTGCTGTAAATGTAGGTTTGTCTGTTAGTAGAGTTGGTTCTGCTGCTCAAGTTGCTGCGATGAAAAAAATCGCAGGACCTTTAAAGTTAGAATTAGCTCAATATCGTGAAGTTAAAGATTTCGTTAAATTCGGTTCTGATTTAGATGATGAAACATTGAATCTGATTAGAAGAGGTAAATTGTTAACTAATTTATTGAAGCAAAAAAGATTCAAACCTGTTTCTGTTGAAAAACAAATACTATCTCTTTATGCTGCGTTAAACGGTTATTTAGATAGATTTGAAAGTACCCCTGCTGAAGTCGAGACTTTTATTGACAAATTATATTCTTATGCTCAACATTCTTTTCTTTTCTCTCCCCATATTTATATGCTTAGATTTTCAAAATATTTTAACGAATTCAAGTACGAATCTCTAGATATATTACTAGAGTTCTACAGCAACTACGTCTATAAATCCTAATTTTTATAAAAGATGCTGGAGTATACTCCAGTGCTTATAAAAAAATATAAAAACCAATTTTCTGAATTAGCAACTTACGTAGTTAAGTATCTTTCAGATTATCCTGTTTTTATAAATTTGGGTTTACTATGAAACTTCGGATTTGCTTCGTTCATTTTCTTAGCGGTACAATTATTAACAGGTTTTCTTCTATCTATGCATTACGTAGCGCATGCCGATTTAGCTTTTATTAGTATTGAACAAATAATGCGTGATGTAAACTATGGATGATTGCTTAGATATCTTCACGCTAACGGCGCTTCTTTTTTTTTCCTTTGTGTTTACTTTCATATGTTGCGAACTCTATATTATTCTTCTTATTATGGATCCAGAAAAGAAACTTGAATTGTTGGTGTTATAATCTTCGTGCTATTGATAGCTACTGCTTTTACGGGCTATGTCTTACCTTGAGGACAAATGAGTTTTTGAGCTGCTACTGTTATTACTAACTTATTTTCAGCCATACCTTTCTACGGTCGTGAAGTAGTTTATTGACTATGAGGTGGCTTTTCAGTAAATAATTTTACTTTAACTCGCTTTTTTAGTTTGCATTTCATTCTTCCGTTTGTTATATTAGCAGCCAGCATACTTCATGTTTTATTTTTGCATTTTCATGGAGGTAATAATAAATTTGAAATGTTTGTTCCTTATGATAAAGTTCGTTTTACGTCTTTTTATCTTATAAAGGATTTTCATTTTATGATGATTATTTTACTGTTTTATTTTTTTTTTACTGGTTTTTATCCTAATTTTTTACTTCATGTAGATAATTACATTCCAGCAGATCCCCTTGTTACACCCCCACATATAGTTCCAGAGTGATATTTTCTAATATTTTACGCTTTGTTACGTTCAATTCCCTCAAAAATAGGAGGAATTTTGGCTTTATTAGCTTCCATTCTAATTCTTTTTAGTTTGCCATATATAAAACAAAATTTTCAACATATGCAAGAAAAATTTTCAAATTGAACATCTAAGCGCTTTATCTTATATAAAACCCTATCAGATTACTCAAAATTTATTTATGATTTTTCTTACGAAATTTTCTTTTTTTGATTTTTCTTTGTGACTTGTTTTCTATTAGGCTTTATCGGAAGTCAACCTATAGAAAGTCCTTATTTAGATTGTGGAAGAACTTTTACTTTTACTTATTTTTCTTATTTCTTAGCCTTATTATTTTTAAATCGTGTTCTGAGCATAAAAAGAGAAAATGAATAATTTATATAACACTATTTTATTAAGCATCGTTACTAGTTTAATTGTGTTAATTGGTGTTTTAGTAGTGGTTGCCTTTCTTACTTTAGTAGAAAGAAAATTAATAGCAGCCAGTCAAAATAGAAAAGGCCCTAATATTGTAGGCCCTTTAGGAATTTTACAGCCTTTCGCCGATGCTCTAAAATTGATTTTAAAAGAAACGGTAATTCCTTCTAATGCTAGGAAAATATTATTTATTTTTTCTCCTATAGTATCATTATTTTTCGCATTATTATCTTGAGCCTTTATTCCTCTTTCTTATACTGCAGTTATTGTAGATGTAAATATAGCTGTATTTTTTATTTTTATGTCTTCTATTCTTCATGTTTATGGAATAATCTTGGCTGGATGATCTTCCGGATCTAAGTATAGTTTTCTGGGGGCCCTGCGATCTACTGCACAACTTATCTCTTACGATATAAGTATTTCTGTGCTAATTTGTTGCGTCGCTATTTTTCCTAGGTCTTTTAATCTAATTGATATAGTAGAATTCCAAGATCATTCTTCTTATTTTGTTTTTTACCTTCCTGGCGTATTCGTTTTATTCTTAATAGCTGCTTTAGCTGAAACTAACAGACACCCCTTTGATCTTCCAGAAGCAGAATCTGAATTGGTTGGTGGTTTTAATACTGAACATAACTCTTCCTTTTTCGCATTTTTTTTTCTTAGTGAATATGCTTCTGTTTTATTAATGGTATTCTTAATAAATCATCTCTTTTTAGGTGGTTGAGTAGCTTTCAATTCTACTACTCTTTCATTGCTTTTTTATTTAGTGAAAATTTTATTTATTTATTATTTTTTTTTAATGATTCGTTCGACACTCCCTCGTTATCGTTACGATCAATTAATGCGTTTAGGATGAAAAATAATTCTGCCTCTTAGCTTAGCAATGTTTTTCTATTTACTAACCGTGATTCTAATAACAAATTACTTTATTAATTAATGCTTTATAATAATTTTTACGATTTTTTACTTACTTTGTTCTACTACCTAAAATGTCTTTTTAGTTTTTTCCATAATTTTATATTTTTAAACGATTACTTAAATCCTTACACCTTAACTTTTAAAAATCCAAAAACTACCCAAATGTTTAATATAATAATATTATATCATTATGTAATGTCTTACTTATACGGTATCTTAATATTTACATTTATATTCATTTTCCTTTCTTTTTTCCGTTCTTATTTATTTTTTCACTATCATTATCCTTATGAAATAGCTAATAAAGATTTGCTAACTATTTGAGCTGAATTAAAAAATCAAAAAGAATTTAATCCATATCCTATTTTTCTTGATTTAGCTGATCGTGTTCGTTTTTATATATTAAAAAAAAAATTTGAATATTTGAGTTTTTACAAGCGCGATATAAAAAAATCTTTAACTGATCAGATAACTCATGCCCCGGTATTAGAATTTTTATGAGTAGTTTTTCCCGCCATAATTTTAGTATTCATCGCATACCCTTCTTTAGTTATGCTGTACTACAACGAAGCTTATATTGATCCTGTTTACAATATTACCGTAATAGGTAATCAATGATACTGAACTTACGAGTATAACGATTTTAATCTTATAGAAATTTTTAAACGACACATTACAAATCAAGAAAATACTTTTTTTTATAAACTAAATGATACCGTTATCACTTTGACTGATTATTTTTTAAAAAAAGGACCTAATCATTTTAATAAAGAAGTTTATTCAAAACTTCAAAATTTTATTATGAGTAAAGATTTAGATATTGTGAATAAAATTCCGAGAAGAATAAGTGTAGATTGCAATTTAATTATCGCTAAAGATCCAAAATTCTTGCGTTTATTAACTACGGATCAATGTTTAGTAATTCCTTCAAAAACTCCTATTAGATTTTTAATAACTTCCAATGATGTTATACATAGTTGAGCTATACCAAGCTATGGTATAAAAATGGATGCTGTTCCGGGTAGACTAAACCAACAAATACTAAGTGTTCCATTGGTTGGCACTTCCTGAGGACAATGTAGTGAGCTTTGTGGTGTAAATCATGCTTATATGCCAATTGAAGTCAAAGTTTTGGCATTCGGGGACTTTTTATTCTATATAGAATTACGTGCACGTGAAGTTTTAATGCCGTACCTTTGGGAGGCCTATAAATACAGAATAACTTTTATAAGAAAATTTTTAGAAAATATACTTTCTGCTCATTTATCTAGCGAACCTTCAGCATATAAAAATATCTTTCTTTTTAAAGTTCTTTACTTAACCGGTTTTCCTGAATTATATTGAAACAAAGTGGCTTTACGTGTTGCCGATAAAGATTTATTAACAAATGCTTCAAAATATTGATATCAGATCCTTATGGAAACTCATCTTGATTTTGATAGAAAAAATTAAATGAATTTAAACGATTATATTACTAATTATAAAACTTATTCAAATTCTCAATTTAATAAATTCATGGGAATATATAATAATCTAAATTTCTATAAAAAAGAAGTTTTTAATTATATTTTAGATAAAAATAGACACCAAAAACATAGATTACATGTAGTTTCTCCAAGCCCTTGACCAATCTATAGCGCTGCTTGTGCTTTTCTTTTTGTATTGGGAATGGTACAATGAATGCATGGTTACTCTGCTCTTCCCCTTATATGTGGCATTATAGCTTTGATAAGTGCTTTTGTTTTTTGATTCCGTGATATTATTAGAGAAGGTGTTTATATGGGTTACCACACTAAAATAATTAACTCTTGTTTAAGATTTGGCTTCATTCTTTTCCTAGTAAGTGAAGTTATGTTTTTCTTTGGCTTTTTTTGATCTTTACTTCATTATACTCTAACACCTAGTATTTTCGCAGGTGGAATTTGACCTCCGCACGGTATTGTTTTATATTTGATGTCTGAAAACGTTAATTATCCTACAGGGTTAAATAAATTAATTAAAGCTCAAGTACCTATGTTGATAGATGAAAATCATTATGTACGATCTGCTTTTTTTCAAGATGAGTTTTGTTTAGATAAGACTATTTTAAATTATTTTCCCATTTCTAAACCAACAAAACCTTTTTGACTTAGTATAGATTATTATCATCGTTTAGATCAAGACTTTTATGATTACGCGTTAGCCAAAAATGCAAAAAAAGACAAGAATATTTGGGGATTTCACAATACTACTGTTTACATAAACTTACATTGTCATGGTGTTCTTATTAATCCTTACAAAATTCCGCTTTTAAATACAGCTATTTTAGTAACGTCAGGTTTTATTTTAACTTTAGCACACTCTTATCTTAGAATAGAATGATATCGTCCTTGTTACAGACTAATGATAGGCACAATACTTTTTGGTCTTTATTTTATAACTTTACAAGCGTATGAATATACATATAGCGGTTTTTCTATGAATGATGGTGTGTACGGCTCTATATTTTATATGCTCACAGGATTTCATGGTTTTCATGTTATTATTGGAACAATATTTTTAATTGTTTGTACTTTTCGATTACGATTAAGTCATTTTACATCGAATAATCATTTTGCTTTTGAAGCTGCTGCATGATATTGACATTTCGTAGATGTTGTATGAATTTTATTATATTTACTATTATATTTGTGACCAAATGCAAAATATTTTAATAAATCAGCTAGTATACAATTTGATGGTAACTCTAGATCTATATTTATAAACATGAGTTCCTATTTTTATATAAATATTTGTAATAAAGATCCTAATTTTGTATTACCTACAGGCATTAATTTCGAATTTTCTCCTAATAGAAAATTGAAAGTCGTTAAAGATATAATGAATTTTTTCAGTAAAAAAATAATTACTTATGAGCATAAACATTTTCTTTATTTTCAACTCTGAACGAGTGTAGAAAAAATGCGCCTACTTACAAAACTTAAGCCTTAATAATATTTTCATTTCCGGGGTAGTAGTTTAATGGTAAAACGTCGATCTTCAAAATCGTTGTTGAGGGTTCAACTCCTTCCTACTCCGGTAAGATTATTACTAATGATTTTTTTTCCTAGAACTAAACTACAATTAAGATTTTTATTAAAAATACAAATATCGGACGATGCTGTGAAGTTTAATAAGCTCACAACTTTTTTAAATCAATTACAAATAGAAGATTCTTCAACTCTAGATGAACTCTTATTAGAGCACTTTACCGAATGAAAAAATACTTTTTTATCAACACTTTCTCTTCCATTAGAATTACATTCCATAGTTCACATTACCTTATGAAAAAACGAGCATGTGTATAATTTCTTTACTATTCAAATTATAAATCCAATTGAATACCTTAAAAGAAACCCGCTATTATTCTATTCCCTTATTAAACATAAATTTTCAAATCACTCTTGAAAACCAACCCCTCCTAACATGATATTTCATAACTTAAAAACTCGATTTTTTAATTTTTCTTTATTATCTTTTATTAAACATGAATATGATGACGATAATAGTTGTAAATTCACCAATTTGACCAACTCTGCGTCTATTTGAGGATCTTTTTACAGTCTACGTCACAGAAAAAAAATGTTAGGTCGTAAAATAAATTTTAGAAGGAAAGTTTATAAGAAAAAATTTGAGGACTATGATTAAAAAAAATTCGTCTGTAACATTAATATCAAATTCTTCGCGGCGTTATATAAATTTATTATTCTCAAAGCTAAAAAATTATATTCCTGGGTTGATATTGGAACACACTAAAAATTATCAAATTCTTTATTTTTCTCATCCTCGTGATGTTTTATTATTTTACGAGTTATTAAATTTTTTTGATTTTGCTTTTGAAGACTACTTCAAAAATTGAGAACTTACAAAAGAAAAATCCTCTCCACTTTCTGATGCAAATTTAGAACTTCTAGATGATAATTTTGAAGAAAGCTTTGAAGATATAATCGATGAGCTTCAACCTGTGACCCCAACTAAAAGAAAAAAATTACATATTAAATACAAAGTTATTCCATATCTTTTTTCAGATCGAGAATATTTCGAGCATTGATCTTTTAATCAAATCCAAACCGATTATATTATTCACAATGCTTTATTAGAAAATAGAATTCTTATTACAGAGAATATGTTTAAAAATCTTTTAAGTTTTTATGATAAGCACTTTTATTTACAAAGTTTTCAAACTAATCGTCTACTTTTCTTTTTTAAAAATTATTTAAAATTATTACAATACTTATTTTTTATTAACTGGATGAATAAAATTTTTTATTTAAAATTGATAAATGTCAAGTTTACGACAGCACGCTAGATTGTCTAATATAAGAAAGATTCATAAAACTAGTGTTCCAAGGTTACAAAATTGTCCACAAAAACACGGTGTTGTTTCTAAAGTTCGTATAGTAACCCCCAAAAAACCTAATTCCGCAAGAAGAAAAGTAGCCCGTGTTAAATTATCTAATAGATTAATGGTAACCGCCAAATTGATTGGTCAAGGTCACAATCTACAATCTTATTCTCATGTGTTAGTTCGAGGAGGTAGAGCTAATGACCTTCCTGGGGTCCGATACACTATGATAAAGGGTGTTTTAGATTTCAATTGAGAGGAAAATACTAGAAGAGCTAAATCACGCTCTAAATATGGTATCGCATTAGAACATATTAGAATTAGTGATGATGAAGAAACAGAGGATTCCGATACTGAAGAATAGACCCTCCCTTATTTCGCGTTTAAACAAAATTTTTCTTTTTCGATTAATTAAACCAAAAATCGGAAGAATATTAGCTAAAAGATCTCATCGTCTTCTAGGAATTAATCGTAAAATTCTTCCACTTGCTTCTGTCAAAAAAATTCCTGAGTTTCGCCCGAAAGTTCTTTCTTTTTCTAATTACTTAGAACCTTTTGCTCTTTTTTCTTTACATAAAAAAATTCCAAATTTAAAATTTTCCATTGGCACTTTATTACAGCGTGAGTTTTTATCTATTTTAAAAAGAAAAAATTTAAAAAAAGTAAGAAGAACAAAAAGGCGATTGTTTCATAAACGTATTAAACGGTTTAAGCATTTATTAGAATCTTATTATCATTGAAAAAAAAAAATGAAAAAAGGTAACAGACTTTACAAATCAAAATTAGCAGCAAAAATTAAGCGCTTGCGAAGAGAACAACTAAAAAAAAGAAAAAACAGCAGGCTGAAACTTAATGAGAGTGGAATACAAATTTTTAATAAATTAGTTCAATTAACTACCAGACATGGTTTAAAGCGCAGAGCTTACACTAATTTGAAAAAAGCTTTAGCTTTGTTGCGCAAAAATTTAAAAATTAAAAGATCTGTAATCAAATTAGATACCCAATTTTTATATTTAGCTGTAAAAAAAATAAATCCTAATTTTTTCATACGTAAAATAAATTTGGGTAGAAGAACAGTCTTTGCTCCTTCTCCTTTATATCAACGAAAAAAAACCACTCTTTCTTTGAGATGAATATTAAATTCTTTAGAAAAGCGAAAAGAATTAACTTTTTCTAAGAGATTAGCTGGTGAATTAGAAGACGTTTTAAAAAATAAGGGTCTTACTATAAAATTTAAGAAAGACCAGGGTAAATTGGCATATGATAATAGATTTAATAGTAAATATTTATTTAAACCAAAATAAATGTGATTAGCAAGTAATGGTTTAGTAAAAAATTTATATAAAGGTTTACCTAAAAAATCTGGACGTTCTCGTGGCCGTATAAGTGTTCGTCATCGAGGAGGTGCAGCTCTAAAAAAATACAAAGCTATAGATTTTTTAAGACCATTATGAAATTCTGAAGCTATAGTTTTACGATTGGAAAAAAGTAATTTTCATAGTTTTTATGTTGCTTTATTATCATATCCTTTTGGTGTTCTTCAATATATAACTGCTCCAGTAGGTTTACGGCCCGGCTCTGTTATTTCAAATGGGTTAAATAATTTTACCTTAGGCTCTTGTTCATTCATAAAAGATATTCCTTTTAATATTAAAATTTATAATATAGAAGCACATCCTAATTCTGGTGCTTCTTTTATAAGATCCGCTGGAATGTGGGCTAAAATTTTGGAAAAAACAAAAACTTATGTTATTGTTCTTTTTAAAAATGGATTAAAAAAAAAAATAAATCCTTACTGCACTGCATGTATCGGTCAAGTCTCAAATATTATGCACAAAGCAAAATCGAAATTAAGACGTGCGGGAGATTCTAGACGTTTAGGTATTCGACCATCTGTTCGTGGTGTTGCCATGAATCCTGTTGATCACCCTCATGGAGGTGGTCGGGGAAAAAACTCCCCAAAAAATCCAAATTATAACTTTATTAGAAAATTACCAAAAGGTCGTAAGACTGTTATAAAAAAATAATGAAAAATAAACAAAAACCTTCATTAGTCTATGAAAAACCCCAATTTCCTGTTAAATCACGAAATACCATAATAGTACGAAAAATGCTTGGAAAACAATTTTGTGTTTATAATGGTTTGCGTTACATTATTGTAATACCTACGGATATTCGTTTGAATACAAAGTTCGGCGAATATTCTAGCACTAGAAAATTCGGTGGTCATTTAAAAAAAAAAAAGAAAAAAAAATAATGTCTTGTTTAGTAAATCCTAATGGTTGACGACTGTATTTTATAAAATATTGAAACACACAATTTTATGTAGATAGGCAAAATTATGGTTTTGTAAATTTACATTCTAAAGTATTTTTTGAAATGGTAAATAGTTTATTATCACACCTAAATAAAAAAATTAAGAAAAGATCTTTAATGGATTTTTCTAGTTTTAAAATTATCCTTTTTAATAAAGAAGTTCACGTTATAATAAAATTGAACTTTTATTCGTCAGCCTTTGCTCATTTTAAACTAACAAATCAAAATAGGGCGGGTATTTATAATTTTCCTTTAACAAAATATATCGATGAACAAGACGTTCTATCTTATATTAACGACCCCTTCTTTTTTTTTATTCGCCAAAATTTATTTGTGAATCGCCGCCGTAAAAAAAGAAAAAAAAGTTTTAACCAAGTTCAACTATACAAAAATACATCAAATAAAAAATATGTTAAATTTTTGCTTTTATTTTTTTCTGTTGCTCCTCTTTTTCATTATTTAAAATACACCATTCAAAAATGCATATCTGTAAATTTACCTGGTAAAGCATTATACAATATTCACTTCTTGGGAGTTCAAAATTATGAACCAAATCCGAAAGCTATTTTAAATTTTGCTGAATTAATGTTTAGATCAAAAAAGTATTCTACCGGTCGTGTCCTACATACCATTATAAGAATATTGGTACGTTGCAAAAAAAAATATGGTTGACGAGGATATAAATTTTTAATCGCTGGTCGATTTACTAGGCGGGATCGCGCAACGTATGTATGAAAGAGCCTTGGAGCTGTGGCTTTAGGATCCCGCTACTCTGCGATTGATTTTTATGTCAAACCTCTTCAATTAAAATATAGTAAGACAATATTAAAACTCTGAATATGCCGATAAAAAATAAATCAAAAAAAACACCTAAAAAACTAAAATCAATTAAAAATAGAAAAAAACACGTAGAAACTATGTTTCTAACTCATAAAGAAAAAAATTATCCTTTTTACTATAAACCTTCCAATTTATTTAATTTTATAGAGCATAATAAAAATAAAATGCATCCACATCGTGGTATTTATACAATAAAATTTTTAGAAAGTGGATATCTAAAAATTGGTCCTCTTAAGGCTGTAATGCGTATTTATAAATGATTTATAAAAAATTCGGGCGTAGAAGACCATTTTAAAATTCGTCTTTTTTGTTTTCCGGATTTTTCTTTAACTTCTAAACCAAAAGATATAAGAATGGGTAAAGGTAAAGGAGCTCTTTCCGAAAAGGTTGCTATCGTAAAAATTGGCCAAACATTTGCCAATTTAAGGGTTTTAAAACGTAAAAGATGAATGTCTTATCTAGCACTGCTTCTTTTACGGAAAATTTCCCAAAAATTGCCTTTTAAAACTCATATTATATATAACAATTGATAATGCTTTATGTTCACACTTTGGTTCGAATAGCAGATAATTCCGGAGGTTATTTAGGTTTATGCATAAGAATTTTAGGTCATAATAAAAAAGCTGTTGTTGGGGATGCTGTTGTTGTTGCTGTCAAATCTATATTATTGAACAGAAAAGTAACACATAATAGACGACGAAAAATCGCTCGCGGTATGGTTAAACGAGCTATAGTTTTGCGTGTAGCTTATCAACGTCCGAGACGTTATAACATGTTTATCAAAGGGTCAACAAATGCTGTAGCTATTTTGGGTAATTGGGGTTTACCGTTTGCTAATCGAGCTGTAGGTTTATCTTATTACGAGTTAAAAAGAAGTAAATACCCAAAATTTGCTACAATTACTGAAGGCGTAATATAAATGTTTAACACTGTTTTGTGAACAAAAACAAAAATTCAACGATCTAATTTAATCTCTCCAATCTTTGTGGATACTAAAATTATGTTAGAAATTTCTTATAAATACCACCCTCAACGACATCCTCTAAATATTCACAAAAAAAGAAATCTACTGAAAAAAATTTTTTATAATAATTTTTTAATTCAAGAATTTTTTGGCTCTAAATTAACTGTAAAGAATATGTATTTTTTCTATAAAAAAAAAGATACTATAAATTTTCGTAAACGTAAAAATTTGTATTTTAATATTACTTATTGTACTTTTATAAATCCAAATTCTGACATGTTCCAAAATTTCTCCAAATTTTTATTGTTTCATAATTACGTTTCAAATTTCTTAAATATAAAAAATATTTATACTGAATTATTAGTTTGAGAGACTACAAAAACACCGTCAAAAACTGGTTTAACTTTTATCAATTTTCACAATTTTATAAGTTTTGTTTTGAATTATAAATTAATTAACTTTACTTCTGTTTTAAAAATAAAATTTTTAGGATCTGACGCCAATGCAATATTATCCTCTATTTTATCCCATACAAAATTATATTTTTAATGAAACGTCACAAATACACTTTTCCTTCTCTAACTAATAAAATAACTAAAACTCAAGAGATAAACCTTCTTGTTAGAAAATACCTAATAAATTTACCCTCAACTTCTTCTTCCATGAAACATACTTGCAAAAAATATCTCAAAAAAAATTATATACCCATATCAAAAATTCATAGTTATTGTCTTATAACAGGCCGGGTTCGTTCTCCAATTACCTTTAGTCATGTATCAAGACATATTTTCTTTGATTACATTAGTGCGGGATTTATGACTGGATTTTTCTATGGTTCAAAATCTTAATGAAAAAATTAACCAATTTTATCTCTACTGTCAAATCTGCTTTAAAAAATAAAATATTAACAGTAACTTCACCAAGTAATAAGAGAATTTTAAAACTCTGTAGCATTTTAGAAGAATTAGGTTATATTAGTGGCTATAGTTTATTATCAGATTATCGTTGTGTGATATTCTTAAAATACAAATCTCAAAAGTCAGTAATTAGAATGCTTTCTTTAGCTTCTAAATCTTCTTTAAGAACTTATTTAAAAAAGCGTAATGTCATGGGTTTTGCTGTTGGTCCTTACATTAAAGGTAATAATTTTTTAATTATTTCCACATCCTCTAATAAAGTATTATTAACTGATATAGAGTGTAAAATGTACGGTATTGGGGGTGAACCTATTTTAGTTGTTGGTTAAATGTTATTATTAAAAAACTCCTCTAATTTAAAATCTCAATTTAAAATTTACAACGTTGATTTTCTTATAAATTTTCTGATTTTAGAAGACACTTTTTTGTGAACTAATCACCCACTCAAATTTTCTTTTTTCTCCCAATCATTTTTCATTTATTTTTTACGTAATAAAATTAATTTTATTTCCAATCATACTTATTTCTCTTCTTTATTTTCTAGAATGAATATATATACACCATTTTATCATTTCAAATGATATCGTTTTGTTCTTTTTTCT
>Ga0075184_10019869_pt1 | contig 15062 bp, 1 predicted proteins | sample JI102314DRNA_FD_77308 | JGI IMG/M metagenome (GOLD analysis project Ga0075184, IMG submission 77308) | Wastewater effluent complex algal communities from Wisconsin, to seasonally profile nutrient transformation and Carbon sequestration -... | ecosystem: Engineered > WWTP > Effluent > Algae...
GCCAGCAATGACGGTTAGTTTTTTTATTCAAACCACTTTACACCCCCTCATTTTGAGAAGAGGGGGTGTTTAGTTTTAGGCTTATTCTACCACGACTTTCACCGTTTGGTTCATCGAACCTTGACTAAATCTGAGCATATAAACACCTGCGGCATTTCCTGTCAAATCAAGTCTCATTTCGTTTTCACCTTGCGTTGGTGTAATCGTTTGAGTTGCAATTTTACGACCAGTTACATCAAATACATGAATAGTAGCTGGTTCTGTCGTTGTCGTATTGAAACGAATGTTCACATCACCACGTGTTGGGTTAGGATAAAGTGATAAATCACTCATCGTAGCCGTTGCATTATCAGATAATCTTAATGTCATGAATGGAATTTCCAAAGTAAATGGAGAATTATCACCCGGTACACAAACAGTTAATACTCTTACATGGTAAGTTGAAGTAGCTTTTAATCCTGTAATTTCAAAAGAAGATTCCGTTGGTTGAACGAAAGTTGTAATATAGAAATTACCTGGTACTTCACGATAAGAAACTACATATCCCGATACATTCGGAATAGCTGTCCATTTAACCGTTGCAGAACCATTTGTAATTCCTGTTACATTTACGCCCATCGGAGCATTACAATTTGATGTCAATACACCAGAATTAAAGGTCGTTGTTTGACCATTTGATGCTGAAGCATTATCAATACAAATTGCACGAACTTCTACTGTATAATTTGTATTTGGAGCAATTGCACCAAATGAATAAGAAGTTTTATCTACTTTGATATAAGGAGAGAAATCAGTATCAGTTGTTACTTTATAACGTAATTCGTAATAAAGTGCCAATCCTACTGGAGTCCAAACAACATCAGCTGTGCTACCTTTAATATTGGTAACTGCTAAGTTAATCACATCAGCACAAGTACTTGGCGCACAAACTGCGTTCACTACAAATTTAGGTTCTGCAGTAATCACACCACTTTGACTTGTTACAGTATAAGTTGTATTTTTAACTGTGATTGTTACTTCATTCGTTACATCTTTTGATGGTGAATTAGGAGTACCTGTTACAACACCTGGATAAACATCAGTTGCATTCACACAAGAATTACCTACTGCATCAGTTTTGATTAAATATACTTCTGCATTTTTAGTTTGTTGTGAAGTACCATCAAATGTATTAGATTGACCTGCAATCACAAATCCACCGTCTAATGCTTCAACTACTGTACGACCTTGATCTGTTTTAGCACCACCATAAAGTTTAGAAGCAACTAATTTACCAGTTCCATCAATTTTCAAGAAAGAAGCATTTGTATTATTAAGTGCATTACCACCTGTAATTACAAAATGACCATCTTTAGTAGCTGTGATTCCATTACCGAAATCAAACGATGTGTTACCATACGTTTTAGTCCATAATGGGTTTCCAGAACCATCAAATTTAGAAACTAATACATCACCAGCCACATCTTGGTAGCTACGAGTGTAACCTGTAACTGCAATATTGCCATCATTATCTTCAGCGATTCCGTAACCGTAATCACGACCACCTCCACCAACAGTTTTAGCCCAAAGGACAGCACCTGTTGAAGAAACTTTCATCACCAATAAATCTTGTTGACCATTTCCTAAACTTTGAGTGTAACCAACCACAGCGTAACCACCGTCTTTAGTTACTGTAACACCATAACCGTAGTCGTCAGCATTTCCACCATAAGTTTTTTGCCATACGATACCACCGTTATTGTCGATTTGGATTAATTGGATATTACGTCCACCAGCACCAACTTCTTGACCAGTACCAGCAATGATAAATCCGTTATTTGTTTCACGAATATCATAACCAACTGTATAGTTTGGTGAACCATAAGAACGTTCCCAAAGAACTTCGCCTAAATCATTTGTTTTGATAACATAGATATCAGCTTCACCTGTTCCTTTTCCGTCTGTGTAACCTGCGATGATATAACCACCATCAGAAGTAGCTCTTACTGAACGACCTTCATCACGGTTTGGTGTACCATAAGTTTTATCCCACAATTTACCACCAAATTGGTTGTATTTTGCTAAATAAACATCCCATTCGCCGGCACCCCAGCTGAATGTGTAACCAGTTACAACATATCCACCATCTTTAGTAGCCGCTACTGAGTGAGCTTCATCCCAACCAAGACCACCAGAAGTGATTTGCCAAGTTGTGCCTTCACCAGCGATACAAGGAGGAGTCATGAAAGTTACTGTATCAAATTCAGATTCAAGTGAACCACCTGCACAAATTGCTTTGATACGAACCATATAGTTCAAATTCTGTTTCAAACTTGTAAGTTCAAATTCAGAACCTTGAGAAGTTACTGGAGCAGACCATGCGCCATTTCCTTCTTTAGATTGAATTTCATATTCTTGTGCAAATGGAGAAGTTGACCAAGCAACTTTCGCAGATTTACAAGTTACAGTACTTGATAAGATAGAAAGTTGTGGTACAACACAATTTCCACCAGCCGTAGCAAATTGACGACATGACCAACCTGACATTCCACCATTCAAACATTTAACCATGATACAAACGATATAATTAGTACCAGGCTCAAGGTTTGTCATAGTGTAAGTTGTAGTTGGATGAGTAGTTGAATCCGTTTTTAACCACGCATTTTCAGCATCCATAGAACGACGGTATCTAATCATATAAACACGTGCATTAGAAACACCTGTCCAAGAAATATTGGCTGTCGTATTAGTAATTTGACTTGGATCAATAACAACATCTGAAACTTCAGTACAACTTCCACATGGAGTGGTTAGGTCTTTTCCTTGAGTTTCAGTTGAAGTAGTACCATCAGCACAACGAGTTACAAGTACGAACTCATATTGAGTACATGGCACTAAACCGTTAATTGTAATATTTGTGTTTGTGGTAGTTGAATCAGTCCAAGTAGTTCCACCTTTAACTTTATATCTGAACGTATATTCAGTTGCAGTTGCAACACTACCCCAAGCAAGAGAAACGGTTACTTTATCACCGATAACTGAGAATACTGGGTTACCGATAGAAATAGCATCAACACCTTGACAACCAGTAGAACAACCAGTTGTTTTGAATGCTGTTGAACAGAAATCAGAATTACCATTAGCACAATTGCTACGAACTTCAATTATATAATCAGTACATTGAGTTAATGTATTTAAATCGAATGAAGTGTTATTAGCTTGACGCTCAACACCATTTACTCTGATTGTGTAACTCAACGCATTCGCATTAGCTGTCCAAGAAATCATTGCTGATGTATTGGTGATAGCAGATGCCGCAATATTCGCTGGGCAAACACAAGGTTGATTACAACTTGGTGTTCCAATCATTGTCATAACTGGATTAGAATAGTCATTTGGTCCACCAGTACATTTCGCACGAACAACAACCTCATATTGAGTATTAGGTGTTGCGTTTGGAATTGTAATGGAAGTATTAGACGTAACTAAACCAGGGAACTCATTGAAAGTACCATTTGGTAATGCACGGTATTGAACTGCATAGTTCTCAACTGTACCAGTACCTTGAGGAGCACTCCAATTAACCGTAATTTCATTACAAGTAGAACTTGCACTTACATTTGTAACAGGTGAACAAGTAGTTACGCAAGATGTTTGGAATGCGCCAGTAACTGGTGCAGAAACTTTACCATCTAAACAGATAACAGAAACTTGAACGATGTAATTAGTACAAGAAGTTAAACCTTGTAAGAAAGCAAACGGAACATCAGATTCTTGAGCTATCTTCCAATTTGTTTCATTTATTGTTCGGTATTCCAAACGATAACCTGAAACTGAACCAGAAGCTAACCAACTAATAGCTGCCGCAGTAGCTTCAATACTTGTAACCTCAATATTTCCAATAATAGCTTCACAATCGTTGCCACCACCACCAGAGTTAGTAGTACCTGTGTTATATGTCCATGGAGAGAATGATTTATTATTGACACATATAGAACGGATACGAACTTCGTATTGACGATTAGAAGCCAAACCTTCAAACGTATAAGTTTTTCTTTCTGGTCCTAAAGTTACTAATTTCGTTCCATCATATAATGGGTCAGTCATACTTCTAATTTCCACTTGATAACCTAATGAAGTAGGAATTAAATCCCATTCAACGGCAATAGAATTACTTGTAACTTCTGTTACATCAAATCTAAATGGAGATTGACAATCAACAGTAATGAAATTAACAGGTGTTCTATCAGAAACACTTGAAGCACACACAGATTGAATATCACCTTCGTATTCTGTTTCTGGAATTAAGTTGTTTAATACAACTTTCACCTGAACATCTGAAGTTTGAGCGAGATTTTGAATGATATAATTTTGCGTTCCAACTGGTCGGTAACGTAAGATATATCCATTAACAGCTTGAGCTACACGGTTGAACGTGATAGTTGCTGTTTGTAAAGAAATCTCATCGGTACGAACATTGAAAGGAGCTGGGCAACCTTCTTGGTTACAAAGATCGATACGGAAATTCGTTTCAATCCACTCAGAACGAGATTCATCAAAACAAACTGTTCTTACACGGAATTTGTAATCTGCTGGACAATCCAATTTAGAGATATGATAATACATCGTATCATTCACTGGATCTGGGTTTACAGGTAAAATTGCACCGTAAGCCTCATTCGTTTTCGCATATTGAACTTCATAATAATGACCATCAACTTTTACCGTAAACCATCTCATTTGAACTGCATAATCATTTACATCTTTGTAAACAACTGTTGGTTTAAATACTGGGATTGGGCAATTAGATTGATTACAAGCATTCGCATCAAATGCAACTACTGCAGAAGCATAAGGTGATTCTTGACCATTACAAATTGCTTTGATTCTTACTTGGTAACTAACATTACCACAATCAAGACCTGTTAAATCAATTGTGAAATCATTTACAGGAATCACTTGGTAAGCACCTGTTCCATTTGGACGATACTCAACAACGTAAGACGTAGCACCAGAAACTGGTTGCCAAGAAATAGTAGCCTCGCTATTACCTGCACCTGGGTTTGTGAATACTTCAATTTTCACAGCCGAAGGAGCTGGACAAGTTTCGCCACAAGTTGGTGTAGAGAAGAACGGTTGATTACTGAACGTTGGTGCAGAGAATGAATTACCACCTGCGCCAATTGTTCTTACCCAAAGTTGGAAATCTTTACCTTGTGGTAAACCTCTTAATACGGCTGAAGTTACATTACCTACTGTTACAACAGTTGGTACATCTTCAGTTCCTGCTAAACGGTATTCGATACGATAGCCTTCTGCATTTGGAGCTGGTGTCCATTCAACATTAACTACGACTTCATTACCTTCACAAAGAACATTTTTAACATCCACTTGTGCTGGTCCTTCAACGTTTTCAGTTGTAAAGAATGCAAATACTAATGGAGAGAATTGGTCTGGAGTACAAACGGTACGTAAACGAGAAACGTAATCCGTTGCAACTTTTAAGCCAGTGAATTGGTAGTTTAAAGTACCATTAGGTAAGAAAATAGCTGGAACAGGTCTCCAAGCGGATTCTGGTTCTGCTAATTCTTTTAATTGTAATTCATAACCTACTGAACCTAAAACTTCGTCCCACTCAACTACTGCCGTAGAAGCACCCACTTCGCGAGCTTCAAAGAAATCAGGAGCTTTGCAATCGAAAGTTGTAACACTGATATTACAATCCGTTGATGAGCCATTCGCACAAATTGAATTTATGACTACATCGTAGGTTTGTGAACCTTCTAAATTTACTAAATCAAAATTAAAGTTAGTTGTATTACCAGCTTCTGTATAGTTTACTTCACCTGATTTGCGGTAACGTACACGATAAGAAGTTGCTGATGGATTCGCAACCCAAGTAACTCTTGCACTTGAAATAGCAACATTGCTTACCGCAATATTTGCTGGACAATTACAAACTTCTTGATTGATATTAATCGTTTGACAATCTGTACAACCCGCATCATCTTTCGCACAAATAGTGTAAGAACCAGCCGCTAAGCCAGTGAATACATTATTTGAAGTTGGAGTGCCACCATTTAAAGTATAAGTAACATTTCCAGTTGAACCAGAAACCGTTGCAACGATAGTGCTTTGACCTTGTAAAGTTAAGCCCAAATCAAGTGTGTTAGGAGTTACCGTTACAAACGCTTTACTTGGAGAATAACAAGTTGAGTTTGATGTTCCTGCTGGAGGTGTGTAAGTAATTTCATAGAATCCGAAGCCTGCTTCAGATGGTTTGAAAGTATTACCATTGATACCTTTTCCAGAGAAAGTACCACCAGCTGGTGTTCCTGTCAATGTATAAGTACTGTTATCACCTTCGCAATAAGTTGTATTTAATCCTGTGAATGAAGACGTAGCGGCATCTAAGATGTCAATCAATGTGTCTTTGTAATAAGGACAACCATTGTATTCACCCCAATATTCGATACGTGCTTGACCTGGTGTGAAACGAGAGTTACGAGGAATAAAGATTGCATCATTACCTTGTTGGTTCAAACCAAGACCCGCCCAAGTACCGCCTTTTGGTTCAGCTGTAAATGTGTAACGAGTAACGTCTGTGATACAATAAGATTTCGCCATTCCGAATAATTTCACATCAAATTTAGGCGCAACCACAACAGTTGATTTTGCTTCATAAGCACAACCTTTGAAAACACCTTTGTAAGTGATTTCGTGAGTACCAGAACCTGCTTGACAAGGAGTAAATGAATTACCACTTACACCAGGACCACTAAACGTTCCACCTGCTGGTGTTCCGAATAATGGAGTTGCCACACAAACTGTTGGACAATAAGGAGTTGCTTGCACCCCACCAATTTGCGTTAATGGAGGATTGTTAAATACAACCGTTAAAGTTTCTGCATATTGGCAAGATCCAACTGTTCCACTATAAACGATTCTACGAGTTCCTGCTGGATAATTAGCTGGATTAATCGTAGCTGGATTTCCACTTAATGTTTGACCATCAATTGTAAATGTTCCACCAAAAGGAGAACCAGTTACTGTAAACGGCGTTTGTTCACGACAAATATCATTTCCATTATTTGGGTTCAAAGTAACCGAAACTGTTGGAGATGGGGTGATAGTAACAACTTGAGTTGCTGGAGTTAAACAAGATTTTGGATCTGAAAATTCATACGTTACAGTGATAGGCGATTGAGACGCATAAGCTGAAGGGACAAATGAATTTCCAACAAATACACCATTGATTTTAAACTGTCCTCCTGTTGGAGTACCTTTTAATTCAATTGCATTATTTTGATTTGAACAATAAGACGAACCTAAACCATCAATAGTTGCTGGAATAGTAGAATTAACTGTTACATTAATTTTAACCGCTTTTGCACAAATACCTTGTTGAGCCGTTGGAGTAAAGTCAATAACGATACTACCATTCAATCCTTGTGGACGGAAAGCATTATTAGATACACCAGGACCTGAGAACGTACCATTTGGAGAACCAAATAATTGGTAAGAAGTTGGGTCTGTTGTACAGAATTTATCGCCATTTGCAATACCTGAAATTTGCGCATCTTGAGCCGCTTGAACTGTGAAGCTAATCGTAGATGGCAATGCACAACCTTCAGTTGTAGTATTATTATACGTTAATGTATAAAAACCTGGAGCTAAGTTAGTACCTCTAACAGAAGAAATTCCTGTTTGAGGAGTTGGTCCTGTTAAAGTAAATGAACCACCTGCTGGTAAACCTGTAAAGGTATAATCCGTTGGGTCATTAGCACAAAGTAATGCGCCATTAGTTAATGTACCATTAATGCTTGATGTTCCTAAAGGTTTCACCTGAACTGTAAGGGTAGTTTCTTTAGCACAAGTACCTTCTGGGAAAGTTAAACGAATAACGTGTGTACCACTACGAGCCACAGAAGGCGTAAAGGCATTGTTACTTACTCCGTTACCAGTAAACGTTCCACCTGCTGGTGTTCCTGTTAATGGTTTAGGAACATTATCATTTTCACAGAAAATTTGTCCTTCTGTTACACCTGTAATAGATGAACTTGGAGCATCTGTAATCGTAATCGTGATTTCAGAATTTGCAATACAAGCCGATTCAAAATAACGAGCTTCGATGCGATGTTGTCCAAGTGGTGTAGACTTAGGAACTAAAACATTACCAGTTGGGTTTCCGTCCACATAGAACGTTGCACCAGCTGGAGTAGCTTGTAACTGAATTTGACGAGTATCTGTATTACAATACTGAGTACCATTTGTAGGAGTGATGAAACTTGAAGGTGTTGGTGCTTTTACACGTACTTTCAAAGTTTCAGCAATCGCACAAACTTGTGCCGATGGGGTTGGTGGAGTGTAAATAATAGTAATTTCGCCAGAACCACCACCTGTACCTGCGTTTGCTGGTGTCCAAGTATTACCACTAATACCAGGACCACTTAATTGACCGCCTGGAGGGTTTACAAATAAATTGTAAGCCGTTTTGTCCGTTGAGCAATATTCGCTACCTGTATTTAAACCAGAGATAACAGATTTTTGTGCATCTAATACAGTAAATCCTGCAGTAGAAGGTAATGCACAAGCATCAGCCGCTGGAGTATAAGTTAAAGTATGGAAACCAACTGTTAAATTAGCTGCACTTAAAGTGTTACCAGAAATTGCACTTCCGTCCAACGTCCACGTACCACCTGCTGGTGTTGCAGATAATGTAATCGGTGTTACATCTACTTTACAGAATACTTGACCATTGGTTGGTGAAGTAATTTGTGAAGTTGTTTGATTGTTTACCGTAACATTAATAGTTGATTGTTTCGCACAAGATTTAGCGTCTGGTGTGTAAGTAATCACTACATTACCAATCGAAGATCTTGATGGTCTGAAAGTGCCATTCAATACCCCCGTACCCGTAAATGTTCCACCAGGAGGTGAACCTGCTAATGGATAATCAGTATTATCAGTTATACAAAAAGTTTGTTTAACTAATGGTGTGATATTACTATTAGGAGAATCTGTAATTATGATGCTAATTTTAGAATTTGCAACACAAAGGTTAGCTGGATAACGTACCTCAAACTCAGAATTTCCTAATGGTAAAGAAGCTGGGCTAAATGTTGACCCAGTTTGTTGCCCATTTACAAATACAGTTCCACCCGCAGGCGTAAATGAGATTTGATATAATGAGTTATCCGTAATACAGAATTGTGCGCCGTTAGCTGGTGCTGTGATAGACGAAGGTGCTAAACCATTAATTTTTACGCACAACGTTTCAGGAGAAGCACAAACCGTAGCAGAAGGTGCTGGCGGTGTGTAAATAATACACGCATTTGGATTAACTCCAGCCACAGAAGGTGTAAACGTGTTACCATTTACGCCAGGACCAGAGAAAGTTCCACCCGCTGGTGTTGCAAATAATTGGTATGCGTTGTTATCCGTTACACAATAGCTTGAACCTGAACTAATTCCAGAAATAGTTGCTTTTACGCCATCAATGATAGTAAAACTAATCGTAGAAGTTTGCGCACAAGCAGAAGCAGGAGGAGTGTAAGTACAAGTATAGAATCCAGCTGGTAAATTAGCTTGATTGATTGTGCTTGTTGCTCCATTGCTACATGAGAAAGTTCCACCAGCTGGGCTACCTACTAATGTATAAGTAGTTTTGTCTAATTTACAAATTACTTGTCCATTAGAAATACCCGAAATAGAAGATGGCACTTGAGCCTTAACTGTCAATTTGATAGTCGTAGGTAAGAAACATGATCCAGTTGGAGGTGTTACTGTTACATCATAAGTTCCTGCTGGTAATCCACTTGGTCTAAAAGTGTTGTTTGAAACACCATTACCTGATAAAGTAGAATTTGCAGGATTTACATTAAAGCTATAACTTGCTTGGTCAGCATTACAAAACTCAGTTGGTCCGTTGATAACAGATGCCGTTGAAGTTGGAGCCTGTGTAAACGTGAACGTTGAAGTTGCATTTGAAGCACAAACATTTGAAGCCGCTGTAAAGTTAATGTTATACGTTCCAACAGTATAAGGAGGATTAATCGTTGCCGATGGTCCTGACAAATTTAAAACTTGACCACCTGGAGTTGTGATGCTCCAAGTTCCGTTTGCTGATGGTTGTGTATTAAACGTAACCGATTGATTGAAAGTAGCACATTGTGGACTTGCAACCGAAGGTTGAACCGTCGTTTGGATTTGTGATGCAACTGTTACCGTTGTGGTAGAAGCTACAAAACAAGTTCCTGGTGCTGGTGTACACGTTATCGTATGCGTACCCGCACCCGATACTGATGGACGGAAAGTATTACCACTCACACCTGGTCCTGTACAAGTACAGTTAGCCTCAGCTGGTAGAGGTGTTAATGGATAACTATTTTGATCCGTTACACAATAGTTAGAACCCGCAATGATACCTGTTATCTGAACCGCTGGCGATGCCTGAATGGTAATCGTTACTGGGTTTGGATTCGTAGCACACACGGTTGAACCTTGTGTATAGTTTACAATATAAGAACCCGCTGTAAAAGGTGGGTTCATTGTACCATTAAATGGCGCACCATTTAAAGTATAACTTCCACCCGCTGGAGAGCCTGTAAATACAATCGCCGTAGTGGATGTAGTACAATATGGTCCCTTAGGATTATTATCTAAAGTACCTGTTACTTGTTGAACGATATTAACAACTTTAGTAGCTGGTCTTGCACACACATTTGGGAATGGAGTGAAAGTAATAGTTACTGGACCTTGCGTTTGCCCAACTGGCCATTGTGAAGGAATTAATGAACCAACAGAAGTTCCGTTGATGGTATAATTACCTGCAATATTTGGTAAACTTAAACTAAACGCATAAGAACTGTTATCCCCTTTGCAATACGTATCTGCTGGTTGTCCTGGAGCTTGCGCAACGGTAATTACCGGTGTTGGAGCTGGAGTAACCGTAAATGTTGCAGTTGCAGGAGGACATCCGTTTGTTTGCGTATATGTCAAAGTATAAGAACCTACACCCGGTTTTGGGAATGTAAACGGTCCTGAACCAGAAATACCAGAAACACCTGTTAATGTACCACCACTTGGATTAGCAAAAACAGTAATTGTTTCAGCTGGTAATTCACAATAAGACGGTTGTAAACCAGAAATAGAAGCAGTTGTTGCCGCTGTAATACTAAAAGAAATATTTCCAGCAGTAGCACAAACTCCATTTGCAGGAGTAGCTGTGATATTATAATTTCCTACCCCTAAATTTTTAGGACTAAATGTAGCATTAAATGATGCTCCATTATTAGTAAACGTTGCCCCTGGAGGATTACTTACTAACGTGTATGTACCATTATCACAAGCACTAAATTGTTGTCCATTTGTAATACCTGTAATAGTTGTTGGCACAGTTGGCGTAACAGTAACAGTAGTGGTAGTCGTACCAGTACAACCATTTTGAGTAACAGTGTACGTTAATGTATGAGTACCAGCACCTGCATTTTGTGGACAGAATTGAGTACCACTTGCACCAGGACCAGATAAAATACCACCCGCTGGAGATAAATTAACAGGAACACAACCACTCAACACACAATACGAAGGTGCTAAACCTGAAATGGTTGGCGTTGGAGCGGCAATGACATTTATCGTTTGATTAACCGTTAAAGTACAACCTTTAGTAGTTACGATAAGTCCCGTAATATTATTAGGTCCAACATTCGCATTATTCGGGTCAAAAAAAGTTGTCCCATCAGCAATACCAGGTCCTTCATTCCATTTAACTGAGGCTGGTGTAGAACCATCACTCAATTGAACAGATAATTGAATTTTTGCACCATTTTTACAAACCTGATTTGGAATGTTAAGTACTGTTGCCGTAGGCACACAAAAGACCGTAATAGAAACTTCTATCGTATCATTACAGGCATCTGGTAAGATTGCTTTTACTTTGTTTATTTCACCAGTAACAGAACACTTCACACCATTTGCCAACGTATTAAAACGATAAGGCTCACCAGAACCAGGAACCACGATTCCTGTTCCAAAGAATTGAACATTAGCAGGGTTTGTATTTAATACAATTGAACCTGCATTAGAACAAACATTATTTAAACCTTGTGTTGTTACAACAAAAGGAACTGCCGAACAGAATAATTTAGCAACAAATGCTTCTTGACCACCACTATTATTAGATTGGAAGATTGGAGCTTTTAATTGTAAATTAGTACTTTGAGTTTGACCTGCAATATAAACAGCACCCGTATTATCTATGGAAACTGAGTTGATATTATCAGCATTGTTTCCACCATAGAAAGTTGAGTAACGGAGGGTTTTTCCATCTTTACTAATAAGAGTTAAGAAACCATCTGTACTATTATCTTTAGCAGATTGCAATGGGAATTTACTCGCAAAACCTGATGAAAGAGTATTTCCTACAACAAGACCGTTTCCGTTGGCATCAATCGCCACATCATACGCCTCGTCAAGTGAACTACCTCCCAAGTAAGAAGACCAGTTTCTTTGTCCTGTTGTTCCATTCATATTAAGAACGAAACCATCGGTAACGTTTCCATAAGTAGGTTGGAAAACGCCGTTGGTCGTCATAGCAGAAGAACTATTGGTAATACCAGTAACATAAAGATTTGTTCCATCTTTAGAAACGGCAATACCCTCGCCTCTATCATCAATATTTCCACCATAAAAAGTACCCCAAGCTAAAGAAGTACCCGCGTTAAATTTAATGACATAGGCATCTTCAAAACCAGTTCCGCAAGAGTTACAACTTCCTTGAAAGGTCGCTGGAGAAATTGGGAAACCTGAAGACTGAGAATAACCTGTAACATAAAAATTACCCGCATCATCAATCGCTACATCGGTTGCATCATCATCTAAAGATCCACCATAATAAGTTGACCAAAGAAGATTTCCGCTATTATTCCATTTTGTAATAAAGGCATCTAAGCGACCAGAATAAGCGTAATTAGTTGATCCACCTGAAGCAGTAGGGAAGTCAGAAGAAAAAGTAGAACCCACCAAAATGATTTCGCCTGCCTTGTTAATCACAAGACCTTTACCTCTATCTGCACCTCTTGATTCATTTGCACCACCAATTCCACCACCAAGATAACTTGCCCAAGCGGCAGTACCATTTGTGTTGAAATAAACTAAGAACGCATCTGAACGACCACCACCAAAAGTAGTTTGTTCAGCACTTGGAGTAATTGGAAAATCTCCAGATGGATCTGGTCCAGACTGAGTACCAGTTGTTCCTGTTATGGCAATTTTACCTGTGTTTGGATCAGTGAAAACGTCAATAGCTTCATCGTCATCAGAGCCACCATAATAAGTACCCCATGTTCTTGTACCTGTTGGAGAAAACTTAACAACATACGCATCAGCATAGTCATTTGTAAGAGTAGTTTTTCCGAGTGTAATAGGGAATGCTTTTGACTTAGTTGAACCAGTGAAAACAACATTATTGTCTTTATCCAAGACCATGCTGTTAGCCACTTCATTAGCTGTACCTCCGTAATAAGTACCCCAAACGACCTGTAAAGGGTCAATGACGAGGTCTTTAGCGGAGTCATAACGATCTACTTCAAAACTAATTACGTCTCCGTTGAGTTTATATCTCGAAGAAATATTCGTTTTAGAGTTACTTCCTTGTTCGCTACCCTGTGCATTACTTTGATAAGTGAAGGGAGCATTTTCTTCCATCGACCCGAATGGGTTAGCGATGGCAACGTTACCAGAATTAGTCAAGTTAATGCTACTTGCAGAAACATAACGCATCTGGATATCGGATGTTTTACCACCAGGATGCACGACAAAGTCGTATTTTAACGCTTTATTCCCTTTATCATTAGACGTATAATAGACTAAGTCGATGTTGGGATAAATGTTTTGATACGTAATTTTCTCATACGCTTTCACGTTAAGAATACCCTGTGGGGCGTTTTTGGTGTAGAAGTTGTCATAGCCTGCGGCTTGAGCAACGATTTCGCTTTTAACGACTACGCCGGGGTTGGCACCGAGAAGCTCGACATCCATTCGATAGACATCCGAAAGCACGGGTTTTACTTTTCCATTAAGCCCTGTTTGATCAGAGTATTTGGAATAAACGTAGCTAATTCGGTTCTTTTGGAAGAACATACGAACGCCGCTGACATCGGCAGTAAAAAGAATCTCAGGGCGGGGTGCGCCACGAGTATCTTTAATTTGCCCTTTGTTTTCACGAAAGGCAAGGCCACCGTCATCTAACCATTTCTGGCTACTCGGCGTTTCTGCGGCTGCCGCTCTACCGAATAGTAGCACGAGCAGTACGAAACTAAGGAGTTTTCTCATAAGACGAAAATTTACCTAAAAAATAAGTAGGGTTTGAATCCTGGTTAAAAAATATATCTATTAAAAAAATAATATTCAAAATACAATTATATACAATTTATTTTTTCTATTACCCCCCCTAACCCCCCCTTGAAAGGGGGGGGAATTTCTACGAGTAGTTCCCCCCTTTCAAGGGGGGTTAGGGGGGTAAATGATATTTATAAGACAAATGCAACTATGTTAAAACATAGTTTAAATAGTAACTCTCCAAAGCCCCCCCTATCCCCTCCTTCGAAAGGGGAGGGGATAGGGGCTTTTACCTCACCCCCAACCCCCTCTCCAAATGGAGAGGGGGCTTTTAAACCACCGCTTTTCTCCCCTCTCCAAATTGGAGAGGGGTCGGGGGTGAGGTTTTTTTTTCTCCCAATCTCAATAATATTTTATTCATTTAATTCTATTTTCTAAGCCCTCACATAATTTTTTTTGAAATTTTGGGCAAGGTTTAGGCAATAAAATTTTAACCCGCAAATATACTAAATGCGATTAAAAATGTACTATTTATATGGAATTTTGAACAAAAATATCTTTTTGTTTCATTATTTTCCGTAAAAGCGAGTATATTTCGATTATATTTATTGATAATTTATGTGTTTAGATAATTTCATAAGGGTGATAAAAAATTATCTTTTTCAAGCAAGTTTAAGATATGTATGCTAAGTTTAACCACCAAAAATTAAGGTGGAAACAATGAAAACCACTCAATGATTACG
>Ga0075184_10125831_pt1 | contig 14821 bp, 13 predicted proteins | sample JI102314DRNA_FD_77308 | JGI IMG/M metagenome (GOLD analysis project Ga0075184, IMG submission 77308) | Wastewater effluent complex algal communities from Wisconsin, to seasonally profile nutrient transformation and Carbon sequestration -... | ecosystem: Engineered > WWTP > Effluent > Algae...
CCGCCTGTCCTAGCCGTATCCCCGAACCCCAGGCAGAACAACGATGCGCGGCGAAGTCGATCCCTAGTCCTCGATGTTTCACTATTTCTCGGTCGAGTCCCGGATTCCGGCCGATCATCCGTAAGCGTTCAGCCACCCCATCTACCCCTGGCAGCCGCAATAGCGTATTCGTGTCCACGCCAAATGGCGTGGACACCTATCCACTTCAATTTCTTTTGAATTCAGCCAGCGCGTACGCTTGCCCAGCGGTGGGGCAGTAATTCCAAGATCCGACTGGCCTTTTGTGTGGGCAGCCGCGTGAGCACATCACGCAGATAGAGTATCAACACTGAATGCCAGCAGCGGCGCAACACACGCATCGCCAAGACGCGGGCGACCTTTGCGATGACGACGATGGCGGCCCGCTACAACTTGAAGCGGCGGGTTTACTTCCAGAAGGCCGGAATCAAGGCCTTCTGACGCCCGAAATGGGCCGAATCGCCAGAGCCCGTGGCCATTCGAGGCAAAACCGGGACGAGGTGGCCGGCGATGGCGGCGATTTGCCGCAGATATTGAGCCGGATCCGGCCAAGATCATCGCAGTGCGGTGGGGTTTGCTGAAAACGGCGGGTTATTCGAAGTGCCCTATAAAGAACCGAGCAAAGACCACGCACAAAATGACATCAACCATTGAGGAAACAATCCAATTAGCGCAATAGCTAAGCCATTAAATATAAGCATAACCTTCATATCCGAGGGTGCAGACAACGGAGAAAATTCGATAGGATCATCGAAAAACATCACCTTAACAACCCGAAGATAATAAAACGCGCCGACCAACGACATCAAAACCGCAAGAATAGCAATCCAAAGGTAACCTGCGGCTACAACAGCTTGCAACACCGAGAATTTTGCAAAAAAACCAACAAAGAAAGGAATCCCAGCCATTGAAAACATAACCGTAGCCATAACGCCCGCGACCCATGAACTACGTTTATTTAACCCCTTCAAGTCATCCAGTGTTTCGGCATCAAATCCGGACCTAGAAAGAATGAGCAGTACCCCAAACGAGGCCAAGCTCATCACAACATAAGAAACAACATAGAACATCGAAGAGCTATAGGCATTAAGTGCAAAATGCCGATCACCACCGACAACTCCAGACATTAGCCCAAGAAGCACAAACCCCATGTGAGAAATACCAGAATAGCCCAGCATACGCTTAACGTTTGACTGTGCAATTGCAGCAAGATTTCCCAAAACAATCGACAGAATGCCTAAAAACATAAGCATTGACTGCCATTGATCAGCCAACTCAAAAAGCCCATTCACCAACAAGCGCATTGCCATACCAAACGCAGCCAGCTTAGGCGCAGATGCAATCATGAGAGTTATCGAAGTCGGCGCACCATGATAGACATCCGGAACCCACATATGAAAAGGTACCACACCGAGCTTAAAGGCCAAGCCCGAAACAACAAAAACCAAACCAAACATCAAAACAGTCTTGTTGGCTGCCTGATGATAAATCGCCTGAGCCACCCCCGAAATCTCTAACGTTCCCGTCGCCCCATACAGCATAGAAATACCATATAGCAAAAGACCGGAGGCCAACGAGCCTAAAACGAAATACTTCATTGCCGCTTCAGTTGCTCGCGCCGAATCACGCTGCAAAGCAACCATCGCGTAAAGAGACAACGACAAAAGCTCCAGTCCGATATAAAGGGTAAGGAAATGATTAGCTGCAACCATTACCATCATACCTAAAGTCGAAAACACGACCAACATATAATATTCTGTCGACTCTATATTTCTATCGCTCATATAGCGGCGCGAATACAACAAGGCAACAAAAACAGAAACATAAACCATTAACTTTAGGAAATCACCCATCAGATCATCTACGTACATATTACTGAACGTAAAACCAATCTGACCATCCATTAACGTCGCCGTCAATCCAAAAGCACCAAGCAACGTGAATTGCGTCAAATAGTAAGAGAGGCCTTTAGAGTTATTGGCAAATGTGCCAACCATTAGTATCACAAACGACATCGCAACAACAAAAAGCTCAGCCGATGCGGGATAAAAATCGGGGATAACAAAGTTCATGTCAGGGCCACAGTCCGAAGGTTTACTTTTCGGTTGGTAGAAATCAAAGCTTACTCACGGCAACGTGCTTAAGCAACTCATTTACCGAAGCGTGCATAACCTCTGTAACGGGAAATGGATAAACACCCATCGCTAGCACACAAACAGCTAGTACAGCCAAAAAAAGAAACTCTCTATTATCAATATCCGTCAATTCTGCAACATGAGGATTAACAATCGGCCCAAAAACCACTCGCTTATACATCCAGAGCGTATAAGCAGCCCCAACAATTAGTGTCGTAGCAGCAGCAAACGCGACCCAAAAATTAAACTGTACGGCTCCAAGAGCAATCATAAACTCACCAACGAATCCAGAAGTCGCTGGCAGTCCCGAATTTGCCATTGCAAAAAGCATAAACAGCGCCGCAAATTTCGGCATTACATTAACCACGCCGCCATAATCAGAAATTTGCCTTGAGTGCATCCTATCGTAAAGCACTCCGATACTCGCAAACATTGCACCGGAGACGAAACCGTGCGAGATCATTTGAACGAGAGCACCTTCAACACCAAGGGGGTTAAAGATAAAAAAACCTAAAGTAACAAAACCCATATGAGAAATCGACGAATAAGCGACAAGCTTCTTCATATCGGTTTGCACCAACGCAACAAAGCCAATATAAATAATAGCTATCAGCGACAAGACGATAATCATCGGAGCGAACGCGTGACTCGCATCAGGAGCAATAGGCAGAGAGAATCTCAAAAACCCGTATGCACCTAGTTTCAAACCAATTGCGGCTAAAACAATGGAACCGCCAGTAGGTGCTTCAACGTGCGCGTCAGGCAACCACGTGTGAACAGGAAACATTGGGACTTTAACGGCAAAGGAAACAAAAAACGCCCAAAAAATCAAAGTCTGAACATCCATTCCCAACTTAAGGGAATGCCATTCTAGAATGCTAAAGCTACCGCCAGACTCCATGAATAGATAGAGCAGCGCAACCAACATCAGCAAAGAACCCGCCAATGTATAAAGAAAAAACTTTAACGCCGCGTAGACACGATTCGGACCACCCCACACGCCGATAATTATAAAAAGCGGGATCAAGGACGATTCAAAAAAAACATAAAACAAAACGCCATCGAGTGCACTAAAAATCCCGTTAATCAAACCTGACATCACAAGAAACGCCGCCATGTATTGAGCAACCTTTTCCCGGATAACCTCCCAGCCTGCAACAACAACGATCAACGTAATAAAACTATTCAACAACACAAATAGTACCGATATCCCATCAACACCAAGGATATAGTTGATGTTAAACCGTGGAATCCAAGAATAAGATTCAACAAACTGCATCGCACTAGAGCTAGCATCGAACTTAGTGTAGAGAGGGATACTAACAACCAAACCACCCAACGCCGAAACAAGTGCAATAAGTTTCGCAACAGATGCGTTACGGTCTGAGCCTGAAGCCAGCGTGAGGATGCCACCGAAAATCGGTACCCAAATCGCAAGGCTGAGGAATGGAATATCCGTCATCTCTACTTTCCGTTCTATGCACCAGTTAAAGGTGCGCAAGTACTGATACCAAATTTAAAGACGTGCAATAGCGGGATTTAAAAAAACATTACCCCTGATTGAACCAGAATGTAAGCAGTACAAAAAGCCCAATTATCATTGAAAATGCATACTGATATATATGGCCACTCTGAAAAAGTCTCGATAGTTGAGCAACAACCCCAACCGCTTTCGCTGAACCATTCACAACAAGGCCATCAATTAAAACTTGATCACCGATTTTCCACAAACCCCGCCCAAGCAAACGGGCCCCTCCCGCAAAGACAATCTCGTTAAACTTATCAAAATAATATTTATTCTCGAGCAACGTATGCACCGGCTTGAAAATTCGCAAAATTGCGGTGGGAACAGCCGGCGCAATTAAGTAAAAAAACCAAGCAACCACTATCCCGGCAACGGCCAGAAAAAATGGCAGCGAAGTCAATCCGTGCATTGCCATAGCATAAGGCCCATGAAATTCGTTCGCCAACTCATTCATCACATGATGATCAGGCGAAAAATATATTACACCTTTAAAGAAACCACCAAATAGCATTGGCTCAATCGTCAGATAGCCAATAAAAACAGAAGGTAAAGCCAACAAAATCAATGGCAGCGTCACGACCCAAGGGGACTCGTGGGGCTTCTGGCCAGGTGAAAGTCCGTGATGATGGGCATCATCATTGGAACCGTGATCGCCCACCTGATGATTCAACTTACCAAACCGTTCTTCGCCGTGAAAAACAAGGAAATACATCCTAAAAGAATAAAAGGCGGTAACAAAAACTCCAACAATAACGCAGAAATAAGCATAGCTCGACCCAGACAAATGAGACGTAGCCACTGCTTCAATTATCGTATCCTTAGAGTAAAAGCCAGAGAAAAAAGGAAATCCAATCAAGGCCAGCGAACCAACCAGTGAAGTGAACCAAGTCACGGGCATGTATTTCCAAAGCCCACCCATATTTCTCATATCTTGATCATGATGCATACCAATGATTACAGATCCTGCACCGAGAAAAAGAAGTGCCTTAAAAAAGGCGTGGGTCATCAAGTGAAATACTGCTGCTGAATAGGCTGACACACCAAGAGCAACAGTCATATAGCCAAGCTGCGAAAGCGTCGAGTAGGCTACAACCCTCTTGATGTCGTGCTGAACAATTCCGAGAAAACCCATAAACAATGCGGTCGTCGCGCCAATTACCAAAACAAAGCTAAGAGCCGTTTCAGATAGCTCAAAAAGTGGCGACATTCGAGCAACCATGAATATGCCCGCCGTAACCATCGTAGCAGCGTGAATAAGTGCTGAGATTGGAGTAGGACCTTCCATTGAATCGGGAAGCCAGACATGAAGTGGAACCTGAGCCGACTTACCCATAGCACCAATAAACAAGCCAATGCAAATGGCTGTAATAAGAGGCCATCCCGTGTCAGGCATGACCACACCCACTAAATCTGCGCTTTTCGAAAAAACTTCCGTATAGTTAAGACTTCCCGTATAGGCTGCAACAAGACCAATTCCGAGAAGAAATCCAAAGTCGCCAACGCGATTAACTAGAAAGGCTTTCATATTTGCAAAAATAGCTGTTGGTTTTGTGTACCAAAAACCAATTAGCAAATAAGAAACAAGGCCAACAGCTTCCCAACCGAAAAAAAGTTGAAGGAAATTGTTTGCCATAACCAACATCAGCATCGAGAAGGTAAAAAGCGAAATATAACTGAAAAATCGTTGATAGCCGGGATCGTCAGCCATATACCCGATCGTGTAGATATGCACCATCAAAGACACAAAAGTAACGACAATCATCATCATTACAGTCAATGAGTCAATAAGAAACCCTACTTCAAACTGCAAAGAGCCGCTCGTCGCCCACGTATAAATCGTTCCGTTATATACGTTGCCAGCCTCGACATCCTGAAAAATAATCAGCGAAGCAACAAAAGCGACAGCTACACCGAGAGTGGTTACCGAATGGGCCCCTACACGGCCGATAACTTTTCCAAATAACCCCGCCAAAATTGCGCCCAGCAATGGCGCGAGCGGAACGAGTAGATAGAGTTTCTGAATCCCGGTCATAGAAAAACTTCCTTATCCCTTTAGACTATCCAGATCATCAACATGAATTGTCCGAAGATTACGGAACAATGCCACGAGGATCGCCAAACCAATGGCAGATTCAGCTGCTGCAACCGTCAGGATGAAAAAGACGAAAACCTGCCCGGCGGCGTCCCCTAAATAATACGAAAAGGCAACAAAATTTAAATTGACAGCCAACAGCATTAGCTCAATCGCCATAAGCAATACAATCAAATTTTTGCGATTTAAAAATATACCGACCACGCTAATTGCAAAAAGTATAGCGCCCAATATTAAATAGTGAGATAAAGACAGCATAAAACCCCTCCGCCAAAGAGTTTAATCTTTTTCAGCGCGCATAGAGACAATCCGCACGCGATCGTTACGTTTCACCGCTATCTGGTAGGTCGGATCAACTTTCTTAATACCATCGCGCCGGCGGAGAGTCAGCGCAACTGCAGCCACCATAGCTACAAGCAACACTATCGACGCCAACTCAAACGGGTAAACATAGTCTGTGTAAATTAAACGACCAAGTTCCTTGGTATTACTATACCCATTAGGAAAATCGGACGGCGAGGGCATATTCTCTACCCCGAAGTAGGGCCGACCTAAAACCATTATCATCTCAACGACTACGAGCACCCCTACAAGAGCACCTACAGGCAAGTAGCTCCAGAAACCTTGCCTAATGCGCTCCAAATTAATATCGAGCATCATTACAACAAACAGAAACAGCACCATTACAGCACCGACATATACCATCACTAGAACAATGGCTAAAAATTCGGCGCGGAGCAACATCCAAATCCCGCCAGCGGAAAAAAAAGCCAGTACAAGAAACAACGCCGCGTGAACAGGATTCCTAGCCGTAATTACGCAGAATGACGCAAGAACGAGCACCGTTGCAAAAAAATAAAAAACAAAAGGTTGGAAATCCATGAACGCATTCCCTAAAAGGTATTCCGCGAAGCGCGGACATTTTATCGATATCTAGAATCAATTTCACGATCCTTAGCTATCTGAGATTCGTATTTATCTCCGACAGCTAAAAGCATCTGCTTTGTGTAATACAAATCCCCGCGTCTTTCGCCGTGATACTCAAAAACTCGAGTTTCGACTATGGCATCGACAGGACAAGCCTCCTCGCAAAATCCGCAAAAAATACACTTAGTTAAATCAATATCATATCGACTAGTACGTCTAGAACCGTCGTCACGCTGTTCAGATTCAATCGTGATAGCTAATGCAGGGCAAATAGCTTCGCATAATTTGCACGCTATACAGCGTTCTTCTCCGTTAGGATATCGCCGGAGAGCATGCAGCCCCCGAAATCTAAAACTTTGCGGGGTCTTTTCTTCAGGAAATTGAACAGTTATTTTCCTGGCGAAAAGATGACGTCCAGTTAGAGCCATGCCTTTGACCAACTCCGCCAGGAACAGGCTACTTACATACTCTTTAATAGCACCCATTTAAACGCCCTCACTTCCAGATCGACAGTGGAGACATGATCCAGACAGCAACAAGAACAACCCAAAACAATGTCAAAGGAATAAAAACTTTCCACCCCAGGCGCATTATGTGGTCGTACCTAAACCGAGGAAATGTCGCACGAAACCACAAAAACAAAAACAGAACAAATGACGTCTTCAACGCCAACCAGAAAAAACCGTCCGCAAAAACACTCAAAGGGGAAAGCCAACCACCTAGAAACAATATGGATGTAAGCGTCGAGACGAGAATCATATTCGCATACTCGCCAAGAAAAAATAGTGCAAAAGCCATACCAGAATATTCAACCATATGGCCTGCAACAATTTCTGACTCACCCTCCACGACGTCAAAAGGCGCGCGATTAGTTTCAGCCACACCTGATATCAGATATACGACAAACATCGGAAAAAGGGGCAACCAATTCCAACTCAAAAATCCCATTCCAGATTCGACGGCGAGCCCTTTCCCTTGACTAATTACAATATCAGTCAGGTTCAGACTTGAAGAAATCATGAGTACACAAACGAGCGCAAAACCCATCGCGATTTCATACGAAACCATTTGTGCCGCAGCACGCATGCCACCCAAAAATGCATACTTCGAATTAGATGCCCATGCAGCTATAATTACACCGTAAACTTCCACAGATGTAATCGCCAAAACAAACAGCAAACCCGCATCGATATTTCCGACTACCCATCCATCGGAGAAAGGAACAACCGCCCAAGCAGCCAAAGCGGGCCCAAGAGCAAGAACCGGTCCAATAATAAAAAGACCTTTATTAGAGCCACTCGGAACGATAATTTCTTTAAGTAGCAGCTTTACCCCGTCTGCAATCGGCTGCAACAACCCAACTGGCCCCACGCGATTTGGACCGATCCGAACCTGCATGTAACCGATAACTTTACGTTCTGCCAGTGTCAAATAAGCGACACAAAGGAAAAGCGGAGCAATTATTCCAATGATTTTCAATAGCGACCAAACCAAGGGCCAAGCCACCCCAAAGAACGCGACAACAGGCTCCAAGTAGGCTTCCATTACACTCGCTCCACGCTAATTTGACAATGCAAAGCCCCTAACGACGCTGTTTCAGGATGGGCACCAGCTAACCTCACACAACCATTAGCAACCTCATCATCCACAATTAGGTTGACTTTAGACTCACCAACTGCTGATTTAACTCGAACAAAATCACCCGACGCAAGCCCAAGTTGTCGAATCATTTCTGAATTCATGCGTGCAACAGGATTTCCATCCACAGTCTCTTGAAGAGAAGTTGATCTACGGACAATCATGTCAGCTGAATAGATAGGTATATCTGCCACACGCTCAATACCCTCCCGATAACCTACCGGAAAAGACATATCAAAGTTGAAAGATAGTTCATTATTAAGCAAAGACTGCTGAATAAAATTCGAATTTCCAATTATTCTTGAACGTACATCTTCAATTTTATCAAAATCAAATCCACTCAATCCCAAGGTTGATCCAATAACGCGAAGAACCTTCCAACTCGGACGCGATTCCCCTAGATTTTTGACTACTGGATAGAACGCCTGCGCACGCCCCTCACAATTAACAAACACACCAGCCGTCTCAGCAAAAGGTGCGACAGGCAAAAGGACATCTGCGAAATCCAAAACGGACTTGGACCTAAATGACGAAAGAACAGCGACCATCTCCGCCTTCTTTAAGGTCGCCACTGCCACATTTCCGTCCGCCAAATCGAGTTCCGGTTCGAAATTCATCAGTACATACGCTTTCAAAGGTGTAGAAAGCATCTGAACAACATTCTTACCTTCGATTCCGCCTAGAGGCACTGCGCCGGCAATGTATCCGCCCACGCTGTTTGCGGCCTCGCCAAGAATTCCTAAACTAGATTTGCTAAGGCGGGCAATCTCTTGAGCCAAAAAGTGAACTAAGGACGCATCTTTGTGTTGGATAGCATAGTTTCCGAGCCACACGGCACACTTTTTGCCGGAGCTAATACTCTTAGCAATATCAACTGAATAATCGTCAACTGATATCTCCGCACACAAACCCAATAAATGAGTAGATATCTGCTGACCTGAGCTCTCTGAAAGCGCCCTCACTACTCTCGCCAATGCAAGAGTCATTTCGCTGGGCGGCACGCAGTACTTCGTTTCGACAGGAAACTGCCAATCGTCAAACGCCGGATTTAATGCAGACACCTTCAGGCCACGCTTTGCCGCTTGCCTGACACGTTGAGCGATTAACGGATGATCTTTCCGAAAGAAACTGCCAATAATGAAAAGACGATCAAGAGTCCCAATTTCTGAAACAAGCATCCCTAACCATGGAGCACCGTTTCTATTCTTATCAGCAGAAAAGTCCGTCTGGCGCAAACGAAAATCGACATTCCCCGAACCTATCCCTCGGGTCAAAGCTTGAATCAAATATAGCTCTTCAAGCGTACAGTGGGGAGATGCTAACGCACCAATAGACTCGGCGCCGTGCTCCGCCTTAATAGCTTTTAAACTCTGGCTCAGATAATCAATCGCGGTCTGCCAATCAGTCTCAAACCACTCTCCAGCTTGCTTGATCATTGGCCTCGTAAGACGCTCCTCACTACCAAGCGCCTCATACGAAAAACGATCCTTATCAGACAGCCAACATTCGTTTACTGCCTCGTTCTCGAACGGCAAAACTCGCTTTACCGAATCATTTTTAACTTGTACTACGAGATTGCTACCCAGAGAATCGTGCGGACTGATTGACTTACGTCGAGACATCTCCCAAGCACGCGCGCTAAAGCGAAAGGGCTTCGACGTCAAAGCACCAACGGGGCATAGATCAATGATGTTACCGGAGAGTTCGGACTCTAGTGTCTTCTCTACGAACGGCATAATTTCCGCGTGCTCACCGCGAAATGCTTGCCCTAACTCCATCAAACCAGCAATTTCGGTAGTAAATCGCACACAACGCGTACAATTAATACAACGCGTCATGTCGGTAGAAACTAGAGAGCCTAAATTTTTATTGCTTACAACCCGCTTTTCTTCAGCGTAGCGCGAGGCTTCACCACCATAACCGACAGACAGATCCTGCAACTGGCACTCGCCGCCTTGGTCGCAAATTGGACAATCTAGCGGGTGATTGATCAAAAGAAATTCCATGACACCCTTTTGAGCCTTCACGGCCTGCTCAGAATGTGTCCAAACCTTCATTCCGTTAGTTACAGGCGTCGCACATGCGGGCAAAGGCTTTGGTGCTTTTTCAACTTGAACAAGACACATGCGGCAATTGGCCGCAATTGATAACTTCTTGTGGTAGCAAAAATGAGGCACATAGGCACCTACTTGATTGGCGGCCTCCATAACAGTGCTGCCATCAGGTACTGCCAGTTGCTTTCCGTCAATTTCGATTTCTAGCATATCGAGCCTACGCTACGTAAATCTTGCTACCATCGTGCTGAACGTCATACGGCACGAGGCATTTTTTGTGTTCAATATGGAATGCAAATTCTTCGCCAAAATGCTTAATAAAACTCTGCACAGGCATTGAAGCTGCATCACCTAGCGCGCAAATTGTACGCCCCATAATATTTGTAGTTACGCTATTCAGTAAATCCAAGTCGTCAGGTCGTCCGAGCCCATTCTCAATACGATGTATTACTCTATACAACCATCCTGTACCTTCGCGACAAGGAGTACATTGTCCGCACGACTCCTCAAAATAAAAGTACGAAAGCCGCTCCAGAGCCTTTACCATGCACGTCGTTTCGTCCATCACGATTACAGCCCCCGACCCGAGCATAGATCCAGCTTTTGAGATCGAGTCGTAATCCATTGTGCAATCCATCATTGTTGCACTTGGTAGCACTGGCGCAGAAGAGCCACCCGGGATTACAGCTTTGAGTTTTCTACCCGCTCGAACACCACCAGCCATCTCAAGCAGAACTCCAAAAGGAGTTCCTAAGGGAATTTCGTAATTCCCAGGTTTATTTACGTGCCCCGAAACAGAAAATAGTTTCGTCCCGCCGTTATTTGGCTTACCTAAAGCTAAAAATGCTTCTCCACCTTCCCGAATAATGAAAGGGATAGAAGCAAATGTCTCGGTATTATTGATGGTTGTAGGCTTGCCATACAAACCGAAGCTTGCGGGAAAAGGCGGTTTAAAACGTGGCTGCCCTTTTTTTCCTTCTACGGATTCAAGCAACGCTGTTTCTTCTCCGCAGATGTAAGCACCATATCCGTGATGAGCGAACAAATCGAAAGAGAAATCAGACCCAAGAATGCTATTACCTAACAAATTAGCCTCGCGCGCCTCTCGCAAAGCCTCTTCAAAGCGCTCATAAACTTCAAATATTTCACCGTGGATATAATTATATCCGCGCTCACAACCCATCGCATATCCAGCTATTATCATCCCTTCGATAACGCTATGTGGATTATAACGAAGAATATCTCGATCCTTGAAAGTACCTGGCTCACCTTCATCTGAATTACAGGCCAAATATTTTGCACCCGGGAATGCTCTGGGCATGAAACTCCATTTAAGCCCGGTAGGAAACCCTGCCCCACCTCGTCCACGAAGCGCAGATTTTTTTACTTCGCTAATAATTTGATCAGGTGGAATTTTATTGTCGATGATTTTCTTTAAAGCATCATAGCCTCCTCGCTGAACGTAGTCAGCTAAGTGCCATGTGCGGTCACCGTCAAGGCCAGAAAGAATAATTCCTTGTGAGCTCATTTTGTTAGATCAGCTAGCAATTGATCGATTTTTTCTTCTGTCATCCAGCTACACATGCGGTGATTATTTACGAGAAGCACAGGTGCATCCCCGCATGCCCCCATGCACTCACCTTCTTTAAGGGTGAACTTTCCGTCTAAAGTTGTTTCGTTGAAATCTATACCGAGCTTCTTCTTGACATATTCAGCAGCGTGAACACCACCAGAAAGCGCACACGGAAGATTCGTACATACCGTGATTTTATGCGTCCCAACAGGAGAAAGATCGTACATATTGTAGAAGCTAGCCACTTCATACACTGCCACCGGAGGCATTCCGAGATATTCGGCAACGAATGCAATCGTATCATTAGATAGCCAACCTTTTTCTTGCTGCGCTATTCGCAAAGCAGACATAGAAGCGGACTGCTTTTGATCGCCGGGGTACTTGGCAATCTCCTGATCGATTTTCTTAAGTGATTCCGGACTTAGCATTTTTGTATCAACTGTCAGAACAATGTTGACAAAGACCTAGCGCGCTGCCGAAGCAACATATCACCGATCTACATCTCCGAATACGATATCCATCGTACCGATAATTGCGACAACGTCGGCAATCATGTGCCCTTTTGACATCTCATCCATGGCTGAAAGGTGAACAAAACCAGGAGACCTTAATTTAATTCGATAAGGCTTGTTTGCACCATCCGATACCGCATAGACACCAAACTCCCCTTTAGGGTGTTCGATTGGCGCGTACACTTCGCCCCGAGGAACGTGCATACCTTCCGTAAAGAGCTTAAAATGGTGGATTAACTCCTCCATATTGCCCTTCATCTTATCCCTTGCAGGAGGCGCAACCTTATGATTATCACTGATAACCGACCCAGGATTTTTTTTCAGCCAATCAATGCACTGCTTAACAATCCGATTAGATTGTCGCATTTCCTCAATACGACACAGATAGCGGTCGTAACAATCACCTTCTACTCCGACGGGAATGTCAAAATCTAATTTATCGTAAACTTCATAAGGTTGTTTTTTACGTATATCCCATTCTATGCCAGAACCACGCAGCATTACTCCGGAAAAACCTAACGCTAGCGCTTTTTCAGGCGAAACAACCCCTATACCAACAGTTCGCTGCTTCCAAATACGATTGTCAGTTAGCAGAGTTTCGTATTCGTCGACATACTTAGGAAATCGTACTGTAAAATCCTCTAAAAAATCGAGTAACGACCCCTGACGATTTTCGTTGAGCTGAGAAACGGTCTTAGCGTTTTTCCACTTTGAAACTTCATACTGAGGCATTTGATCGGGGAGATCCCTGTACACTCCACCCGGACGGTAATAGGCTGCATGCATACGCGCGCCGGACACAGCCTCATACGCATCCATCAAATCTTCACGCTCGCGGAATGTGTAAAGAACCATAGTCATAGCCCCAATGTCGAGAGCATGCGTCCCGACAGCCAGCAGATGATTCAGTATTCGCGTAATTTCGTCATAAAGAACGCGTATATATTGAGCACGAAGCGGAACCTCTAAGCCGAGAAGCCGCTCAATTGCCATGCAATATGCGTGCTCGTTACACATCATCGAAACGTAATCCAGTCGGTCCATGTATGGAACAGACTGAACCCAGGTTCGCGTTTCGGCAAGCTTTTCTGTGCCCCGATGCAAAAGACCAATATGAGGATCTGCTCGCTCCACGACCTCACCATCGAGCTCAAGAACCAAACGCAAAACCCCGTGTGCTGAGGGGTGCTGAGGACCAAAATTGATCGTGTAATTTCTGATTTCAGCCATGACCAACTTCCCCATAATTTTCATCGCGCACGATACGCGGCGTATTTTCACGCGGCTCTATCGTAACAGGCTGATAAACTACTCGACCCAATTCTTGATCGTAGCGCATCTCTACATATCCCGAAATTGGGAAGTCCTTACGGAAGGGATATCCAACAAAACCATAATCAGTAAGAATTCGACGTAGATCTGGATGACCATTGAACATAATTCCAAACAGGTCGAATGCCTCACGCTCGAACCAGTTTGCACTTGGCCACACCGAACACACGGAATCCAACATCGGCACAAGATCGTTTTCCGCAAAAACACGTAGTCTCAAGCGAGAATTGTTCCGAATTGAAAGAAGATGACACGAAACAGCAAAACGAAACTCCTCGGCCTCGCCTGCATAATCCGAATAGTCAACACCGGTCAAATCAACCAGCTGCTCAAAGTGCAGTTCAGGATCATCTCGTAAGCCAGCGGCGACAGACAGATAGTCTTTAGCAGCGACAACAACGGTTATTTCCCCGCAAGCCCTAACCGTACGTAAAATCCGATCACCGAATTTTTCAGCCAGAATCTTACTCAAATGTTCAAGTTTCTCACTCATAGCGGTCATTAATCAGCGAGCAATCGTACAATTACGTTTGATCTTGTTCTGCAGTTGAACAATGCCGTACAACAACGCCTCTGCGGTTGGCGGACAACCAGGAACATATACGTCAACTGGAACAATTCGATCACAGCCTCGCACAACCGAATATGAATAATGATAATATCCGCCGCCATTAGCACATGAGCCCATTGATATAACCCATCTTGGTTCAGACATTTGGTCATAAACCTTACGAAGGGCGGGAGCCATTTTGTTGCACAAAGTACCTGCGACAATCATCAAGTCGGATTGCCTAGGACTCGGACGGAACACCACACCGAATCGATCAAGATCGTAACGAGAGCAGCCGGCATGAATCATTTCAACGGCGCAGCACGCCAAGCCAAAGGTCATTGGCCAAAGCGACCCTGTTCGAGTCCAGTTGATTACGGTATCAAGGGAAGTAGTAACAAACCCTTCCTTAAAAACACCTTCGATGCTCATAAACGTCCTTTAGCCAACAATTTATCCGCCTAT
>Ga0075184_10020938_pt1 | contig 14341 bp, 1 predicted proteins | sample JI102314DRNA_FD_77308 | JGI IMG/M metagenome (GOLD analysis project Ga0075184, IMG submission 77308) | Wastewater effluent complex algal communities from Wisconsin, to seasonally profile nutrient transformation and Carbon sequestration -... | ecosystem: Engineered > WWTP > Effluent > Algae...
ATTCATTAACATGTTCCGTCGTAAACAACACAAGCACGGCAGGATTGGTGGCTGTCAGTATCCTTGATGAAGAAGGGCACATTTTGGGATTAAAGTCGGATTCAGTTCAAACGATTAAGACACCAATAGTAATTGGAGTATCTCAAAAGTGGATAATTTCTCCTTCGCTAGAAGATTCCATTCTCTTTGTGGAAGGTGAACACTTTCCTCCTATTGAAGGCATTTACTGTGAATTTGACAACAAATATCTAGGGCAAGCTCTGGTACTTGGGCCTTCTCTTGTCAAGTGTCAACCACCAACTTTGTCTTCAGGGAGGCACCAAGTCAAGATTAAAACTGGAGGGCTAGAAGACGTAAACGAAGGGGCGGACTTCGATGTTTGGAAACCTTTTCGTATTTTCTCCCTAGAACCTCAATGTGGGCCACCTAATTCCTTTGTTATTCTAAACGGAGAAAACTTTCTGCAATCTAGCAATATTTACTGCGATTTCGACGGTTTTAGGGCCGAAGCCAATGTCATCGACAACAATACTTTGAGTTGTATCATACCAAATTCGCTACCCGATGGAGAAGTTTCTATTTCTCTCAAAAAAGACATCTATCGTCTCTCATTGGACTTCCGTCCATTTTATGTAACATCACTGGTTGTCTCTTCAGTCTTCCCTACTATTGGATCACCAAAAGGCGGTACTCGAGTCATCATGAACTTAGCCAGACCCCTTCCTCTCTATTGTAATGTTTTCTGTTACTTCGGCTCATTCATTGAAATGGCCACAAAGTCGATATTTGGCAATGAAACCGATGTACTCATATGCAAATCTCCTAGTATGCCTGATGCCGTATCTTCAATACCTATAGGAATTACCACACATGAAAAATCTACCATATCTAGTCCATTCCTATTTAATTTCAGACCTGAACCAATAATCGATAATTTTATGCCAAGAAAAGGTTCATTGGGCGATGGATCTCTACTTGTTATCAGAGGAAAGCATTTTTATGCTGATACAAATTTGGCATGCAAGTTCGGTAGTAATCATCTCGAAGTTTTTGGTATATGGCTGTCGTCTGATACCTTTGTATGCGAAACTCCACCAAACTTACTACCTGGACCAAATTTACTTTTGATATCCATAAACCTTGTTGACTATATAGATACAGGCTTATATTACCAGGTGTCAGCCAAACCCACAATATCATTGATATCGCCACACTTGAGTTTTGTAGGTGACCACGTTAATGTGACTTTATTTGGTAGAGGGTTTGAATATGGAGATTGGTTGACCTGTCGTGTGAGTTATGAATCTCAGCTGATCCCGGCCCTTTTCATCAATCAAAATGAGATCATGTGTCCGCTGCCACCAACACAACGAAGTGGGAACGTCACTCTAAAGGTTTCGAACAATGGCGTGGATTTGGTCGACGCTCCGGATGAAATACAGTTCATATATCATCCACGCATTTTTTCCATCGAGCCTGTCTCGATTCCGTGCTCAGGAGGAACGAAATTAAGTGTCACGTTTGACAACACAATAAATGGCACAGATATTCTGTGTAGTTTCGGAACACACGTCACATCCACAACCTTGCATGATGACTTTACTGTAAAGTGTGAACCGCCAAAAGTAACCTACATTGGGTCAGCGCAATTTTCGCTAATTTACTCTGGCTTATTCATTCGAGCACAACAAAGTATTCACTATTACCGTGACCCGGCATTGCATTATATTTTTCCAGCCTCAGGAGCTAGAACTCTGGAACATGCAGTTACTCTCATCGGTGAATATTTTGCGCCTGAAAGTTGTTTGTGCTGTATGTTGGGTAATACCGCAATCGCTATGACGCTCATTTCCTCCAAAAAAGTCTTGTGTCATATTCCTTCCGAGATCAATGTTGGAAATTATCTGATATCCCTTTCAAGTGATTGCAAAAGAAAAGGGATAAACAAGTTGCGATATTCTGTGTACTCATCGGTGGATGCTCACATGCGAGGCGAGTCAGATCGTTCTGGGATGCTGGAGCTGAAGCTAGCCAAATCAAATTATTTTGAGATTGAACAATATCAAAATAAACTGTATTCTTCAGAGGATATCGAAAGTCCAAATAGTATTGTTATCGATGACACAGGAAAAGGCGTATATGGTGCCAAGTCTATGGAAAAGAGACATAAAAGAGAAGCACCTAAAGCTATACGCTCAGCGGATCTCCAAACTCCAGAATTTGGCCCATCTTTCATCAGAATACGAGGAAAGGGGATTCCTTTTTCAAGCTCGCTCTCATGTAAATTCGATGATGAAGCGGTGCAAGCTACTCTACTAAAAAATGATACCATTCTCTGTAATACACCTTATAGCTTGTGTAATTCAGATTCATGTGTGCAGCCTAACAATTGTGCGGTATCTTTGGATGGCAAGAATTTCACAAAACTAGGCAGATCACCTTATTACTTTTACCCTGTTCCAAAGGTTCTCGCTTTCTCCCCAGTTAGAGGGCCATCGGATGGTGGAACTTCTGTTTCAATTCAAATTGATGGCTTACCAGATCAATCCCATCATCAAATCAAATGTAGATTTGGCTATGCGCTGGTTATGGCAGTAGTAGACTCGTCTTCTTCGTTAAGTTGTACATCGGCCCCGAAATTTGACAGTGATTCGTTTGTGAATTTACAAATCAGTATAAATGCGGGTGTCGATTGGTCCCTACCAGGGGAAGCGTTTTTCGAATATTACCCCGAAGCCCATTTGATGAGTATATCTCCTCTGTCAGGCTTGTTCACAGGGGGATATATGGTCGAACTAGAAGGCTCGAATTTCATGAAGACTGTCGACTTTTCTTGCGTGTTTGGAAAACAACGCTCTCCAAAGGTGGTTTGGGTGTCTTCGACCAAGGTATTTTGCGAGGTACCTTATTCTAGTAAACTGGGGTATATTTCTGTTGCAGTCTCGATTAATGGAGTTGATGTATCTCAGCAATCGGTTGCATTTGAATATCGCAGTGCTCCCTCAGTTTTAGCTGTTCATCCACAATCCTTGTATTTTGGATTGGCTACAGATGTTACCTTGATTGGAAGGGATTTTGACGTTGATTCAACTTATTATTGCAAGATTGGTAATAGCACTTTGAATTCTACCCTTGTCCTTAACACAGAATTGCGCTTCCGTTTTCAGGGCGTATTGCAACCAGAGATCGGTCTTATAGACACTGTAAGTGTCAACTTTTATGATTCAAACCATGCACAATTGTCATCGATGGTATTCAAAGTTGTAGAGCCTCCTAATTTAATAAGAGCAGAGCATCACATCACATCCAAAGAACCAGTAATCTATATAATAGGACACCATATGAATACCACTGGTGAGGCATGGTGTATTTTCCGGCCACACAATTACAACCCTCCTTCCGTTTTACCTGGATTAACTTCACAAGCTGATGTTTTATCGGATTCTCTTATTCAGTGTATTTTCCCCTTCATTTTCGAATCTTCCAATATAAACGTATTTGTTTCCACAAACGGTTTGTCATTATCCAAAATGTCCCTCACAGTGAAAGCGCCGCGACTTATTAGAGTGTCAAGTGCCATCCCAATGCGTGGTCCAGTTTCAGGAGGAACAGATGTAGTTATCTGGGGGCAAAATTTCTCTCTGAATTCATATCTCATGTGCTGGTTCGGATCAGAACCTACGATTGCTAGTGTGATAAGTCCCAATCAGTTAACATGTAAAAGCCCGGGGATATCGAATCCTCAAGCCGTTCGACTTGAAATCGGCACGGTTGAAAGAAAAGAAATTTCAAATTATGTCGTATTTTACTACACGGGTCCTATTGAAATATCACAAAAGAGTTGCGCAGATTCGTTCCTGAGTTGCAGTATTCCTGTTCGACAGACATATCAAGAAAATTTCTTGGAATGGTTTGAAAGCCAAGATGAATTAGGGAGCAGTGATCTTCTGAACGATGAAGGGGAAATTCTTAGAGTACGGCAGGTCGAAGAAAGAAATCAGATAGGCATAGGCACAGAGCTTCATCCTCGATTTAATTCTGTTGCTCCAGTTGCTTATTTTGCTGAAGTATCGTACCAGAGCAATAATGCAAATGCTTTTGTTCATATCTACGGATTTCGTTTTCACAATGAAATTACTTTGGCGTGCTTTTTCGAATTTCCTGACATATTGAATCATTCCCATGCCGTTTGGGTTTCGAGCACCCAAGTAGTGTGTTCTGTGCCTTCCACTCTTCACCAATACGTTGGCGTAGCCGACTGCTTCTTTGTGATATTGGCTGAATACGACAACATAGCAGATAGTTCTCAATCATCATTTCTAGAAATTCCTATTCCAGTTTTAATTCAGAGCTCATCGGACAAAAGGTTCCCAAAGTATTTCCATACTGTGCCTATTGATCTCCCATTTGAAAGAATTCCCACTACAGAAGAAACCAACGAATACGTATTAGCTTCAAATAGTACACCATCTCACAGCGTAGAGAAAAAGGGTGCTCCTACGATTCGATCAATTTATCCTTACGAAGTCCCAGCCGGAGAGAATGTCACTATCGGAATTATTGGAAAGAACTTTCTAGATGAGATGGATAAATTACTGTGCTTTTTCGACAAAACTTCTCTACCATGTGCAATTCTGTCTCCCTGGAAAATCGCTTGCACCATCCCCAATTTGGATCCGGGACAGTGGAATGTCTCGGTTTCGTGGAACGCAATGGATTTTTCAAATTCCTTGGACATTCGAGTTTACAGGCCACCCAAATTAATTGAGTTATCACCGAAGAGTGGACCAACAATTGGGGGGACTGAGGTCAAAGTTTACATGACTAATCATGTCCATACTCGTGCATCAAGTTGTTTCTTCGGTCAAGATCGCAGCATGGCACTTTTTAGCGAACAAGGAGTATACGTATGTCTCGCACCTGCAAAATTTCGAGAAGGAGTAGTTGAGGTGTCCATCACGGTCAACGGCAATGACCTCTATGGCAGGCAAAGGTCGACTAATTTCACGTATTTCAATGATCCAACCTTTTCGAAAGATATGGCAACATATGGACATCTTCGTAGTAGCGGGACAATATCGCTTTCGGGGCAGAATTCAGATGATGAGATTCCATCAAAAGTCTGTTGTCAGTTTCAAGAGAATATCCTTAGTAATGCTTGGGTTGTGAATTTAAATTCTTACATTCATGCAAAGCCACCTGACAGCAATGGGGGGGAAAAGGACCATCTCAATCCACTCTATTATTTTCAGGATAGATATACTAGCCCCTTACAATTCGAATACAAGGAAATTTCCTTTGTTGATCATGTGACGCCGTCTTCTGGTGTGTCTGCGGGAGGAACTAGGATTGAAGTTTTTGGTCAAGGCTTCGTTAATTCTCATGATTTGGTCTGTAGCTTTGGGCTTGTTTCAGTGAGAGCTTCGTTTCAAAGCCAACGCATGGTCATATGCAGGTCGCCAGAAAATGATGTAATTGGAGAAGTCAAAATTGCAGTTACGTCCAACTCAAGTGAAAAGATCGCATTACCATCGCCTACAGCTTTTTTTCGGTATTATTTACCACCACAAGTGACTCATGTCTCGCCTGATAATGGATTAGCCCATGGTGGCACGCTCGTTCAAATCTACGGCTTTGGTTTCCCGGGTGAATTATCATCAGAGATTACCTGTCGATTCGGTAATGTACCTGAAATAATATCTGCCTTGTGGGTTGATAGCACACAAATCAGATGCGCTTCTCCGCAGGTAATAGATGCAGATGAGATTGGAATTCCGCAAAAAATTGGTATCTCGTTAAACGGCCAGGACTATACTACGAGCCGAGCTGCGCTGTTTACATTCTTGCCAATTCCTAGACTGCTTAGCATAAGTCCGACATTTGGATGGCATAATGTATCCACCGATATCAAGATTGATTTCTTGTGGGACTTTCCAGTGGCGAGTTTCTTTGAAAGATTTGATTGCCTCTTTTTCGAGTCTGATGATGAAATAATAAGTGCAAGCACATTGTTTGTTACAGAGAGTGGGTATTTCTGCATTACACCAAAGTTATCACGTAATGTAGAGCATACCATTGGTGTAATGTTGCGATTTGACGGGCATCGCATAGAATATTCCACCAGGTTGTTTCGCTATGTTTTCGAGCGGATAGTTTCAAGTTTTTCTCCTGCGATAGGGTCTTTTGAGGGTGGTACGGAAGTAGTCTTTCTGGGAGAAGGCTTCATTTTCAATGATGATGTAGATTGTATCTTTGGTGAACAATCATCGCCCTATGCATACATACAGTCTTCGACACAATTAGTATGTATCACGCCCAAGGCCAATCTATACGAAGCTTCCGGATATGGTGTCAAGGTCGGTGTAACTTTGAACGGTGTTGGATATTACTTTTTTCAAAAAGAGTTTCGTTATACTTTCCCACCAGTTGCCTCACATTTGTGGCCAGACAGCCTCCCTTGCAACAAAGTGCATCCCATAACAATTTATGGCCAGCAATTAGGCCAAGTATCTTCTTGCCGGTTCGGACGACGTGGTGCGACAATTCCCGCTCTATCCGTAGCGGATTCTCAGGTAGTTTGTTCCCCACCTCATCTGCATACATGCATTGATGAAGCGCTAGTTGTTTACTTGTCTTTCGATGGAGTCCTCAAGGATATGTTTCTCACACTGAAAATACTGAGTGTTATAAACACCTCTGAAACATTCGCTAAAAGACCGAGGTTACTGCATGTGATGCCCTCTTTCGCACAATCATCTGGCGAGGAACCGCTGCATTTATTCGGTTATGATTTTGAAGTTAGCAACAAGACTGGTTGTATTTTTGGCTCACAATACACTCCAGCAAGGGTATTGTCAAGCTCAGAGATCATCTGCCTCTCGCCTAGGATGATTCCATCAGTCACTCAAATAAGAGTAATCAATGGATTATCTAATCTTACATCAGATTTAAGTCTTAACGTTACTATTCAGCAAGACATTCGATTATATGATGCGAGCCCAGATTTCGGGAGTGTATATGGAGGAACCTTGGTGACATTGACTGGAGTGTTCCATCGATTGGAAAATCCTTCATCGTTTGTTTGCCAATTCGGTACTCTTATGGTCCATGCAGAATCTGTTACTTTTGATAAATTAAAGTGTCGTGCTCCGTCGCTCCCTCTCGAAGCAGGAGGATTGATACCATTGAAAGTCAGTTGTAATGGAGGTATAACTTTTGCAAAAACTACACTTTCTTATTCATATGAACCTAGTGCTGACGTCTATGAAGTGTATCCAAGTTTTGTTCCGGCAAAAGGAAGAGTGAGTGTTCTTGTGAAAGGAGGCAAATTTAAGAAAGTAAGAACTCTGACTTGTAAGATAGGTGATTCAAGATCAGTTGCTGTTTTTCTATCAAGCGAATTGGTGCGCTGTACGGTGCCTCCTGGATCTCAAGCACTTAAACTGCAAGTGTTTGTATCAAATAATGGACAAGATTTTGGTTTTTCCAGTCAATATCTTAATTATTATCAACAAAATGTATACTTGTCAGATTCGCCATATTTTGGCAGCATAGAAGGGGGCAGCCACATTGAAATCAGAGAAGTGCCGCCGAATCATATACATTCTTTACAGTGCAAATTTGCTGAATTACTTACTTCCTCTATTTCAATTGGTTTTGATACGGAGTGCATCGTGCCTGCTCTTCCAATTGGTAACACTCCATTGACCTTATGTGTGGAGTGTGGCACAATGCAAGAACAAATATTGTATGAAGGTTCCTTTTTAACTGTACCAGAGCCATCTATTGTGAGCTTTTGGCCAAGACATGGAACTAAGGAGGGAAATTGGCTTGTATTTATTAAGGGTGCAAATTTTGTTTCGTCGCCTAATATTTCCTGCAAAATTGGCGATCATATATCTCGTGCAACAATGATACATTCCACTGTAGTAACATGTAGAACTCCACCGGCTCAACATGTTGGGGAGGTTGCAATAACAATTTCGCTGAATGGTTTCGACTTCTCAAAACCTGCGTTCGAAAAGTTAAAATATCTATCAACTAGTTCACTATTTGGATCTATTGGTGCGGAGATTAGTTTCCATGTTCCAAACGGCACATACTTTTCTTCAAGTTTTGCAATTAATAATTTTACTGCCTGTGAACCTGGTACATTTCAGCCTTCAATGGGAAAGAAGAGTTGTCTTTTGTGTCCGGTTGGTCATTCCTGTCCCGATTTAGGAATGTCAAAACCCATTGCATGCGAGTCTGGCTGGGTTTGTGATGATGTTGGATTGATTTGGCCGCTAATCAAATGCCCGCGTGGATATTACTGTGAAAAGGGCACCAAATCAAGTAAAAATCCAGAATTATCAAAACCAAACTTTAATATGGTTACCAATGGAAGCCATGGGACCATAATTAGCTCAAATCTTGTGGGAATTCCGGTGTCATGTCCGATAGGCTATTATTGTCTTGAGGGAGTGGGAACTTCAATATCAATTACAGAAAATATATTTACTCCCCAGATCTGTTTTGATGGATTTATCTGTCCAAATGGATCATTTAGCCCTGAAGGGGCTGGACCTTGTCAAACAGGTTATTTTTGTCCTTCACCTGCTTTGGCTGTTCCTTGTCCTATTGGTAATTTTTGTCCATCGGTTGGTAATACTAAGGCATTGCCATGTCATCCTGGTTCATTTCAAAATTCAACAGGCCGAGGCTCCTGCAATTTGTGCGAATTTGGACATTTTTGTCCGAGTTGGGGTATGACAGTTGCACTACCCTGTCCTGCAGGGTATGTTTGTGATTCATTAGGGCTATCTAATCCTTCTAAGCCATGCCCTGCTGGTTTGGTATGTAACAGAGGAACATCGACTATCAACCCAGATTCTGGAGATGGAATTCTCCCGTCTATTTGTCCAGAGGGAAAATTTTGTCTACAGGGTGTTGCACTGAATCATCCACCTTTTATGACTAATTTCGAGTTAGAGATAATCTCTGCTCGTGAATGCATGGAAGGATATTATTGCAGCAGGCAATCTGGAACCCCCAGTGGTAATGGACCATGTTGGACTGGTCATTATTGCCCTCCGGGTACGGCCATACCTATTAAAGTTCCGGCAGGAACGTTTTCAAGCTCTCCGGGTGCAATTGTTCCATCTTTGTGCCTTCCAGGCCACTATTCCCCTGCAGAGGGCTCTATAGAATGCCGGATTTGTCCAATTGGTTTCTCGTGTGGAAGTTACGGAGTCAGTGTCCCTCGCAAATGTGGCATGGGATCATATAGGTCACACAGCACTGACACTGCTTGCATTTCATGTCCACCTGGCACCTATGCATCATATACGGCATCCAGTGACATGACCCTGTGCCTTCCATGTCCACCAGGAGTTGTCTGCGGCTTAACTAGAACATCAGATATTAGCACTGGAAATTTCTGCACAAGCGGTTATGTCTGTGGCGCTTCTACAAATATAAGAACACAGTATAATCATGAATCTTCTGGTGGGTATTTCTCAGCAGCTGGTGCGTCTCCAAAATCATTATTTCAGTACCCATGTGATTCTGGATATGTTTGTGAGCGCGGTACACCAAAAGAAGGTAATAGTGAAATAAGATGTTCTACGAACTACTTTTGTCCAAAAGCGGCTTCGATGGGCTCCGAGGAACATCACAGATGTCCGCGACAAACACTGTCACAGATTGGCTCTGTTGGTCTAGAAAACTGCAACATCGAAATGGTTGATATCTGTGACAAGCTAGCCGCGGATGGAAATGACCCTTCCCAGAACACAGCTTTTTACACAAAAGAAAGCTCTGGCAAACAGAATCTATGGGCATTCGCGGCGCAAAGTATCAAAAACCAAGTTAAAAAGGATACCAGACACTCAGAGCTTTCGGCATCAGTGATCATAGATCCTATCAAAACTTTGAATGAAGATATTAACCTTTGGATAAATGAGACTGTAGAGGTATTTAGAAGTTGCCCAAGCTATGGCAGACTAGATGACATCGAAAAGATTACTATTTTTGGGAGAAATTTTCGAAATACAACACAGCTCGCATGTCGTTTTTCATTTTTAAAATTGTCTACCGTCGGCGACTCTTTAATCCGATCAGCAACTTACATAAGTGCAACGCGTGTTGAATGTCCAATCGATCTAATCATGGAAGATATGTCTGCACTTCTGAATAAAACAGAATTAAGTGCGTCTGGACCTTTGTGTCAGAAAAATGATCGCGATGAAACTTTTTTATTTCATCCTTGTCTCGCATCAAATAGAATTCAGTTTGGCTGTGTGGAAGCCTCAGACGGTAGTAATGAAACCTTCCGACCAACGAAAGCATTCTTTGTTCCTTGCTCTGAAGATGACAATCACCAACATAAATGTCACAATATCCCTCTTCATGGTATGCATATAAATCCATGTTTGACAAAAAATATCCGCATAGAAATAAGCAACAATGGAAAATTATTCTCTGGGCAATCAATTGTTATACCAAAATCTCAGATAGTTGGTGAATATGTAGCTCAAGATTATGATGATTTCTCGATTGATGGGACCTATGCTGTATTTTCTCACTTGAAAAACCCAGACTTTAGTTCTAAAAGTCAAGTTGGCTTCATGGATCAATCTGCTTGCAAACGCATGAGTTATTACGAAGAGGGTCCATGGTCGCGTGATGCTACATGGATAAGCCTTTCGTTTTTGCAACAGGCACAACTTCGTTTAGATTGGCGCCACATTCCGGATTACCTTGAATACAACAAGCACTACAAGCTAGCAATCTATGTCCGACCATCCCGTTGTGGGAATGCAGGTTGTGACACCAAAGGGTTGCCTAATTACAGATTGGATGAAATTCCTTGCTCAAAGCCAATGGTTTTGCCCACTTGGTTTGAAGATTCAAGAATCAAGAAACAAGGATTACTTAACGTCACAATTCAGGCTCTAGACGATTTGATTTTCAAAGTTCAGGTGCACATGCTTCATAATATTGCGGTTGCAACATCTGAACATTTCAAAGAAACAGTTATTGTGACAATAACATCTCCGCAACGAGCGAAAGAAAAAAGTGATGTTGAACTTCTTGATCACAGGGGAACAACTGATGTTAGAAGTCTTTCTCCTTATGTCAGTCTTGAACAACGCTTAGTTGACAAAGAGTATTTTTTTGCAACACTTTACACATCAGTTAATTCTGAAAATATAGGTCTCCCTCTTAATCTTCCTCCAAGATGGGGTGATTTTGAAAAGGGTCGAGCGCTTTTGGCTATGAATGCTAGCAAGGAAAGCAATCTTTTGACAATTGTTGACGATTCAACTTCTAGCATTGGTCCTAACTTGTTCTGGAACAATCCGTTTGTAAACCCTGTTGAGGCTAAGTTGAAGACAGACTTGTACTTTGAAACATTCCATGGTGTGAGACTTTCAAAGGATAACAATTACTCCTATTCATTAAATGGTATCATTTTGCCATACATCCCTTTCCTGTCGAATTGTAATGAATTTGATTCTTACATCACATTCTGGGCGCTGGTTGAGGCTCCACAGTGTCAGCTGCCACCAATATCTTCCGGTCAAGATGCGACATGGTGGCGTCGTCAGTTCCCTGCTCTTCCGCATAGAGACGATTTACGAGTGGTAGGTCCACTGGATTTTCGAAAATTCTACCCAATTGCAGATTGGTGTCATCGCAAACTTCACTGCTCTTATGAAGAAACCCTTGGAAAGCTTGATTCAACACCCCGATGGTTTGAGGCTTCAACAGGAACCTCTCTGTTTTCTTTCGTTAGAGATCCTGTAGATTTTGGAAAATTTACAGGTCGTAACAGAACCCAGATTGGGAAGGATGATGGTGGCGGAGCAAAGTGGTTGTCTACAGTGAACACGCCAGATGTATTCATTCCTGTCAAGGTTGACAGGGAGGCTGCCCTCCAAGTTGCAGATGGTTGTGAAAAACGTTGTTTTCCGCGGCGTATCAGATTTGAAGTGGGTTATTACCAAGTTTCAAACAATATGAAGAGCATTATTGATGCTAAGATGGTTTTATTAGATTTCGATAAAGATTCAGAAAGAAAAGATTACTCAGTCGATATGTCTTTCCGCCCATTAGACTATCAAGAGCTCATAATAAAGTTTGCATTTGGCAAAGAAATTTTCATTATAATCTTCATCGTGATGGGGCTTTTCATGGTTGTTGTTGTCGCAATCTTCTGGAGCAGTGTTCGTTTAACTACACAGATTGAAGTGCCCCCTGGTATTCGCTTCTTTGGTATGGCTCGTTTGATAGTTCCAGATGCAATAGCTGGATTTTTTGCTTGGAAGTTTTCCAATTTTATTAATTTCTCTTTTGATTGGGCTTTTTTTCAGAGGAGAAAGTTTTTTGGACTTCACAGCTGTCTTGAAGGACTACCAGTCAGATTCCAAGACCAAATTTTTGCAGGACGTTTATGATTTGTCTAAGGTTCAATTGTTTGCATCAAATCAAAAAGGAAGGTCTGGGCTAGCTTTTGTTGTGATGGCACTCTTAGCAATTCATGAAGGGTCCCATTCGTTTGTTCCTTCCAGACTCTCAAGATTAGAGGAAGAGGCGCAACAGCGTGAAGGAAGGATTAGCTATGACAAGGGCTGGACACCGATAACCTGGAAGCGTTCAAACTTTAAGCTATCTTGCTGCATCGCTGCTCTCGTTCTCGTCGTTATAATTGAATGGTCGTTTTGGGAAAATTATGGTCGTTACATTTGGGAGGCAATACTGTTACTAAAAGTTTTTAGCATCTCAATGGGGTTTTTAGTGGATAATCAAGTTCACGAAATGTTGCTTGGCGCCCCAATAGGAGCAGCTTTGGGAGTTGTTCAAATAATTGTGACCTTGTCGGCAGAGGACTTTCTTGATTTTTTGCTTTCCCGTATCATTTATCTTGGATTTACTATCTTCGATAGGATGTTTCTAAGTCCATACCAACCAGTTATTTTCGCGTGGATCAAGTTAAAGTTTTCCCTTTTTGTACAAGTACTGCTAGATTTTCTAGATATTCTTAGTCCAAAGATGTTTCGAAAAATGGCAAGCACGTATCGGACTAAGACGGTGGCCGAGAACGCAAAAGAAAAGGATGCTTTGACTGTCGAACCGATCATTTCATCATTATCGAGCTATTTCTGTGAGCAAATATGCCTTTTCTGTGCACCATTCGTGATTTGTTTCGTGATGTTGTTTTGGGATGAGACAGAGATACCTGCTTTATACCATATCAAAGAGCATGACATGGAGCAATATCTCATCTTCAGTTTTATAATTGTACCGTTCCAGCTTATTTGTGACATTTTTTTACACAACGCATTAGAGTTATTTTATGGTTGGAAAATTCATGATTATCTCGGATTTATCAAGTTGAAATTTCAGGAGAGAGAGCTGCGATGGAGAGGTATGGAAGTTGATTCCTTAGACGAGTCCATCGATGAAACAGTGCGAAGTATCGAACAGATGTGCTTTTCAAGCCAATATTTCATGATACTTAGTGTCCAAGCTTGTGGGATTGTTTATCTTGCGATGGGAATTGAGATAATGTTACGAGCTGAGTATAATTTTTTCAAAGATCCTTTGATGCCTGGTGTCATTCTCTTCGTTGCATTTATATGCAAATTGTTGAGGGAAATATTCTATCGACTTGGACTGCTCTTTAAGGTTTGGAAGCCCAAGGCGGCTTATGTCATTTGGAATGTCAGCACAAGAGAGAATGACCAACCACCTGATTACTCGGACATTGAGGGGGTAGATTTTCAGGAGCAAATTATGAATGAACGCATGATGGCTGAATCATTCCGGCACAAATTCTTAATCCATAATCGCAACTGGCTTATAGAAAATCTTCCTACATTATTAACACCAAGGACCATAAAGAGAGCTCGACCTTTTTTAACAAATCAGTTTTCTAGGATACTTTCAGCTGCCAATCCGAACATAAGCGACGAAAGTGACGATGATGATAGCATCCAATTCAGAATGTCTCAGCTAAGCAAAACTTCTGCGCTAATCTTAAAGGATTGGCGTAAGAATGCTCAACGAAGAATTCGGATGGAAGAATCAGTTATAGCGCAGACACTTCGTGCCAGAAAAGATTACTGCGAGAAATGTTTAAGTCGAGGCCAACTAAAAGCTGAACCGTTGATCGCTATTGAAGAGCTGTAAGTGCAATATTCAACCCTTGTTTTTAAATCGGAATGCCACTCACACTATATTTCTAATACAGTGAAGACTCCTTTATATCAGATCATGGAGGGCAAGAGTTTAATAAGGCAGCGTGGAAGAGACACTGGGAACTCCATCAAAGATATCAAACTTTATGCTCGGTTTG
>Ga0075184_11087945_pt1 | contig 13432 bp, 24 predicted proteins | sample JI102314DRNA_FD_77308 | JGI IMG/M metagenome (GOLD analysis project Ga0075184, IMG submission 77308) | Wastewater effluent complex algal communities from Wisconsin, to seasonally profile nutrient transformation and Carbon sequestration -... | ecosystem: Engineered > WWTP > Effluent > Algae...
TGGGGGCAGGGGATTCCTCGTTGGGATGAAGCCCTCAAGGACCCGGGCATTAAACTTCACCTCTATGGCAAACAAGAGGCCCGGGCTGGCCGGAAAATGGGACATTTGACGGCATTTGGAGGCGTTTGTGCGGATTCCGTGCGGCGGGTTCGAGAGGCACGTGACCGCTTGATGTGAATTTTTTTGGAAAAACATGTTGCACGGCTCCATGCATTTGCTATTTTCCGCGCTCCGTTTCGTCCCGTGTTCGGGATGAGCGTATTAGTCGAACCGATAACCGAAGCTCTCCAGGAGCCGGGAATGATGGCTCGACGCCTCCGAGAACAAACTCGGTTTTATTGATTTTATGCCAGTCAAAACCTTTAGGCCGTTAACGCCGTCGACGCGATATATCACCATCGCGTCGTTTGACGACATTACGAAGACCCGGCCCGAAAAAAGCCTGGTGGAGATTAAGCGACGATCGGGCGGGCGCAATGCCTACGGTCGTGTGACTGCCCGGGGTATCGGCGGCGGTCATAAGAAGAAGCTCCGCTTGGTGGACTTTCGGCGCAATAAGCACGGTGTGGAAGCTACGGTAGCTGCGATCGAGTATGATCCCTGCCGCAGCGCCCGCTTGGCGCTGTTGCAGTACACCGATGGGGACAAGCGGTATATCCTCTGCCCTCAAGGACTGCAGGTGGGAGCTAAGTTGATGAGCGGCGAGACGGCCCCTCCCGAGTTGGGCAACAGCCTTCCGCTGAAGTCGATTCCTGTCGGCATTCAAATTCACAACATCGAGCTGAGCCCGGGTCGCGGTGGACAGATCGTCCGCTCGGCTGGCGGTGCGGCGATGCTGATGTCGCGTGCTGAGGGTTATGCTCAGGTGAAGTTGCCTTCTGGCGAAATCCGCAAGATCAACGAGGTTTGCTTTGCGACCATCGGTCAGGTGGGCAATGTGGACCACTCGAACGTGGTTTTGGGTAAGGCGGGTCGCAGCCGTCACCGTGGCATTCGCCCGGTGAACCGCGGTGTGACTCGTAACCCTGTGGATCATCCGAATGGTGGTGGTGCCGGTAAGTCCAAGAGCGGTGGTGGTCGTCAGCACCTCACCTCGCCCTGGGGTATTTTGGCCAAGGGCTACAGGACTCGTAATCGTAGAAAACATTCCAACCGGTTCATCCTGGTTCGCCGCGATGGCCGTCCGATGAAGCTCAAGTAACCGCAACCGTATGGGACGCTCAATCAAAAAAGGCCCGTTTGTAGATTTGCATCTCCTGGAGAAAATCCAGAAGGCGAAATCGACTAGCTCCAAGGCCCCGATCAAGACCTGGTCGCGACGTTCAATGATCACCCCCGAATTCGTCGGGCTGACATTCAATGTTCACAACGGCAAAGTATTCAACCCGGTCTTCGTGACTGAAAACATGGTGGGTCACCGTCTCGGCGAGTTTTCGCTGACCCGCACCTTTAAGAAGCATGGTGCGCATACGGCGAAAGCGGAGGCCAAATAGTATGGAAGTTAAAGCTATTACTCGGAACGTTCGGATGTCGGCTCAGAAGATGCGCGAAGTGGTTCGCCAGATTCAGGGCATGCCCGCGCTGAAGGCCCAGGCTGCCTTGGCGTTCGTTTCCCGCAAATCGGCTCGCGTGGTTGCCAAGACGCTCAAGTCGGCCATCGCGAACGCTGAAAACAACAACGGCCTCAAGGCTGAAAATTTGACGGTGCGCGAGGCTGTGGCCTGCACCGGCTTAACAATGAAACGGTTCACTCCCAAGGCCCGTGGTTCGGCTGGTCCGATCCTCAAACGGACTTGCCATGTGCGAATTGTGCTTTCTGACGAGTAAACGATATGGGCCAAAAGACTAACCCGATCGGTCTCCGCGTCGCGGTCAATAAAGACTGGCGATCTAAGTGGTATGCCGACAAAAAGGACTTCGGTCGCCTGCTGACCGAGGATCAACTGATTCGCTCAATCCTCAAGAAAAAGCTCGAGGCTGCCTCGGTGCCCCGCATCTTGATCGAGCGCGCTGCGACCCGCTGCCGCGTCACCATTCTCACGGCTCGTCCGGGGGTGGTCATCGGCCGTAAGGGTTCCGAGATCGACAAGCTCAAGGAGGAATTGAGCAAGATGACCGGTAAGGAAATCTACGTCGACATCCTCGAGGTGAAGACTCCTGAGTTGGATGCCCAATTGGTCGCCGAGAACGTGGCTCTTCAGCTGGAGCGTCGGGTTTCCTTCCGTCGTGCCATGAAGAAGGCGGTTCAGACCGCCATGGACTTGGGTGCCGAAGGCATCAAGATCCGCTGTGGTGGCCGTCTTGGCGGCGCCGAGTTGGCGCGTGTCGAAATTTACCATGAGGGCAGTGTTCCGCTCCATACCTTGCGTGCCAACGTTGACTACGGATTCGCTGAAGCGAAAACGGTCTATGGCATCCTGGGTGTGAAGTGCTGGATCTGCAAACAAGACGAAAAGAAAGACAAGGCCCCGGCGCCTCGTCCGGCTGAAGCCTTGGCTCCTGCTGGCAAGTAACCCATTAAAGATTCTTAGGAGACGCCTATGCCATTGATGCCCGCAAGAGTGAAGTATCGCAAAATGCATCGGGGAAGCCGCGCAGGCACTGCCTACCGTGGTTCCACCGTAGCATTTGGCGAATATGGACTGCAGAGTCTCGAACGCTGCTGGTTGGATACCAAGCAGATTGAAGCGGCCCGGGTCGCCATCGCGCGCAATATGAAGCGTCGCGGCAAGGTGTGGATCCGGATCTTCCCTCAGAAATCCTTTACGAAGAAGCCTTTGGAAACTCGTATGGGTAAGGGCAAAGGCCCGCTTGAATCTTGGGTGGCTGTGATTCGCCCGGCTAACGTCCTGTTTGAAGTGGATGGGGTGCCCGAAGCTTTGGCTCGGGAGTCTCTTCGCTTGGCGGCTACCAAGCTGCCGATCCGGACTAAATTCATCTCCCGCCATCGCGTGGCCGCGTAAGGCCTGCGCAAGGAATTTGACGACATGAAATCTTCCGATCTGAAAGACCAAACAGTTGCCGAGTTGCAGGTGAAGAGCCGCGACCTTCGGCAGCAGCTCTTCAAGCTGCGATTGCAAAAGGCCTCCAGCCAGCTGGAGAAGCCTTCGGAACTCAGAAACCTCCGTCGGAGCATCGCACGGGTGGAAACAAGAATCTCGGAACTGCGGAAACAAGCTGCCTGACCTTAAGTATGGAACAGACGAATAAAACCGGCGGTCATCGTAAGGAACGGGTGGGTGAGGTGGTGTCTAACAAAATGACCAAGACCATCGTGGTTCGGGTCGAACGACGCTTCCCGCATCCGCAGTTCAAAAAAGTAATTACCCGTTACAAGAAGTTTTACGCTCACGATGAGAAGAGCGAGGCCAAGCCTGGCGATCGCGTTCGCATCCAAGAGACTCGTCCGCTTTCGCGCACCAAGCGGTGGAAGTTGGTGGAAGTGGTTGAGCGCAACACTGAGGCGACCCCTGTCGCAGTCTAAATCTAAGATACTATGCTGCAGATTCGTTCCATATTGGACGTTGCCGACAACACAGGTGCCAAGCGCGCAGCCGCGATTGGCGTCCTCGGCAAGAATCAACGCTACGCCCGGATTGGCGACGTGATTAAGGCCCACATTAAAGAGGCGGCTCCGGATGGGACCGTTAAGAAGGGCGAGGTTGTGAACGCGGTGGTCGTTCGGACTCGGCAGGCGATTCGCCGTTCTGACGGCTCGTATCTGCGTTTCGATTCCAACGCGATTGTCATCATCGACAAAGAAAACAATCCTCGCGGAACCCGTATCTTTGGACCTGTGGCGCGCGAGCTGCGGGACAAGCGGTTCATGAAGATTATTTCGCTCGCACCGGAGGTGATTTGATTTATGGCTAAGTTGCATGTTAAGCGCGGAGACGAAGTGGTCGTCATTGCTGGCTCCGAGCGGGGTAAGCGCGGCAAGATCATCCAGGTTCTCACCAAGAAGAATCGGGTCATCGTCGAGGGCGCCCAAATGATCAAACGGCACATGAGGAAGAGCCAAACTCATCCTCAGGGTGCGATCGTCGAGCGGGAAGGAACTATCCATTCGTCTAATGTGATGTTGGCTGAACGCTACGATTCCAAGGCCGCGAAGCGCGGCGGGACGAAAACCAACTCATAGAACGTCCTGTTTACCACGTCACGAAGCGCGTCAGTTACCACTAACTTTCGGAAATGAAACCGAGACTTTACACCAAGTATCAGGCCGAAGTGCGGCCGGCCCTGCAGAAGAACCGGGGCTACAAGAACGTTCACCAGGTGCCTCGCATCGAGAAGATCGTGGTCAACATGGGCGTGAGCGCCTCCCTCGAAAAGGGAGCCATCGAAGATGCCGCCAAGGATCTGCAGATGATCACCGGGCGTAAGCCCGCCATCAGCAAGTCGCGCAAAAGCATCGCGAACTTCAAGCTGCGCGAGGGTCAGCCTATCGGCTGTCGCGTGACGCTCCGTCGCGACTGCATGTATGAGTTTCTGGATCGGTTGGTGGCCGCCACCCTGCCTCGTATCCGTGACTTCCGTGGAATTTCGAGCCGCTCGTTCGATGGTCGCGGCAACTATTCCCTGGGCATCGCCGATCAAACGGTGTTCCCGGAGATTGAACTGGAAAAGATCAAACGTCAGCAGGGCATGGACATCACGATCGTGACTTCCGCCCCGACCGATGCTGAGGCTCTCGAACTGCTCAAGTTGATGGGCATGCCGTTCGCGGAGAATCGCTAACAAGTCTGGTGAATCTTTGAGAAGACTTTAACCTTATGGCCAAGAGATCCTGGTTGGAACGTAATAAGAAGAAGGCTCGCACGGTGAAGAAGTATGCGGCCCTGCGCGCCGAGCTGAAGGCGAAGGGCGACTACGCCGCTTTGTCGAAGCTCCCGCGCAATGCTAGCCCTGTGCGGTTGGTGAATCGCTGCCGGATTTCCGGCCGTCGCCGCGCCTTCATCCGAAAATATGGCGTATCTCGTTTGACGTTCCGCGAATTGGCGCTGAACGGACTGATTCCTGGCGTGACTAAGGCCAGCTGGTAACCTATGACCGACACGATTGCAGATTTGTTGACCCGGATCCGTAACGCTCATCGAGCGCTCTTGACGGATATTGAGCTGCCGCACTCCAAGATGAAGCAGGCGATTGCTGCCATCTTGAAGAAGGAGGGCTACATTGTGGACTTTAGCGTCGAGGGCAAGACTATCAAACGTCTCAAGCTCAAGTTAAAGTATGATGGACGACGCAGTGTTATCACTGGCATTCGTCGCGTGAGCAGCCCAGGGCTCCGTCGCTACGTCGGGTCTACCGAGATTCCTCGTGTCCGTGGCGGCCTCGGGACCGCGATCCTCTCGACCTCTCAGGGGGTCATGAGCGGAGCGGAAGCTCGTAAGCAGAACTTGGGTGGCGAACTCCTCTGCTACGTTTGGTAACTTCAATTTACAGCCATTATGTCACGAATTGGTAAGCAACCGATTGCGATTCCCGCCAAAGTTAAGGTGGAGATCAAAGGCAGTCAGCTCCGCGTCGAGGGGCCCAAAGGTAAGCTCGACATGACTCTTCCGCGCCGTACGTCCGCCAAAGTGGCTGACAACCAGGTCGTGGTGTCCCGGGATGGGGAAGATGCTGAAGCCAAGGCCATGCATGGTCTGGGTCGCGCATTGGTCAACAACATGGTCAAGGGTGTCAGCGATGGCTTCGTCAAGAAGCTCGAGATTCAAGGCGTCGGATTTAAGGCCGCGGTCCAAGGGGCAGTTGTCAATCTGAGCTTGGGCTATTCGCATCCCCTGAACTACCCCATTCCCGCGCAAATCAAGGTCACGGTCGAAGAAAACACCAAGCTGACCATTGAAGGGCCTGATAAGGCCTTGGTTGGGCTCGTGGCCTCCGAAATTCGGGCCTTCTACCCCCCTGAGCCTTATAAGGGCAAGGGCGTCCGCTACTCGGACGAAAAGGTGATCCGCAAGGAAGGCAAGACCGTACAGTAACCGATTTAACGCCACGGCCAAACCCGTGGCTCCAAAAACATGCAGATCCAGAACAAACAACGTCTACGCCGCCTTCGAAAGCTTCGCATTCGCAAGGTCGTCGTCGGCACGCCGGTCCGGCCCCGCTTGTCTGTCAAATTCAGCAACGCGCATATCTACGTTCAATTCATCGACGACTCAGCGCGGGTTACGCTGGCTGCTGCCTCGACACGCGTCAAGGGTGGCAAGTCGGTGTTGAAGGCCAATATCGACGGGGCGACCAAATTAGGGAAACTCGCGGCCGAAGCTGCTTTGGCCAAGGGTATTAAGAAAGTTGTATTTGACCGTAACGGCATTCGCTACCACGGGAAGGTGAAAGCGCTTGCTGAAGCGGCTCGCCTGGGTGGTCTTGAATTTTAACCGCGGAAGGAATTAATCACCGTGTCAGATCCTATCAAAAGCAATAACGAAGGTTCAAAGCCCGCGGGGCAGCCGGGTAACAGCTCGGGCGGTCAGGGTGGCGGAGGCGGCTATTTCGGCGGGGGCGGCAATCGTGGTGGCGGGCGTGGGCCTGGACGCGGACCTCGTCGTAACCGTGGAGAGGGCGATGGCGACCAAAGCGGCAATGAGCTTGCTGAGAAGGTCGTCTATATTAATCGCTCCGCTAAGGTAGTGAAGGGTGGTCGGCGCTTCAGCTTCAGCGCTCTGGTTGTCGTGGGTGACAAAAAGGGCCGCGTGGGTCTGGGGCTTGGGAAAGCCGGTGAAGTGGCTGATGCGATCCGCAAAGGCGGAGAAATCGCCAAAGGCCGGATGATGCCTATTTCTCTGCGCGACACCACTATCCCGCACGAGGCTTTGGCCGATTATTGTGGGGCTCGCGTGCTGTTGCGGCCTGCGTCGCCCGGAACTGGGGTCATCGCCGGTAAGACCGTTCGGGCCGTCCTGGAATCTGTCGGTATCCGTGACGTTCTGAGCAAATCGCTGGGATCCAAAAATCCGTCCAATGTAGTCAAGGCAACCTTCGCCGCTCTGCGCCAGTTGCGCCTCCGCGAAGACATCCTGAGGAGCCGTGGCATCGTTGTGCGGACCGCTGCTGCGGCTGCACCGGTTGCTGCGACGCCTGAAACTCCTGCTACTACCTGAATCTAGATATGTCACTTCGTCTCCATAATCTCAAACCTCGACCTGGTGCTAAACACCGCCGGAAGCGGCTTGGTATCGGTGAGTCCAGCGGCCACGGCAAAACCAGCGGTCGCGGTGGAAAAGGTCAGTCTGCTCGTTCAGGCAGCTCCATCCGCCCCGGTTTCGAAGGGGGCCAGATGCCCCTCTTCCGCCGGATGCCTAAGCGCGGGTTTAACAACATCAGTCACGCGACGCGTTATCTCGTTGTCAATGTCGCTTCTCTGAACGGCTTTGCTGACGGCGCGACCGTAGACACTGCGGCGCTCCGCAAGATTCGCGTTGCGTCTGGCCGCTTGACCAAGCTTAAGATTTTGGGCGATGGCGACTTGACCCGCAAGCTCACGGTCGTAGCTCATGCCTTCACCGCCACCGCCAAAGCCAAGATCGAGGCCAAGGGCGGTAAGTGCGAACTCGTAACAGCCTAAGCTGAACCCCCGCACCCGGCATGCTCGGCAACATTTTTAATACCTTCGCTAACTGCTTCAAGATCCCCGAATTGAAATCGAGGATTTTGTTCACGCTAGTTGTTTTGGCCTTGTGTCGAGTGGTGTCGATGTGCCCCTTGCCCGGTTTGGACGGGGAGGCGCTGAAGAACTTCTTCGACCAGCTTGCAGCTCGTGCAGCGAGGGGCGGCGACTCCGGAGGTTCCTTTCTGGGCATGTATAGCATGTTCACCGGAGGTGCCCTTGAGCGCTGCGCGGTGGGCTCCTTGGGTATCATGCCCTATATCAGTGCCACCATCGTTATTCAGTTGCTGACGGCGGTGATTCCCTCCCTGAGCAAGCTCGCTCGTGAAGAGGGCGGACGCACTAAGATCATTCAGTATGGTCGGTATCTGACCGTGTTTCTCTGCTTGGCGGAAGGCCTCTACATGAGCACGACCTGGGAAAACCCCAGCACCCTGTTCGGTGGTGCGGAGTTCCCTGGTAAGCTCGTGATGTATGACAACATCATTTGGTATCGCATTCAGACGACGATCATCTTGACCGCTGGAACGATGCTCTTGATGTGGTTTGGTGAGCAGATCACTGAGCGCGGCATCGGCAACGGAACGTCCTTGGTAATCAGTATCGGAATTTTGGCTCGGCTGCCTCAGTCCTTCCTGGGCCTCAAAGACATGTTCACCGGTGGAGAGACTGGCGAGCCCAGTGGCTTCAACATCTTCTACATCATTGCCTTGGTGTTGCTGCTGTTCGGAGTGGTTGCCGGTGTTATCGCGGTGCTCCAGGCGCAACGTAAGGTTCCGGTGCAGTATGCCCAGCGAGCTGTGGGACGGAAAGTGGTTTCCGGAGGCAGTTCGTTCTTGCCTCTCCGAGTCAATTACGCGGGCGTCATGCCCATCATTTTCGCACAGGCCATTCTGATGCTTCCCGAACGCGCCTTGAGTTTTCTGGGTGCCCAGTTCTCAATCCCCCTCTTCTCGCGAATGGCCACGTATCTGACCGAAGGCGCGGTACTCTACATCGTGCTCTACGGTCTGATGATTCTGTTCTTCTCGTACTTCTGGGTTGCTACCCAGTTTAACGAGCTGCAGATCGCGGACGACCTGAAAAAGCACGGTGGATACATCCCCGGTGTGCGTCCTGGCCAGGCCACCAGCGACTTCCTCCACAATGCGATGAGCCGTATCACCTTCGCAGGGGCCATTTTCCTGACGCTGATTGCGGTGATTCCGATTCTCCTCAACCGCGAGATGAAGATTCCATTCCAGGTTGCTACCTTTTTCGGCGGAACAAGCATGCTCATCCTGGTTGGTGTGCTTCTCGACACGATGAGACAGATGGAATCGCATCTGATGATGCGTCACTACGACGGCTTCCTCAAGAAGGGTCGGGTCCGTGGACGTTACTAATCTACCATGGACTAAGGTCCGTGGCAGATCTGAAACGGGTCTTTGACTAAAACCCAAACATGATCAGCATCAAGAACGAGCGGGAGATCGTCGCGATGCGGGAAGCTGGTAGGATCGCCCGGGAAGTGTTGGAAGAAGTCGCTGCTTATGTTCAGCCCGGGATGACGACCAAGAAGGTCGATCAGTACGCTGGCGAATGTATTGCGCGGCATGGTGCGAAAAGTGCGTTTTTGGGATACAAAAAGTATCCGTGTCAGATCTGCATCTCGGTGAATGAAGAAGTGGTGCACGGTCTGGCTAGTGAGCGTCGCGTTGAGTTTGGCGACATCGTCAGCCTGGATGTTGGGGTCTACTGGAACGGATTTGTTGGGGATACGGCGAAGACCGTGGCGGTTGGCGGCTGCAGCCTCGATGCCCAACGTCTGATGGACGTGACCGAGAAGTCGCTGGCTGAGGGTATCGCTCAGGCGCGTGCGGGGAATCGGGTGACTGACATTTCGCGGGCGATTCAGACCTGCGTTGAGTCACACGGTTTTAGCATTGTTCGAGAATTTGTTGGCCATGGGGTAGGACGATCGGTCCATGAAGAGCCTCAGGTGCCGAACTATGTGGACGGTAAGAGCAGCCCGAAGCTGCGGCCCGGGATGACGATCGCGATTGAGCCGATGGTCAACGCGGGTAAGCCACAAGTTCGACAATTAAATGACGGCTGGACAGTCGTTACCAAAGATGGTCAACTTTCTGCTCATTTTGAGCATACGGTTCTCATTACTGAGGCCGAAGCGGAGATTTTGACTTGGCCGGCGAAGAGAGTATCAGGGTCGAAGGGACGGTAGTAGACGTCCTGAAGCCTCGTTTGTTCCGGGTGGAACTGGCAAACGGGCATCATGTGCTGGCGCATGTCTCTGGAAAGTTCCGCCTTCAATTTGTGAAACTGGGTGCAGGGGATCGCGTGGTCCTCGAAATGTCACCCTACGATTTGTCGAGAGGGCGGATAGCCTGCTCGGTGTAAAATTTTTGATATGAAAGTCAGAGCATCAGTTAAAAAGCTTTGCGAAAACTGCAAAATCGTGCGGCGGCGGGGGATCATTCGGGTGATCTGCTCCAACGCGCGACATAAACAGCGGCAGGGGTAAAAGACTATGGCACGTATTATCGGAGTTGAAATTCCGGGTGAGAAGCGGATCGACATCGCTCTCCGCTACATTTACGGCATCGGGCCCGTGAATGCGAAGATCATCCTTGAGCGGGCGAGCATCGATGCGAGCATCCGAGCGAAGGATCTGACCGAAGCTCAGATGTCGCAGATTGTTCACGTCATCCAAGAGGGCAAGTATGTCATCGAGGGTGATCTCCGCCGAGAACTCGGGTTGAATCTGAAGCGGCTGCAAGCCATCAAATGCTATCGAGGTGTGCGGCATCTGAAGAGCCTTCCTGTCCGTGGCCAACGCACCCAGACCAACGCCCGCACACGCAAGGGACCGCGCCGCACCGTCGGTGTTCAGCGGAATCCCAATGCCAAAACGGGAATTCACTAAACCATTTTTTCTATGGCCGACGAAACCAAGCCTGCAAAGACTCCTGCCGAAAAGCCTGCTCCCGAGAAGTCGGGCGACGAGGCTAAACCCGCTAAAGCCAAGAAGGCTGCGGCTCCTGCCGCTGCTGCCGATAAGGCGTCCGCGGACAAAGCAGCGGCCGCTCCTGCCGCCCCTGCGAAATCTGCCGAACCTGTTGCCGGGAGCGCTCCGACTGCCGCGGAACTCCTGGGTGATGATGCCAACGCCAAGAAGATCATCAAGGCGAAGGGCTCTAAGAACATCACCACGGGCATCGCCAACATTTTGGCGACCTTCAATAACACCCAAGTGGCCATCACGGACATGCAAGGCAACGTGATTGGTTGGTCCAGCGCGGGGCGCGTGGGCTTCAAGGGTAGCCGCAAGAGCACTGCTTTTGCCGCTCAACAGGTGGCGCAAGACGCCGCCCGCCAAGCCATGTCCCACGGCATGCGCGAGGTCGAGATCCGAGTCAAAGGTCCTGGTTCTGGCCGCGAATCCGCGATCCGAGCCCTGCAGGCGATTGGCTTGGAAATTTCCGTGATCAAGGACGTCACTCCGATCCCGCACAATGGATGCCGGCCCCGGAAGAAGCGTCGCGTGTAATCTTTTCAACTGTAACTGACTAAACCCAGCGGATCTCATGGCTCGTTATACTGGTCCTCGCGTTCGAATTAGCCGCCGTTTCGGCGTGCCCATCTTTGGCCCCACGAAGTATCTGGAGCGCCGTAACTACGGCCCAGGTGTTCATGGTCCGAAGTCCCGTCGTAAGTTTACCGACTACGGCCTGGGGCTCATTGAGAAGCAAAAGCTGCGCTACTACTACGGGTTGATGGAACGTCAGTTCCGCAACGTCTATGAGCGCGCGCTCCGCCGTCGTGGTGTCACGGGCGAGCAGATGCTCCAGATTCTGGAGACTCGCCTCGACAACGTGGTGTATCATTTGGGTTTCGGACTCACTCGTCCGGCCGCGCGTCAGTTGGTGGCCCACGGGCACGTCAAGGTCAATGGCCGCAAGGTGAATGTGCCGTCGTTTGCCTTGAAGGTGAACGATGTGGTGGAGGTTAAGGACGTCACCGTCTCCCGCCAACTCGCCGCCAAGAACCTGGAGTCTTCCACCAGCCGCACGGTTCCCGACTGGCTTTCCTTGAACAAGGAAGGCTTCAAGGGCTCTGTGATGCGCATTCCTACTCGCGATGAGATTCATCCGATTGCGAATGAGCAGGCCGTTGTTGAATTTTATTCCCGCTAAACCTGTAACCAATGCGCCACTCATCGAGTGGCGCTTTGCAATTATATGGGCCGGGGCATCCTTCGGGAATAAGGGATGCCTTGGTCAGTTTAAAATTGCCACCAAATACATATGCCAGTTCGTTTAGGTCGTTTTGAAATGCCGAAGCGGTTGACCAAGGATGAGGCCACCGCCACCGACACGTATGCCAAGTTCATTGCCGAGCCCTTTGAAACGGGCTACGGTCATACCATTGGCAACTCCCTGCGTCGTGTCCTGTTGTCCTCGCTGGAGGGCGCTGCCATCACCTCTCTAAAGGTTGATGGTGCCATGCACGAGTTTACCACCATCGACGGGGTGGTTGAGGACATGACCGACATCGTCCTGAATCTGAAGAAAGTCCTCTTCAAAGCCCATTCTCGCGAAACCCAGACCTTGCTCCTTTCGGTGAACAAGGAAGGTGCGGTGTATGCCGGAGATATCCAGCTGAACCAAAACATCGAGCTGGTGAACCCCAAGCAGCTGATTTGCACCCTCGACAAGAAGAAAAAGTTCGAGATGGAGCTGGAAGTGAAGATCGGCCGTGGCTTCTGTCCTGGCGACGAGAATAAGAAAGTGGACCAACCGATCGGTGTGGTGGCGATCGATTCTCTGTTTTCTCCGGTGACGCGCGTGCGTTATGCCGTTGAGAACGCGCGGGTAGGCCAACGCACGGATTACGACAAGCTGTTGGTGGAGGTGTGGACGGACGGTCGTATGACCCCCGACGACGCCCTCACTCAAGCCTCCGCGATCCTTCAGCATCATCTTGATGTTTTTGTTGGCTACGACAAGAACGCGATTGAATTTGAGGAAGTTCCTGACAAGCAGGACGACGAGAAGGCCAAGATGCGCAAGCTTCTCAATATGAGCGTCAACGAGATTGAGCTCAGCGTCCGTGCTGCGAACTGCCTGAACAATGCAAACATCACCACTGTCGGCCAGTTGGCGATGAAGACGGAGTCCGAGATGCTCAAGTACCGCAACTTCGGTAAGAAGTCGCTGAACGAGATCAAGGAGAAGCTGGCCGCTTTGGGCCTCAGTCTCGGTATGAAGTTCGAGAATGAGCTGCTCGAGTCGCCCAAGGAAGAAACCAAGATTGTCACAGAATAACTGAGTTGTTATGCGCCACCTTAAGCGAACGGCTAAACTGGGCAGGACGTCTGAGCACCGCAAGGCGTTGCTAGCGAACCTGGTTTGCAGCCTCATCAAATCGAAACGAATCACCACCACGCTCGCCAAAGCGAAAGCTGTCCGGCCGGTAGCTGAGAAGATTCTTACCTTGGGCAAAGAGGGTACCCTCCATGCCCGCCGGCTCGTTGCAGCCCGCCTTCACCAGAATTCCCGCTCCCTTTTCGAGAGCAAGGAAGTTCGGCTGAAGTGGCGCCAGAACGGGGATGTTCTGCGGATCCTCTTCGAGGATATCGCCCCGCTGTTCAAGGAACGCAACGGTGGTTACACGCGCATCATCCGTCTGGGACAGCGCCAGGGTGACGCCGCTGAGATGGCCATTTTGGAGTGGGTCGACAAGCCTGCATCTACCGAAGTCGTGAAGACCGAGGAGAAGGCCGCCACCGCTAAGGCTTAAGCCTTCCGTCCGAAG
>Ga0075184_10041352_pt1 | contig 12981 bp, 1 predicted proteins | sample JI102314DRNA_FD_77308 | JGI IMG/M metagenome (GOLD analysis project Ga0075184, IMG submission 77308) | Wastewater effluent complex algal communities from Wisconsin, to seasonally profile nutrient transformation and Carbon sequestration -... | ecosystem: Engineered > WWTP > Effluent > Algae...
TTTTCTTTTTTTCTTTCATGCTAGTAGAAACTTTTGTGCTAAAATTATTCCTCCTGCTTTCTCAAACTATCGTATTTCTTTGCAACTGAGTTTGCAATCATCTGCGCACGAACTGCTTCTGCTGAAGCATCCAATCCAATCCATGTTGGTGATGTATAACTCGGTAAAGACTCTATCCAGTCAAGGCAATCTTCCCTGGAGCTTGAATCCGGCAGCCGAGGCAATGCATCCTTGTGATATCCCTGGACAAATGAGAAATTCACGTCATAACAATTGGGAAGCATTACATTGTTTACAAGATTGTCCAAAATGACCTGGTCAGCCGGTACCGTCACACGTCCTCCAAAAACTCCTTTGCATAGAGTCGCTCGGATTGCTGCGAAGGGTACTTTATCCGGAGACACATTTTGTTTTGCACTACATGCCTTTTCGATGAGAGAATCAATGACGTCCAGGCCGTGATGAGCGTCTGCCTCAGTGAACTCATATGCTTGACTCCATCCAGTCGGAACATATCGCAATCTTTCCTGGATGACTGCATGAATCCAGCTCAGTACAAGATACAGTCTGTTCTTTGTTGGTACTGCAAAGCGATCGGGAGCAATAGCAGAGAAAAATCTGGACATCGTAGCTCTTACACCTCCAGGAGCCTCTGCAACAATAATGTCACTCATTCTCAAAAGTGACGTTGGCAATTTTGGATTGATTTCGCTGGTGATGAACAACCGGAAGTCTGGATTTGGTGTTTGGCTTTGAAGTTTTTTTACCAGCGTGTCCTGCAACCAGTCAGTACATAAGTGACAATTCTTGAGCATAACCCAAGTACCACGTTTTGCGGCAGAAGAGACCATCCTATCCGCAGATACGAATCCTTCCGCACTACCCATGGCAACGGCATCCAGATCTTTTCCTTCACGCTTCGCCATGGCTTCAACTCGACCGCTCACATCATGCCCAGGTGCACTGCACAACATAAGTGGAACTCGGCAATCGATCTCCTCCAACGTTAATTTTTTCAGGTGGTCTAGGCCTCTCCCTTCCCACGAAAAGTCACCATCGAATGAGTTCTTGATTGTGTCAATAACTAGATCAACACTAATAGTGCTACCAAGAAGTGACTCCTTAGTGCTTCTAAATATATTTGCTAGAAGAAGATTAAAAACAAGTTTGTCCTCGTAGAATAAACCTCTACCAACTCTTGCTGAGATTTCACAAAACAAAGCTTTTTTCAACCGAGTCAAGCTTTCCTCGTCAGCACAATCCTTTTTTGAGCTAGATGATTTCAAAACACTTTCCAAGATATTCATGAAGAAAGTTGAGCTGAATTCATATAGGAAGTGAAGATCACGGATTTTCTGGAGTAAAACAAACAAATCCCGGGATGCTTGTCCCAAAGGTTTGAATTGAGCTATAGCCTGTTCAACCTCTTCCATGACAACAGCGCTCTTGGCGATCTGTTCTTCAACCTGTGCACCTTCTTTCATCAAGAGCTCCATGCCATTTACCACTTGGTCATCGTCAAGAATGTTTCCCTCCACAGCACTGATTTTGGCCAACATTTGCTCTTCAAGCTCACGAAGTTTGACGTTTTGCTCACCCTGAAGCTTGAGGACTGCAACGCGCTGTTCTTCTATTTCAGGCTTTTCTGATTGTAGCACTTTGCTCAGACTTTGGCTTTGCAGGCTATCTGGCGTTACAGTAAAGTTAAGCAAGGTTACTCTAGAGCATAGATCAGGTGTGAGTTTCGCCGCAGGATTTTTTGTTGACAAAATTATTTTGAAATTTGGACTGTAATCAACATCCTCAGATCCAATCCTCACGAGAGAACGACCACCAGTTTTCTGGATCTCTTTGTTCAATATTGGATTCAGAACTGGGTCAACGGTTTCAACATTTTCAACCAAGAGAGCGGTACCAAATCGAATGGCACCAGCCAAGGTTTTCATGAAAGCTTTGTCCATAAATGAAGTCTTTTGGATTTTCTGTTCTCTGTACTTGTTCATCAGAAACGCAATGGCTTCACCGCTTGGATCAATAACAAGAGGGAAACGAACACATCTCTCCAGAATAACTCCGTTCTCAAGACTAAGGGAGTCAGGAGGCAAGCCTTGTGACTGCCAGTGCAAGCGATCAGAAGCCTTGCTAAGAATATCTACCATACTCAGGTCAGGTCTATATTCAATACCAATTGTATCAAGAGAATTTCTCCACTTCTCGAGGAGCAATGTTCTGGTTTTGAAGTCAAAAAAGCCATAATACGTCAAAAATGCTGCAAGAAGCAATCCATCTCCAATTAGGCAACGCAATGAATTTTGGAATCCTTCGCTGCTGTGAGACCAACGTTCACTCTCGTGGCTCAAGCTCTTAATTAAAGTCCTCGCTCTATCTACCTTTGTCTTGACGGTTTCCATTTGTGATTTTAGAGCTTCAACGTCTCTTATTAGCTTCGCATAATCTGCCTTGTAGCGAGCAATAGACTGCTCTAGTCTCAACACCTCCACTTCAGTTTCATTTTTCTCTTTGATCGCAGACTCTGCCTGCTTTTCTAAGAGTGCCACTTCTTCCCTCAGAGGTTGAACTTTCGTGTATACTGTTGAGTACTTTATTTGACTTAACACCCATGAGAACAAAGGACCACAGGCCTTACTACTTCGAGTAACACTCTCAACGGTTAGATCACTTCCAGTTAAATACTTGTCAGTGATAGTCTTAATTTGTCGTGTTGTCAGAGTATCAACATCGAAATTCAGGATACTGGGGATAAAATCGGTTTTGCTGAGCATTTTACGGACGTCAGACCAATCAAGACTCTTTTCGCCCATCATGATTGCAACAGCTTCTAGTGTACTTTTTACTGCTGCAGGAGGCCTTGCTAATCCTTTTACCTCATCTAAGTCGCGACGCTTGATCCCTTTCACACTTGCTTGAGCACTAATCAAAGCAGGCTCTGCTTCATCCAGATCCCTTTGTGCTTCTTCTTTTCTCATGTTGATTTGAGCCTGTTGAGTTTCCAGTTTGGAAGATAAAATTTCCGCCGCTTCCTTCCTCTTTTCTGCTTCGTTTTGGTCTGCCACCATCTGCTGCAATTTATTATTGGCCAAAGACTCTTTCTCACGAAGTTCAGCTCCCTTGGCTCCTAGACCGATTTCCATTTCTGTGACACTCTCTTGAGTCTGTAGAAGCTTTGCCAAACCAGCATTTATGTGAAGTTGCTCCTCCTCAATCGACGAGCGCAATTCCGTAACACATGAAACGAAATTGTGAATAAGCGCTAGATAGTCTCTTGGAGATAGGAAGGTGCGACTTGTGCTACTTGCGCTTGTGCCAGTTTCTTCGGCAACCACCTTAGTTGTGATATGCATATCAACTAATGCTGCAACAACAGCTGCCCGTAATCCCTGAGCCTCGCTCTCACTAAATGCTTCCTTTACGACAGCCATCATGGCCTCTCCATTTCCGACTCCATAAGTCCAGCCTCCACTTTCTGAGTCACCATAATCCAAGCGAGACGTGAATTCTTTTCCAACTTGACCCATGGCTGTTCCAGACCAAGTTCCGAACCAATCAACTACACAACGGTTAAAGAGTGCTGGACTTGTCGTTGACCTGTTCTTCCATTCACCACCGCTAGGATTCATGGTGAATACAACATGAAGATTTCTCTGTACAAGGGATGTGAAGCGACGCCAAAGCTCCTCTTCACTGTCGAGAATCATACCGTCTCGAGCTGCACTGTCCCTAATAGCATGCATTAACGCAGTGTACTCGTCTCCTTCAAAAAGGCCAGGAACTTCTCCACTTGCCAAAAGAGCATTCATAGCCTCTAGAAACCCACTTCCAAGTGCATTACCTTCATCAAATATAAAACAGATCCTCTCTCCATCAATGCCTACACGACGCATTACAGCACGCAAGTCTTCATTAAATTCAGGAAGTCCATAACGAGAATGAGCCTTAATTTGGAAAATACTCAATCCATTCATCCAGCTGACAAATTTACTCAAAACAGTCTTGCCGGCTCCACTGTCACCAACCAGTAGACAATGACCCATGGGTTGGCGCAAAACTCTATCAATTCGCACAACATGCTCAAGAACCTCATCGAAGGTTACAAGCGGTACATCGAGTTCCTCCTCGTAGAACACACGTAGTCGTGCCGCAAGAAAATCTTTAAGCTCTTCTTTCTTTACATCCTTGGCATCCCTGGATAACCAAGAAGTAAACAGGATGGGACGGGCAAGAGCGACATCATAGTTTACAGCTGCGAACCATTTGCGTGCAATTGCATCAATTTGTCCATTGCACCAATCTCTCTCCTCGGTGTCGACCAATCTATCGCAAAATAAGCGAAGTGCCTCATGTGCCCAGATGCGAACAAGTTCTTCCCTGGATAGACTTTCCATGTTAACTATTGCTTCGTAGATACCCCTGACCCATCGACTGAGCTCGCGGGGCGAATAAAAGTATTGGGGCTGCATCTCCGGCTTGAACTTAGTTTGACAGTTGGAATAAAGCTCAACCATTGCTTCTGTGAGTGCATCGGTTTCGCCCTTGAGATTAGGGAACAATTTGAGCATTCCACCGTTGAAGGTTCGATAGATTTGCATCATGGAATCTCGCGCAGGAAAGTCAACGAGGAGCAATGGTGCATGCCGAAGAAATCGCTGAGACATTTCAACACGACCAGCATCAGAAGGTGGGTTACAAGCACCGACAAACTGAATGCGATCAATTGTAACCCATACATTGTCATGACGCCAAAATCCACGTTGTTCCACAAGCTGCCGCATAAACATTATTACTCTCTGAGTTCCATAAGCATCATTTTCTGGCAAGTTTATTTCATCACAAAACACAACCAACCATTTGTTTGCACCAAGGTTCTCCATTGGCTCCAATACAACATTTTTCCCTTTTCTAACATAGTGACAATATTGCGAAAAAGTTTTCAAAATAATTTCAGGAGTGGTCCCACTAGAAAAGTTGAGTGTGGCAAGGACGATACTTTGGAATGATTGCAGGACACTAGTGAGAGTCATCGATTTTCCGGATCCTGGAGGTCCACACAAAATGAGAGGTTTGCGACTCATCAACCAAGAACCAACGACGTCGGTATGCCGCAAAGTGTCTGTTGTAGTGACCACAACATCAGTGGCAGTTACCTTGTGGCTTTCTATTTCCATACGAGGTACACTCTCGCTCCATAGCTCCCATTCCCCATCTTCTATTCTAACACGATAATCTGCCAGTGTAGCACTCTCATCGGGTAAAGTCATACCAGTTGTCTGTATTAGCAGATCTGCAAATGTATTTCTTACTTCCCAGCTAGCACTACCAACAAAAGACCAAAGAAGCGAATAAAGCATCCATCTTTTCGCAAAATTACTCAGGTGCTCTCCTGCTATTGGAAAGTCAGGATGATTCTCATCATACTCAATGACCATCTCAATGCCTCGTATAAGGAGAGCACGCAAAGTTGCTAGAAGTCTCTCGCGCGATGGAGGCATTATGTGTTCCTGTGATATAGCAAGTTCAAGCGCGTCGTCAACTAGAGAAGTCATGCGACTATCCTCGGAGACAAAGAGTTTAGTAATTTCGTCCACGAAACTAGCCTGGGCTGGGATAACCTCAGTGTTATTTCCAGCTGAACCATTCAAGGGCTGGCGAAGCTCTCCGATCAAATGTTTAAAACACATGGAGGTGGTAACAGTTTCTTTACTGAACCAAACCATGCCACAACGAGAGACAGTTGCCAATGTTGCCTGTTCAAGGCTGTCAACTTCAAGCAAAATACGCAAATTGTCTGGAATCCCAAGACGTTCGCCACTTGGAAGCGTCAAAAGCTTGTTGTCATCCAAAACGCTGTTAAGATTTTCGGCCCACTCAGGATCTACATCTCCATCAAACAAAATAAAGTGTCTTTTATCAGCCTCTCCACGCTCATTAGCCAAGATTTTGCGCAATAAACAAGTGAAAATGCCATCTGTCCATTCCATTGTTGTTCCATCGAGTGAACCATATAGAGACTCTTTGTTCATTGCTTTCGGATCTATTATGTATACTTCACCTTTTTTGCCTTCTAGTTCTTCTAGAACCTTGACAAGGACGTGGAAAGCGCTAGACTTCCCAACTCCCGATGGCCCCACCATCATCACACCATGCCTCATGTCAATAACTTGTTTAAGTTGTAAAACTTTTTGAACCCAGCACTCTTCAGGTTCAAGGTTCATACCTTTACACATCTCGAGAAGTTTCTCACGAACCTCCGCGTCATCCATCTTCGTGACTTCTGAACCCGGAAAAACATCTTTCAAAATGTTGCTGAATATTTCCAGGTCAGTTGAAACGAGCTTAGGCACAACGTTGTTGCATGTTCCTTCGATAAGCACAGACTTCTCAACAATAGCCAACTCGACGCCTTCCAAAACGGAGCCTTGTAGAGCCTTCCGTTTGAGACCTCCAGCACTTATCAGCAGAGTCTTCAAAGCTCGCAACCCAAAGTCGTAGTGGCTTTGTTTCGACATTTCGCTCTCGCATCTTTGAAACATGGTGACTATCTTCCCTGCAAGTTGTTCTGCTGTCACAATACCTTGACTGAACAACATAACTTGGGCAATCAGTTTTCTATCGGGAACTACCATGGCTACAGCACGAAAGAGAGTCTTTAAGTTATCAGGCAAGTTACTACGACCAGCGTATCCTGGATTCATAGTTACAAAAATTCCAACGTTCTGGTGAAGCCTGATGGGACGACCTAGAAGTTCGATGCTGGCTTGCCGCTCCAGCAATCCCCTCTGGATTGTCAAAATCTGCTGACTTACAGCACTTAGAATTCTTTCCTCAAGACGATTAAACTCATCAAAGCAACCCCATGCTCCAACTTGGCAGAGACCACAGAATATACGTCCCATGGCTCCAAAATCAAATGCCTCATCACAATTCATCACGACAACAAAACGACCAAGTTGTCCTCCCAAAGCTTTTACTGATTCAGTTTTTCCTGTTCCTGCTGGTCCGAATGGGTTCCCACCAAGTCTAAAGTGAAGTGCTTGAGTTAGAGTGAGGTAACATCGGTCGGTAAGAGGCGTCTGAACAAGTCGTTCGCCGATTCCCAAATACTCAAATCCATAATAAAAATCTGCATCGGAAAGACTTATTTGGAGTTTTTCGGTCAACTCTTCCGTGGCCGGATTAAAACGGAATCGTAAATGATACAGCCAGCGAAAATCAAGCGGATCAGATACATTGTCATCAATTAAACTGCGAGTCACGTCTCTTTGATGAACCAATTCAGTGATAAGTTGTTCAAATTTTTTCCTCACGTCTGGTTTCTGATCCAGGAGCACACTCTCTGCCATTATTTCCAATTTCGCCTCTATACCTTTTGCAACTATCTTGAGGTGTTCGCAAGAATTTCCTTCAGTTGCAAGAGCCGCTTCGACTCCCATACTCCAATTGACGAGCGCTGCCAGAATCATGACTTGAGCGGGAAATTTTTGTGCCCAGTTTACGAAATTGGACCTTCCTTCATCCGATTCAAGTTTTGTCAACGGAAGGTCTTCGTTGACTGCAGATTGCAGCAAGTCTGCCAATGTAGTTTGCATTCTTGTCTCGAGCTGTTTCAGCCATTGTTTCGCACCGGAGTTAGCAGACACCTCAATACATTTGTCCAGAGTCACTATCTCGCCATCTTTGCTCAACATGCCATCGAGCTTTGCAACGAGGCCATTTTTCTTATCTTCTTCTTGTATATCTGCTTGCGTTGCACTAGCGATAGATGCAAACATTTTTCCAACATGGGACAAAACTTTACCTGGCTCACCCGAACTGCCAACGATCTCAAGCAGATCGTCATCTCCCAGAAAATAAAAACGAGAGAATTCTGATCTTTGACGTTCCAGATACTCTCCAAGCGCCTTCTGAATCATAGTCATCAAGTTCCCGAGACGCTCTAAAGTTCTTTGTAAGTTTTCTATGTTCAGTGCCTCCATAGCATACGGTCGCTGTGAGATTCTCCGCATTAAAGCAACGAATTCTCCGTCAACACTTTTGAAGCGAGACCATTCGTTTGGAAGCTGAGCTTTTATATCAGCCGAACCGAACAAAATCCCCTCGAGGTAGACCCATCTGCGCTGAACATCAACCCAGACATCCAGTGCCGCTCGGAGTTTTGTAAGTCGATCTTCCCAAAGATTTCCTTCCTCTTGAAACTCCCTGACAGACCTGTAGAACGGAGATCCTCGCATCAAGACTAACCCTCCCATATGGTCGTCTAGTGCTGTAAATAAATTATCCCATCCCTTGATTAGTCGAATACGATTTTGATACAAAACGAGCTCAAGTTCTTGTTTTGTCCAACGTTCCCTCAAGTCGGACAAAAATACCTCAATCGCCATTTCTCCTTGAGCTACTGTAAGGATTTCCCCTATCTCTTTCTTCCTATTAAGTGCCCCGCTGTCCCAAAGCATTCCGACCGTGAGACTGGTAAAAGGAACATGGATGTTGAAACGACTCATTATCGTTTTCCAGTGTCGAGCTTTGAGCGCTTCAGTCTTAAGATCTACAAGAACTGAATTTCCGCTTACAAGGCTTTTTGTGAAATCAAGTAGATGTGTGAACGCGTCATATTGCCGCACACGATTAGGTAAAGCACGAAGCTCACGCGTCAAATCTTCAAGCGAGCTTCGAATTTTTCTGGGCGATGCATTACTCCAAAGTGTGTCTTTCAATTCTTGAAGTTTGTCGTGAGGTTGTCGCACACTCGACCAAACTTCTTTGAGATCACCTAATTCTTCAAGGGCATCACGCATGGAGTCAGACTCTCCGGATATTGAATATTCCATGCCTAGAGCGTCTTTAGCAGACGCAAGATTCTTATCATCAGTAGAAGATTTTTGCAGTTTTACCTCAAGCTTGGCAAGCGTTTCCATAGCTTTTCCTGGTGGTATACTGCCTCGTAAGGGTCGCTCTTCTTCCCATTCTCGTAGCACATCAGTTACTCTGCTCTTATGGAGTTTGTCCTCCGACAGAATCCTTTGTTGTAAGATAGGAATGGAATCTTGCATAGTTTTCTTTCGCTTGGCCAAAATTTGCTCCAGGTTCTCGAACTGGCCGCGCACACGGCTGGCTTCCATCCAGATTTTTTCTTTATCAGCGGCAAAGTTATAGCGATCTCTTTTCAAAATTCTCTCGCTTTCTTGCAAAGCAGTCGCTTCGCTATCCCATGAAGAGCTGACTTGACTTATCTGTTGGATGTAAGTTACACCTGCTACAAGGTCAGAGGTTGTTCCTTCAAGCAGCTGAACGTTTTCGAGTTTGGTGCGGGCATCTGCGATCTTGTCGTGAGCATCATGAATATGAGACGCAAGCACTTTCGCAAACTCTGCCTGGAGATCGCGCTGCCAAGCATCATATTTCAGATTGACTTGGTTTTGCACCTTGTCGTGCTTCACAATGATCGGACCAAATATTGTCTGAGTTACGGAGGCGTCAAGCGCAGATCGAGACTCACGAGCCTCGCATAAGGATGCTTGCCAGGCATCAATATCTTCACCCAATGCAGCAACCACATCTGCAAGTCGAGTGTCCCACAGAGCTTGGTAAGAAAGCCAAGTGGACATGAAGCAGTTGAATTTCTGCACGTGTTTCTCCATTGAAGAATAAGCACGGCAAATGAGCTTAGGAGTAATCTCCTGCATCAAGTTGGGAAAGCATGCTCGCACTTCTCCTACAGATGTCTCGTTGTTGCCCAAATCTGCATCAAAGATCTCAAATCGTGATCCGCTTGGCTTCGGTAGGTTGCAAACAATACCGATGTGATCATGCAGTCGATCGTACAACATGTTCCGCACCCAGGGTGAGGGTGGGTTTGATGTTATCTCTTGGTTACGCAAAACAACTTCAACCTGTATCGGTGAAATATCGAATGGTGCATCTTCTCCGTTGAGGGCAGCTATGAAAAATTTGATGCCAGCATCAAGACGATCACGCAAGATTTCATGCATGCGAATCACGATGCTGCTGTCCACCCAGTTGCCTAGGTGAGCAAACCCGGCTAGACTCAATTCGTCAAGAGTTTTCTGCATTTTGTCCAGAACTGCTTCCATAGCAGAAGTCGAATATTGACATGTCTTCAGGTCTTCCAAGAATTGATCTACTTTGGAGGATGACTGCAATAAAATATCTACACGTTCCTCAAAGGCCGAAACAAGCTCGCTTAAATTAGTGACCCATTCCCCCAAATCAGTTGCTTCCCAACGAACGCGACCGGTGCGACGCCCTTTTTTACCTCCGCCAGAAACTTGTGAAACATCAAAGGCTTCCGATATTACATCGCGAATACCGCGAAGCTCAACCTCAAGCAAAGGCTCTAAGTCCGGAGTAATGCAAGCTCGTGTAGTTGCGTAGCTTCGCAGTGCAGTGCGAAGCGTGCTAGCATAGGGAAAGCGTTGAAGAGCTTCATCTGACTTGGTGCGAATGACTCGAGGAATATTTTTTTCGTAGCCCAGCCAGAGTAGTGTTCTTACTTCGAGAAATAGCTGTTCAGACTTACTGTCCATGTTGACTTTCGCAACATAAGTCCCTGTCTTGTCTTGACTGATCAAAATGGGATAGGTTTTGACTCGTGAATTCGCAATAGATGCAAGTTCTCGCTCCCACTCAGTTACCCAATTACGCAAAAATGTGGAAGCATCAAGCTTAGCCAGAAGTTCGTCACACGTGCGCTTGAGCGCTTTGCCTTCAAGCTGTTGGCCCCAATCAGTGCCTAGAACATTGCCCATCCTAGCCATCCAAGTCTGCACCTGTCGTTCCATTTGCTTGGCCCATAGAATCTTTCCAGAAATCGGAGGAATGCCTCTGAGTGTGGCGACGGTTGAACTTGGACTTGTTTCGTATCTTTCGGAGAACTTCGATTGAAGATTGGTGATGGCTGCTGTTACAGTCTCAATCAACTGAATCTGGAAGTCTTTCACAGCTGCTCTGACTCTAGTGCGAAAAAGCAAAGGGTGGAATCTTGCAAAGACACGGAACATCTCTTCTGCATCGGCTGCAGCCTGCAATTTAGTTCGCAGCAAACGGGCCATGCGCTCCTCCATTCCGTCCATGCGACGATCATATGCATCAAGAGCTCCCGCGAAGGCAGCGTTACCACGATCGCTCACATCAAGTACGTCGACGGTCGCAAACACCATGAATGGAGCCTCTTCAACTTCGCGAACAGCTTGAGGATCTTCAGATAATGAATCATCAACACCTCCCAAGACCTCAATCACCACTGTACGAAGACGCTCGTGCTGACTACGAAAGTGGCTGATCTGATCCAAACGTTGTCGCAAAGCAGAGTGGTGGAGTGTAAGACCCTCGATAATTTTTGCTGCTGTTTTGTTTTGGTCACCTTCCTGTTTGGATGCCCATTTGATTTTGCGAGTGTATTCAACAAACCAATCCTTGAATTTTCCAAACTCCGAGTCCCATGTGTCCCACAGTTGCCCAAGCCCATCTTGTACAGTCATATAAGAATCGTAATTCAGCTGCAAAAGAAGTCCATTACTCTTGTACTGGCTCCTTAGAACTTTGGTCAGTTGATCTGAGATAGTAAAGGTAATGCTTTCGAGAAGGGACAAAAGTCTGCCTACACCATAGTGACGTGAAAGGCGAACTCGGGGCAAATAAACCAATATAGCCTTCATAGAGTCTTGAATTGCTGGAATCTCTCGTGCAGAAGTCAGTTGTTCAAGTGGAAGCTGCTGCAAGAAAGTACACATGTCTTGAGTGATAGCCTCTGCTTCGTCCAACTTGGTATTATTTTCTAAGGCAATTGTAGCCAAAAATCGCTTTGCTGCCTTTAAGACTTGTTTTGTCAGCATCACTTGTGGAGTTTGCAATTCCATTTGGATCGAGGCCAGTGCCTCCTCAAGTGATTTCCAAAAGCGGACTTCTTCGATGTCCGATCCGAGACCGACTGGTGGAAAAGGAGTTGATGAAGGCAAATTTGTCACCTTTTGAATGCTCGGGATCCATTGGGTTTGAACCAAGCGTTGAATTTCGTTCAAAAATGCATCGTCCTGTAACAAGGATTCGGCGATTCCAAAGGTTGACAAATCAGCATTGGACAAATTTTGCACATCAATAGGAGACATCTTTGCAGCAGCACGCGCCAAAGTCGGATGTGTGTGCAAACGCACAACAGCAATGCTCGCATGTGTGCGCTGCACTTGATCGAGCGCCATATCTAGCTGTCTCAGCTTGTCTTCTAAAGTATCCAACATAATGGATTTCTTGTCCTTAACAATCTGACCTTCTGCAATTTCGTTGGATTGAACAAGTGCTTCAGTAGCACCCTGTTCTAGGGCTTGCAGCTCCTCCATAGCTCGCACAGCAGGCACAAAGCAATGCCTTGTAAACATTTGAAGGGACTTCAAGGTGGAGGTAGTGTAGTCATTCTCTTGCTTCTTTTCGTCTTCTTTAGTCTTATCGTTCTCCTCAGTCAAGGCGGGGGGTTCCTCCGGATAGGTGCGAGGCGATATTACCATGCAGGAAAGTTGTGAAACATGCTTGATTGGCACGTCCTCGGAAGATGTAGCAACCTTGGAGGCCAATGTATTATTAAAAAAAACTATTGCTCCATCATTTTTTGCTTTAAGTGTCTCAGTGGAGGCCTGCGCCTCATCAGATGCACCATTTGGAATCCATACAAAGAGACGGGCAGCATTTCCCTCAGTTCCGGTGGACTCTTTGGATCTCTTTCCTTCCAAAAATGCCTGGACAATCTCTTCACATTTGGCATCCACAGGTGCTTGCAAATGCAGGTCACACGCCAATCGGATGTAGTCCTTAGGACCGATCGCTGCTCGGCCGCCTGGAGCCATGGTGTGGAGTTCAGTTTAAATAGGATGATCGAATTTAAGTTTTCAGAATCGAGTCTCAAATCCTTGGTTTTTTTTCCTAGTTGAGAAACAATTTGTTAACAACTTAAACAAG
>Ga0075184_10097513_pt1 | contig 12606 bp, 9 predicted proteins | sample JI102314DRNA_FD_77308 | JGI IMG/M metagenome (GOLD analysis project Ga0075184, IMG submission 77308) | Wastewater effluent complex algal communities from Wisconsin, to seasonally profile nutrient transformation and Carbon sequestration -... | ecosystem: Engineered > WWTP > Effluent > Algae...
CTAAAATTACTTACTACTAACCTTCTGAACCCTTAACTTTTACATTTACTTCTACATCTGAAATATCAATTAATTCATCTTCCTCATCATCATCAAGATCTCGTAATGCAGGATCAGTCTCTAAACGAACTCGTCTATAATATTCCATACCTGTACCAGCAGGAATTAGACGTCCCATAATTACGTTTTCTTTTAATCCTCGTAAATAATCAACACGTCCAGAAATCGAAGCTTCAGTTAAGACTCTTGTTGTTTCTTGGAATGAAGCAGCAGAAATAAAGCTATCTGTTGAAAGTGAAGCCTTAGTAATACCTAAGAGTAAAGGCTCAGCCGTTGCAGCTTGACCTGTTTGCTCTCTAACACGACGGTTTTCATCTTCAAAACGGAAACGATCTACTTGTTCTTCTAATAAGAACTCAGTATCACCTACTTCTCTAACTTTAACCCAACGTAACATCTGACGTACAATTACTTCAATATGCTTATCATTGATGTTTACACCTTGCAAACGATAAACTTCTTGAATTTCATTTACTAGATAACGTTGCAAGGCTTCTGGCCCTTGGACAGCTAAAATATCATGTGGGTTAAGTGGGCCATCAATTAAAGGCTCTCCAGCTTTTACACGATCATTTTCTTGTACATTAACGTGTACTCCGCGTGGTATAGAGTATTCTTTTGTTTCCCCATCATCACCAACAATTTGAATTTTTCTTTGCCCTTTTGTTACACCACCAAATTTAACTTGTCCACTAATTTCAGTCATTACCGCAGTTTCACGAGGTTTACGGGCTTCAAATAATTCAACAACTCTAGGTAAACCACCAGTGATATCTTTAGCACGAGTAGTTTCACGAGGAATCTTAGCAATAACGTCTCCAGGCATTACCTCTTGACCATTTTTAACCATCAAATTAGCCCGAATAGGCATTTGATAAATACGTTGTGCTTTTCCATCTTCACCACAAATTTCAATACGTGGCTGTCTCTTTTCATCTGTTGAATCAATTACTATTTGAGAAATATTACCAGTGATTTCATTGGTTTCTTCCTTAACAGTAATACCATCAATTAGATCTTTGTATTGAGATGTTCCACTAACTTCAGTCAAGATTGAGAAAGTAAAAGGATCCCAAGTAGCTAGGCTTTGACCTTCTTCTACTTTGGCACCATCAACAACATTTAATGTCGCACCATAAACAATTTGATAACGTCCTGCTTCACGACCACGCTCATCTATCACTATTATTGAACCATTACGGTTCATTGCTACTAGATGTCCTTCGCGGTTATGTACAGTTTTTAGTTCAGAGAATTTTACTATACCAGCCTTACGAGCTTCATGAGAAGACTGTGCAGTACTACCTGTAGCAACACCACCAATGTGGAAAGTACGCATGGTTAACTGAGTTCCAGGCTCACCAATGGACTGAGCAGCTATTACACCAACCGCCTCACCCATTTCTACCATTCGACCAGTAGCCAAGTTACGACCATAACAATTTATACAAACACCACGTCTAGACTCACAAGTTAATACAGAACGTATTTTTACTCGGTCAATACCACCAGCATCTTGAATTTTTCCTGCTAGATCTTCAGAAATTTCTTGACCTACAGGAACAATAATTTCATTAGTAACATAGTCAATTACATCATCTAAAGCAACTCGGCCAATAATTCGATCTCTTAAAGGCTCTACTACTTCACCACCTTCAATTATTGATTCAGCCCAAATTCCTTTTAAGGTTCCACAATCTGGCTCAGAAACAATCACATCTTGAGCTACGTCTACCAAGCGGCGTGTTAAATAACCAGAGTCTGCGGTCTTAAGTGCTGTATCAGCCAAACCTTTACGTGCACCGTGTGTAGAAATAAAGTATTGCAATACATTAAGACCTTCACGGAAGTTAGCACGAATTGGAGTTTCAATAATTTCTCCTGATGGCTTAGCCATAAGTCCGCGCATACCTGCAAGCTGACGAATTTGCTGCGCTGAACCTCTAGCACCAGAATCAGCCATAACCATAATTGGGTTAAGTTCTTTAGAATCTCTTTCACGTTTACGCATTGCATCAAACATTTCTTTAGCCACTTTTTCTGTGGTTTCTGACCAAATTTGAACAATACGATTATAACGTTCACCTGTAGTAATAACACCGTCTTGATATTGTTTTTCTACCTCAATAACTTCACTCTCTGCTTGTTGAACTAAAGTTATTTTGGCTAATGGTGTAACTAGGTCATCAATACCAATGGAAATTCCTGCTCTAGTAGCATAGTAAAACCCTAAAGTCTTTAATTCATCTAGCATTTTTACAGTTTCACTATGACCATAACGTAAATGACAGAAATTAACTAACTGCTGCAAGCCTTTCTTTTTCATTAAACCATTTACATAAGGCATTGACTTAGGCAAATGATCATTAAAAATTACTCTACCTACAGTAGTATTAATTACTCTGTTAACTTCTACTATTTCTGCACGAATAATATCTTGAGAGTCTCTAGCTATTTCTAGATCCATTAACTTACCTTTATAGCGTAAGCGTATAGGAGTATGTGTAGAAACTAGCTTGGCATCTAAAGCAAGTAAAACTTCTTCTATTGAGGAAAAACTCTTATTTGATCCTTCGGAATCTGCAAGTTCTTTTGTTAGATAATAACAACCTAAAACCACGTCCTGAGTAGGTACCGCAATAGGTTGACCACTAGCAGGGCTTAAAATGTTATTAGATGAAAGCATTAATACACTAGCTTCAATTTGAGCTTCAGGTGAAAGTGGAATATGAACCGCCATTTGATCACCGTCAAAGTCTGCGTTAAAAGCAGTACAAACTAGTGGGTGAATCTTAATAGCTTTACCTTCAACTAAAACAGGCTCAAAAGCTTGGATACCAAGTCGGTGTAAGGTTGGTGCACGATTAAGTAGCACTGGATGATCCCTAATTACATCTTCTAAAATATCCCAAACAATCGGCTCTTGTTTTTCTACCATTTCCTTAGCTTGTTTAATGGTAGCAGCATGACCTTGTTTTTCTAATTGATTATAAATAAATGGTTTAAATAGCTCTAAAGCCATTTTCTTTGGTAATCCGCATTGATGTAGCTGAAGTCCTGGGCCAACTACAATTACAGAACGGCCTGAATAATCTACACGTTTACCTAATAGGTTTTGACGGAAGCGCCCTTGTTTACCTTTTAAGGTATCAGACAAAGATTTTAATGGTCGATTATTTACCCCTCTAAGTACACGGCCACGACGACCATTATCAAAGAGTGCATCAACTGCTTCTTGTAACATTCGCTTTTCATTACGTACAATAACTTCAGGAGCTTTTAACTCTAGTAGCTTTTTCAAACGATTATTACGATTAATTACACGACGGTAAAGATCATTAAGATCTGAGGTAGCAAAACGTCCACCATCAAGAGGTACTAATGGTCTTAGCTCAGGTGGAATTACAGGAATTACATCTAAAATCATCCATTCTGGTTTATTACCAGAACGACGAAAAGCATCTACTACTTTAAGTCTTTTAGAATGTTTAAGTTTCTTTTGTTGAGAGGTTTCCTCTCTCATTCTCTTACGTAGGTCTTCAGACAAGGTATCTACATCTACTTTTTGAAGTAGTTCTTTAATTGCTTCAGCACCCATTTTTGCAAAAAATGATTTTCCTGGATAATCTTTAGCTAACTGACGATATCGCTCATCAGAAACTAAATCTTTTTCTTTTAAATCAGGAACATCACCTGGATCGATAACAATATAAGACTCAAAATAGAGTACTTTTTCTAGATCACGTAAAGGGATATCTAGCAAATGGCCAATACGAGAAGGTAAGCCTTTAAAGAACCAAACATGAGAACATGGGCTAGCTAATTCAATATGACCTAGGCGTTCACGTCTTACTTTTGCCTGAGTAACTTCTACGCCACATTTGTCACAGATTACACCTCGATGTTTCATGCGTTTGTATTTACCGCATAAACATTCCCAATCTGTTACTGGGCCAAAAATCCGAGCGCAAAACAGACCATCGCGTTCTGGTTTAAACGTGCGATAGTTAATTGTTTCTGGTTTAGTTACTTCCCCGCGTGACCAAGAACGTATTTTCTCTGGAGACGCTAAAGAAATTCGGATTGCCTCAAAATCAGGCGCTAAGTTTTGTTTTTCTTGCGTTCTAAACACTGTCACACCTCCTGAAAAGAGCCAAAACACTAGGTTTTGGCTTATTCTCTGTTATTCCTCAGTAGTAGTTCTTTTAATTAATTCCACGTCTAAACAAAGCGATTGTAATTCTCGAATCAATACGTTAAATGATTCTGGTAAACCAGGATCAAAATCTGATTCACCTTTTACAATTGCTTCATAAATCTTGGATCGGCCTGCTACGTCATCTGATTTTGCAGTTAGAAGTTCTTGTAAAATATGAGCAGCACCATAAGCTTCTAAAGCCCAAACTTCCATTTCTCCAAATCTCTGACCACCAAATTGAGCCTTACCACCTAAAGGTTGCTGAGTAATTAAAGAATATGGCCCAATTGAACGAGCATGGATCTTATCATCTACTAAGTGAGAAAGTTTCATCATATAGATATATCCCACAGTAACTTTTTGCTCAAAGGCTTCTCCTGTCATACCGTCATAAAGCACTGTCTTACCGCTTTCAGGTAACTCAGCACGATGAAGCATTTCTTTAATTTCTAATTCACTTGCTCCATCAAAAACTGGTGTAGCAAAATGTAAACCTAAGACTCTAGCAGCCCAACCTAAGTGCGTTTCTAGAATTTGACCGACATTCATACGAGAAGGCACACCCAAAGGATTAAGCACAATTTCTACTGGCATACCATCTGGTAAGTATGGCATATCTTCTTCTGGCAAGATTTGAGCAATAACACCTTTATTACCGTGACGACCGGCCATTTTATCGCCTACTGATAACTTACGTTTCATAGCAATAAAAACCTTCACCATCTTAATTACACCTGGTGGGAGTTCATCGCCTCTCTTAATCTTGTCTATTTTATCCTTATAAAGCTCTTCTAGGATTTCAATTTGTCTTCTGGTGCGTTCTTCTAGTTCTTGTATCTCTTTAGATGCATCAACTTTAGGATTCTGAATTTCTGCTTTACTTAAAGCGCTTACTTCTACCTCTGCTAAAATTTCTCTATTAAGTAGAGCACCTTTTTCTAGTAAAACTTTCTTATTGTAAACTAAGTCTTTAGCTAGTCTTTGTCCTTCTAAGACTTCATAAATACGTTTATTTCTCTCTTCATGTAAGATACGGGTTTCATCATTAAGATTTTTACGTAGCTTGCCTTCTTCGCTTTGCTCTATAGTCATACTACGTTTATCTTTTTCTGCACCCTTACGAGTAAAGACCTTAACGTCTACTATGGTACCATCAATTCCTGGTGGACAGGTTAAGCTAGCATCTCTAACATCTCCTGCTTTTTCACCAAAGATTGCTCGTAATAATTTTTCTTCTGCTGTAAGTTGGGTTTCCCCTTTAGGAGTAACTTTACCTACAAGAATTGATCCAGGTTTTACTTGAGCACCAATTCTAATAATGCCAGAATCATCCAAATCTCTTAGCATACTTTCAGAAACATTTGGAATATCACGAGTTATTTCTTCAGGTCCTAGTTTAGTGTCACGTGCTTCTATTTCTAATTCTTCAATATGAATAGAAGTATATGAATCTTCTCGGACTAACTTTTCTGATACTAAAATAGCATCTTCAAAGTTATAACCACGCCAAGGCATAAATGAGACCAAAACATTGCGTCCTAAAGCTAATTCCCCACGATCTGTACAAGGACCATCAGCAATTACATCACCTTTTTCAACATGTTGCCCAACAGCAACTATTGGTTTTTGGTTAATACAAGTATTTTGGTTTGAACGCTTAAATTTAACTAACTGATAAATATCTGCGGTAACTTCACGAGATAAACTACCATCCTGTTGATGATCTACACGAATAATAATTCGTTCTGAGTCAACACTATCAACAACACCATCACGTCTTGCTACTACTACAGCTCCACTATCTTGAGCTGTTACTTTTTCCATACCTGTACCAACAAATGGAGCTTCGGCACGTAGTAGTGGAACAGCTTGACGTTGCATGTTTGAACCCATCAAAGCACGGTTTGCGTCGTCGTTTTCTAAAAATGGAATAAGTGAAGCAGCAACAGACACCAATTGTTTTGGAGAAACGTCGATATAATCAATCTCATCTCTATGAGATAGAATAAAATCTCCTGCTTTACGAGCAGCTACACGTTCAGAAACAATCTGCATATTGTCATCTAACTCAATATTAGCTTGACCAATAGTATGTTTATCCTCTTCCCAAGCGGATAAATAAAATGGATAGGTCTCATATTCAGCTAAATTACCTGAGGTTTCAGCTATCTTCTTGTTTAGTTCTTCTACATCTCTTTTTGCTACATGGTCACCAATACGAAATTCTGTATTACCACTATTGCTAATTCTCACAAAATCAATTACTTGGCTATTTTCTACCTTACGATAAGGAGATTCAATAAAGCCAAATTGATTAATACGAGCATAGCAAGACAAAGACGAAATCAAACCAATGTTTGGCCCTTCAGGGGTTTCAATTGGACAGATTCGGCCATAGTGAGTAGGGTGCACGTCGCGTACTTCAAAACCTGCACGTTCACGAGAAAGTCCACCTGGTCCAAGAGCCGATAAACGGCGCTTATGAGTAATTTCAGAAAGTGGATTGGTCTGATCCATAAATTGCGAAAGTTGGCTAGAACCAAAAAACTCACGTACTGCTGCAGTTACTGGCTTAGCATTAATCAAATCGCGAGGCATAGCTGTTTGCATTTCTTGATGGATAGACATTTTTTCTTTAATTGCCCTCTCCATACGTACAAGCCCTACACGAAACTGATTTTCTAGTAGTTCGCCTACTGCACGAACACGACGATTTCCTAAATGATCAATATCATCAGCATCGCCAATATTACGCTTAAGTTTTAATACATATCTAATTACATCAAAGAAATCTTTTGGAGTAAGTATTTGTTCATCTAGGTTATCATATTGTTCATAACCCATTTTAATATTAAACTTTAAGCGACCTACACGAGAGAAATCAAATTTTCTCTCATCAAAGAACATGCCATAAAACAAGTTCCAGGCAGTAGAAATAGTAGGAGGATCACCTGGACGCATTTTACGATAAATCTCAAGTAGAGCATCCCTAGGCATCTTAACCGTGTCTTTTTTAAGTGTTTGGCTTATTACCGCTCCTACTTCATCTCTTTCAGGAAAGAATATTTCAAATTCACTAACACCAGACTCAATAATTCTGGCACAATCACGAGCATTTAACTCTTGATTGCTTTCCACCATAAATTCGCCTGTTTCAGTATTGATAATATCGTCAACAACAAAAGCGCCTTCTAAATCTAAAATATCTACTGGTATTTGGGTAACATTTGCTCTTTGAAGGTTTTCATAAGCAATAGCAGAAATCTTTCTACCAGCTTTTATTAATGTTTCACCTGTTTTAGGGTCTACAACAGCACTAGATACTTTCATATCTAAAATAGCTGGAGAAACAGCTAACATTAATCTTCCTTCTTGAATATAAATTTTATTAGTTTCATAGAAGATTCTTAATATATCACCATCTGAATAACCACAGAATTTAATAGATTCTTCTAGTTCATTGTCTGTGATATCGCCTTTTCTCCACTTAGAGATTTCTAAGTTTTGAATTAATCCTAGTGCTCGTAAAAAGATTGTTGCCAAAAATTTACGTTTGCGGTCAATTCGAACATAAAGCAGATTCTTAGCATCATATTCAAATTCTACCCAAGAACCTCTATAGGGAATTATTTTCGCCAAAAATGCTGGGGATTTCTCAAAAAATACCCCTGGACTACGATGTAATTGGCTAACAATAACTCTTTCAGTACCATTAATAATAAAAGTACCATTATCAGTCATTAGAGGAATATCACCAAAATAGACTTCTTCTTCTTTAATATCTCTAATAGATTTATAGGTACTAGATTCATCTTTATCCCATACAGTAAGACGAATTTTTACTTTTAGCGGGACTGCATAAGTCATGCCTCTTTCTTGGCATTCTTGAACATCATATTTGTGTTTAAGCCCTACAGGTTCACCGCAGTTATCACAGAGCTTAATTACATTTTTATTAAAATTGCCACAACTACGACAAAGAACGTCATCAGAAGAAAGAGGATTAACTCTAATTGTAGAACCGCAGCTACGACAATTAGACCTTAAGTGATATAGGCCATCTTGTCGTCCGCACTTACATTTCCACTCCCCTATAGAGTAATCAACAAAATCTAGTTGTGAAGTATCACGAAAATCACTAATAGGAAAAACTGATCGAAATACTGCTTGAAGACCCCCATTTTCTCTTTCTTCGGGCAGTAAATCCATTTGCAAGAACCTATTATAAGACTCGCGCTGAATTTCAATTAAGTTTGGAATACGTACAGTAGTATTAATTTTAGAAAAGTCGTGTCGGGAACGCTTTATCACACCATTACCATTATTTACTTGGGATTGAGATGACATATTCTTTCCTTTCGTGTGGCATTATCTGGCCAAACGTATCTCAAAAAGATTTTCGCCAAATTTCTTTAGTTTGACTCTTCGAATGTTTCATGCAGTTTGGTCTGAGATGCGAGAAGATATGTGTAGCTTATTTTTATATAAGTTTTTCTCTTGAATATATGTATAAGAGAAAACACACTAAATTAACTTACTAATAGTTGACTGCTTTTAGACACGAATGCGAAGAACACAATTAAAACAGTTTTGTTTTAATTATGCCCTTCGCGTTGCTAAAATGATGTTTTTCGTAACTTTGTAAATGGTATACAAAATTTGTCTATGTAGCAGTTTTAATTTATCTAAAAAACAGCCTAGCAAAATTTCTTCACTAGCAAAACCAACCTAGGCTAAACCAGTATAGTGCTCACCTGGTTTTTAATTACTACTTAATTTCAATAGTAGCGCCAGCTTCAGTAAGTTTCTTTTTGATAGCTTCAGCTTCATCTTTAGAAACAGCTTCTTTAACTGCTTTTGGTGCTGCTTCTACTAGATCTTTAGCTTCTTTAAGACCTAAAGAAGTGATTTCGCGAACAACTTTAATCACATTAATCTTATTTGCGCCAACACTAGCTAAAACAACATTAAATTCTGTTTGTTCTTCTACAGGAGCAGCAGTGGCAGCAGCAGCAGCAGGAGCAGCAACAGCAGCAGCAGCAGCAGCAGATACGCCAAAAGCAGATTCCATCATTTTTACTAATTCAGCAGCTTCTAAAAGGGTTAAACCTTTAACTTGATCTAAAATGCCTTGTAATTTCTCTGACATGAGTGAAAAATCCTCCTTAAAACCGGACATACAGCTCTTTAAGAGTAGTCTCGGATATATATTAGTTTAATTTTATTCAGATTCCTTTTTTTGATCACAAATCTGGCCCATAACAACAGTTAAATTACGAGCAACACCAGAGGTTGCTGTAGCAAGTCGTTGTGCTCCAGAATTAATTAAAAACATAATCTTGGAAAGCAATTGTTCTTTAGATGGCATATTTACTAGTGCTTCTAAATCAGCAGCACTAATAACACGGCCTTCTACTATGCCTGACTTAAATTTAAATTGAGCGTAGTCCTTAGCAAATTTTGAAACAAGCTTTGCCAATGTTACTGGATCATCAAAAATAGCTATTGCTGTTGGCCCAACAAAGTCCTTATGTAGGGCTTGTAGCGGGGTACCATCAGATGCTTTTTGTGCTAAGGTATTTTTGATAACTTTATACTTAACATTGTTTTTACGCATTTCACTACGTAAAACTGTATCGTTGGCAACATTTAAACCTTGAAAATTCATAAGAAAAGCATGAGTAGAATTTTTAAAATCTGCTTTTAATATTTCTAATTCTTCTTGTTTACTTTTTTTATCCATAAATATCTCCTAAATTTTGCCAACTATAATGCAGATGAATCAATTTTTATGCCTGGCCCCATTGTAGCACCAACATAAACACCTCTAACATAGCGGCCTTTACTGGTTTGTGGCTTAGCTTTTAGTATTGCATCCACTAAAACTTTTGCATTTTCAAAAATTTTAGTTTCATCAAAAGAAACTTTACCTACAGGAGCATGAATTACACCTGTCTTATCTACACGAAATTCTACTTTACCAGCTTTGGTTTCAGTAATTGCTTTAGTTACTTCAAAAGTAACTGTACCTGTTTTAGGGTTGGGCATTAGACCGCGTGGACCTAAAATCTTACCTAAAGTACCAACTACTTTCATCATATCTGGTGTAGCAATGACAGCATCAAAATCCAGCCAGCCTTCTTTAATACGTGCTACCATTTCTTCGCCGCCTACTTCATCCGCTCCAGCTTCGCGTGCTTCCTTTTGCTTATCACCACTAGCTATAACACAAACTTTTTTAGACTTACCTAAACCATTTGGTAATACTACAGTACCTCGAACCATTTGATCTGCTTTACGAGGATCAACCCCTAGAACCATAGTTACTTCAACAGTTTCATCAAATTTTGCAAATGCAATTTTTTTTACTAATGCAAGTCCATCATTTAGTGTATATGCCTTTTGTGGATCTATTTGAGAAAGAGCTTGCTTATATTTCTTTCCTACTTTCGGCATTTTATCCTCTCAGTGAGGTAGAACGGCTGATAGCCTCCCTCACAGATATTCATGGGTTTAACCCACTACTAGTCTATAATATCTAAACCAAGGCTTTTTGCTGAACCTTCTATAGTGCGCATAGCAGAATTAATATCTGTACAATTAAGATCTGGGAGTTTTGTCTCAGCTATTTCCTTAATTTGTTTGCGAGTTATTTTACCAACCTTGTCACGGTTGGGTTTTGCTGAACCTTTTGCTAAACCAAGGGTTTTCTTGATTAAATCAGCAGCAGGAGGTGTTTTTGTTATGAAAGTAAATGAACGATCAGAAAAAATTGTAATAACTACAGGAATATTTATCCCATCGCCCATTTGAGCAGTTTTAGCATTAAACTGCTTACAAAATTCCATAATGTTGACGCCATGTTGACCTAAAGCTGGACCGATTGGAGGAGCTGGGTTAGCTTTCCCTGCCGGTACTTGCAATTTTACATAGGCAGTAATTTTCTTCATATTTTCCTCAACATTTCTTGCTCATTAAAATAGTTTGTTATCAAACTATAAAACTATAGAAATTCTTATTCTTCAGTAAATGTATGTTTTTCAACTTGTAAGAAGTCTAATTCTACAGGTGTAGCACGCCCAAATATAGTGACCATAACTTTTAAAGTGTTTTTGTCTGAATTTACTTCTTCAACTATTCCTGTAAAGCTAGTAAATGGACCATCTATAATACGTACTGTTTCGCCAGAGCCAAAAGTAAATTTTGGTTTTGGCTTTTCTGCTGCTTCTGTAACATGATGGACTATTTGATCAACTTCTTGTTCAGTAAGAGGAGTAGGCTTTTGCCCACCGACAAAACTAGTAACCTTTGGGGTACTTTTGACGGTATGCCAAGCTTTATCTGACATCTCGCCTTTTTCATCACAATCAATCTCTACTAAAACATATCCTGGGAAAATTAACCTCTTTGTTTCTACTCTCTTGTTACCGCGCATTTCAACTACAGTTTCTTCAGGAACAAGTACTTGGAGTATTTCTGTTTCCATTGTGTAGGCTTTTACGCGGTTTTCGAGGCTTTCTTTTACTTTCCTCTCAAATCCAGAATACGTATGAATAATAAACCACTTTCTTGGCATTATTTATCACTCTATATTTTCTTTACATTCTCTATAAATTATATATTTGCTTATAGGATAGCAATGGCAGGTATTAACCCTATTTAAGGAGATCCGTTAAAAACTTGAAAGCTAACCCAATCATATGATCTGCTACCCACAAAAAAGCCCCAAAGAAACCTACAGCTATTAACACTACTGTGGTAGTACCATAAACTTCTTGACGGGTTGGCCAAGTAACTTTTTTTAATTCTGATTGAACATCAGTATAAAATTGTTTAACTTGTCCCAACTTACCTGGGGGGTCTTGTTCTGGAGTGGTGACGTCTGTCACTTCGCTCATTATTAACCACCTCTTAACTAAATATACCAAAATCTAAAGACTAAACAGCAGGGGTGGAGGGGATCGAACCCACAGCCTACGGTTTTGGAGACCGCCACTCTGCCAATTGAGCTACACCCCTAAAAGCCTAGCGAAATTTACTTAGTCTCTTTATGTGGTTTATGTTTACGGCAAAAACGGCAAAACTTAGAAAACTCTAAACGTCCAGTAGTTTTCTTTTTGTTTTTAGTTGTTACATAATTGCGGTTTTTACACTCGCTACACTGCAAAATAATATTGTCTCTTGGCATAATTTACCTATCCTAAAAATTTCAGTCACTACATTTACTCAATAATTTCAGAGATAGTACCAGCGCCAACAGTTCTGCCACCTTCACGAATAGCAAAACGTAAGCCTTTCTCCATAGCAATAGGAGTAATCAAAGTGACTTCAATAGCAATGTTGTCACC
>Ga0075184_10032852_pt1 | contig 12090 bp, 7 predicted proteins | sample JI102314DRNA_FD_77308 | JGI IMG/M metagenome (GOLD analysis project Ga0075184, IMG submission 77308) | Wastewater effluent complex algal communities from Wisconsin, to seasonally profile nutrient transformation and Carbon sequestration -... | ecosystem: Engineered > WWTP > Effluent > Algae...
AGCGGCTATCCTAAACGTGCAACGATGAAGAAAAGATTATCTCGTCCCGTTACGATTTTAACTCTCGCCCTCGCATTCTTTTTTAATTTATCATTATTCGCTCAGGAAATTCCAACAGACGAAGCGGCTATTAAAGCTGGCGAAGCCTTGTTCAATGGCAACTGTAAGTCCTGCCATCGCGTAAAGCAAAAGTTGGTTGGGCCAGCACTTGCAGGGTTTGAGGATCGTGTTCCATCTACAGCATGGATTTTGGGTTGGGTGCGTAATCCTGCAAAAGTGATTGCCAGTGGCGATGAGTACGCCAACAAAATTTATAACGAGTATAACAAAAGCCAGATGACGGCCTTTACCAGTTATACCGATGAACAAATCTTGAGCATTTTTGCATACGTAAAAGCAGAAGCATCTAAAGTAGAAGGCCCAGCTCCTGATACTAAAGTGGCCGATGGCTCTGGTGGTGGTGCAGGTGTTCCCACAGGTTATCTCAATGCCATCCTGATCGGGCTTGTCGTAATCCTTGTATTGTTGCTCATCATTTTAAGTCTGATCATCAACGCCCTTAAAAAATATCTCGATCAGAAAGATCTTACAGAAGAGGAAAAAGAAGTTGTTCACTCCAAGTACACTTTCAATACTATTATAAAGAGTTCAGGTTTTATTTTCATTGTAATATTCCTGGTGGCCTCTATTACATTCAAAAATGTGATTGATGGTCTTTACTCTATCGGTATTCAGCAAAACTATCAACCCAAGCAACCTATCGCGTTCTCGCATAAGATTCACGCTGGGCAATATGAAATTGAATGTCGCTATTGCCACACCGGTGCACTTAAAGGCAAACAAGCCAACATTCCTTCGGCCAACATTTGTATGAACTGTCACTCACAAATCCGTGAGGGTACTAATACCGGAACCACAGAGATCAGTAAGATTTATGCCGCTATCGGATATGATCCAGCTACCGGTTCTTACACCGGTAAACAAAAACCAATTGAATGGGTGCGGATTCACAACCTTCCTGACTTAGCTTATTTCAATCACGCACAACATAATAATGTAGGAGGTATTGAATGCCAGACTTGCCACGGCCCTATTGAAGAAATGGATGTGGTGAAGCAATACTCGTTGTTAACAATGGGCTGGTGTATTGATTGCCATCGTAAAACAGATGTGAACACCAAAGGCAACGAGTACTACGACAAGTTGCTGGAGTTACACAACAGTAAGAAATCATTGAAAGTAGAAGACATTGGCGGTTTGGAATGTGCCAAGTGTCACTATTAAAATTATAATTCGAACTCGACCGGATTTTTTGAACCTATGACTACAAAAACATACTGGAAAGGATTACCCCAACTGAAAAACGACCCCAAGTTTGTTAAGAATGCAGACAAGGAGTTTGTTGATCTTGGCGTACAGGAAGATGCGGGCCACTCGCGCAGGGATTTTCTTAAGATGATGGGCTTTAGCGTAGCCGCAGCTTCATTGGCTGCCTGCGAAGCACCTATCCGCAAAGCAATTCCTTATGTAAGCAAGCCTTTGGATGCTGATCCGGGCATTCCGAACTATTACGCCAGCACTTATATTAATGGTGGCGATTATTGCAGCATTGTTGTTAAGGTAAGAGATGGTCGTCCGATTAAGATTGATGGTAACAGCTTATCAAAAGTTACCATGGGTGGAACAAGCGCCCAGGTGGAGGCATCGGTATTATCGCTATACGATAACTTCCGGTTGCGTGGCCCGCGTGTAGGCGAGAAGGTTTCGGATTGGGAAACTGTTGATAAAGAAATTTTAGCCAAGCTTACCGAAATTGCTGCAAAAGGTGGCCAGATCAGAATTGTGAGCAACACCATTCTGAGCCCAAGCACAAAAGCAGTTATTGAAAAATTCAAAGCTAAGTATCCTACTACCAAAGTAGTTCAGTACGATCCGATTTCATATTACGGAATTGTAAAAGCTAATCAGGAATCGCTGGGTGCAGCCATCATTCCTTCATACGATTTCAGCAAAGCGAAAGTAATTGTAAGTGTAGGTGCCGATTTCTTAGGAACGTGGTTATCACCTATCGAATTCACAAAGCAGTTTGCAACCAACCGCGAGATTACTGCCGAGAAGAAGGAGATGTCGCGCTTGTATACATTCGAATCTAATCTTTCACTTACCGGTGCAAATGCCGACTACCGTACAGCTATCAAACCTTCGCAGGAAGGATTGATTGTAGCGCAACTTTACAAGTTGATTTCAGGTAGCGGTTCTACCGGAATAGATGGAATTACGCATCTTGAAAAAGCAGCAGCTGAACTAAAAGCAAATGCCGGAAAAGCATTGGTGGTTAGTGGTTCAAACGATAAGAACGTACAGATTGTAGTTAACGCAATCAATAATTTGTTGGGAAGCTACGGCACTACTATTAACGCAAGTGCTCCGGTTAATTTCCGCCAGGGTAACGATGAGGAAATGGCTGCCTTTGTAGCAGAAGCAACTAACGGCAAAGTAGATGGCGTTATTTTCTATAACTGTAATCCGGTTTACGATCATCCGCAAGGAGCAGAGTTAGGCAAAGCACTTAAAGGCCTGGCGCTTACTGTTTCAACTTCTACAACACCCGATGAAACAGCTTCGGCCTCCGCATACATCGCGGCCGATCATCATTACTTAGAATCATGGAACGATGCAGAGCCAAAGTTGAATTCATTCAGCTTATCGCAACCTGCCATTACACCGATATTTAAAACCCGTCAGGCACAAGAGAGTTTTCTGGTATGGGCTGGTGAAGCCAATACCGAATATTTCTCTTTTGTGCAGGAGTATTGGAGAAACCGTTTCTTTGCCGCTTCTGGCGGATTGGATTTTCAAAACTTCTGGGATAAGTGTTTATACGATGGTGTGTTTGAAGTAACAGACAATTCACCTGCGGCCTCCTTCAATGGAAATGCCGATAGCGCATTGTCTGCGATTGCTTCTACGTACTCCGCATCAAATTCAGGTTTTGAATTGGTACTTTATGAAACTTGTGGTTTGGGAACTGGCTCACAAGCCAACAATCCATTGCTACAAGAGTTACCTGATCCTATTACCAAAGCAACATGGGATCATTATGTAACTGTTTCATTATCGGATGCATCTGAATTAGGTATTGATAATGATGCCGAAGGCAGAACCCAATTAGTAAATGTTACTGCCAACGGCAAAACTATCTCAGTAGCTGCGTTGGTTCAACCCGGTCAGGCAAAAGGAACATTGGGTGTTGCATTAGGATACGGCCGAACACAAGTGGGTTTAGTAGGTAAGGAGATTGGAGCAAATGCCTATCCATTACTTAGCTTAGGCACATCACTAGGATATAGTGTTACATCTGGAGTTAAAATCGAGAAGACAGAAACTGCTTTCCAGATTGCACAAACCCAGATTCATCAAACATACATGGGCCGTGCCAACGTGGTGCAAGAGTCAGTACTTGCTGATTACCTGAGCAACCCACAAGAGTGGAACGATAAGGCTCCCAAGGTTACATCATGGGATAAGAAAGTTCTTCCCGGAACATTGAGTTTGTGGAAAGGCCACGATTATAAAAATCACCATTGGGGAATGGCTGTTGACCTGAACACGTGTACCGGTTGCGGCTCTTGCGTAGTGGCTTGTAATGTAGAAAATAATGTGGCTCTGGTGGGTAAGCAAGAAGTAATCAATCGCAGAGAAATGCATTGGTTGCGGATCGATCGCTACTATTCTTCGGAAGCGGATGTGGAAGATTATATTGGAATGGAAAAAGCTTCAGAAAATCCTGAAGTAGTGTTCCAACCGATGATGTGTCAGCATTGTAACAACGCACCTTGCGAAACGGTGTGTCCGGTTGCAGCAACCACACACAGCACGGAAGGTCTTAATCAAATGACTTATAACCGTTGTATCGGTACCCGCTATTGCGCAAACAATTGTCCTTATAAAGTAAGACGCTTCAACTGGTTCAAATATCACGATAACAACCAGTTCTTGAATGCTAACCCAGCCATGAATACCGACTTAGGTCGCATGGTGTTGAATCCGGACGTAACGGTTCGCTCTCGCGGTGTAATGGAGAAATGTTCTTTCTGTGTGCAACGCATTCAAAGCGGTAAGCTTACAGCCAAGAAAGAGCGTAGAACCATGAAGGATGGTGAAGTAGTAACGGCTTGTCAGGCTGCCTGTTCTACTGGTGCTATTTTGTTTGGCGATATGAACGATCCGGAAAGCAAAATCAGCAAAGTGTTGGGCATTGAAACGCAATACAAAGAGGTAGAAATAGATGGTAAAAAAGAAACCGTTGTGGATTACGGAATCGACAAGAAGGTTACTAACCCACGTGCCTACAGAGTACTGGAAGAAATCGGGGTTAAGCCAAACATCTTCTACTTAACGAAGATCCGTAACAAGGATAAAGAATCTAAGAACGCTTAAAATTTTTGAACAGGAACTGATACGAACCAAAGTATGCAAGCAACTTCATCAGTACGGGAATCACTAATCACTGGCGGCAAAACGGTACGCGATGTATCCGAAGATATCAGCCGGCATGTAGAAAGCAAGCCTAACCGCTTGTGGTGGATAGCGTTTTCAATTTCACTAGTTCTATTCGGGTTTGGTTTTTATTGCCTTACCGCGCTCTTATGGGAGGGAATAGGACTCTGGGGATTGAATAAAACAGTAGGTTGGGCGTGGGATATCACCAACTTCGTATGGTGGGTTGGTATTGGTCACGCAGGTACCCTTATTTCAGCTATCTTATTATTATTCCGCCAGAAGTGGAGAATGTCTATCAACCGCGCTGCAGAAGCGATGACCATCTTCGCGGTTATTTGCGCGGCTACGTTTCCGTTGGCGCACATGGGCCGGTTATGGTTAGGTTTCTATTGGGCACTGCCATTACCTAACACCTGGGGTTCGTTGTGGGCAAACTTTAACTCACCACTGTTGTGGGATGTATTTGCGATCTCAACATACTTCACCGTATCTCTTGTATTCTGGTATATCGGTCTTATTCCTGACTTTGCAGTTATCCGTGACCGCGCAACACGCATGGGTAACAAAACCCGCGCAACTATCTATAACGCCCTTAGCTTTGGTTGGGATGGTGCCGCAAAAACATGGATGCGTTACGAGTCAGTAGCGTTAATCCTTGCAGGTCTGTCAACACCGCTGGTACTTTCAGTTCACACAATTGTATCGTTCGACTTTGCAACTTCGGTTGTACCGGGCTGGCACACTACCATCTTCCCGCCATACTTTGTGGCTGGTGCGATCTTCTCTGGCTTCGCGATGGTACTTACGTTGTTGATTGTAACCCGTAAAGTATTTAAGCTGGAAGATTACATCACGATCTATCACATCGAGTTGATGAACATTGTAATCATCATCACTGGTTCAATTGTAGGTATTGCGTACATCACCGAATTCTTTGTAGCCTGGTACGGAATGGTGCCGGCTGAATTCTACGCATTCTATAACCGCGCAACCGGTCCATACTGGTGGGCATATTGGTCAATGATGACGTGTAACGTTATTTCACCTCAACTTTTCTGGTTCAAGAAAATCAGAACCAACATCGTAGCCACATTTGTGCTGTCGATTATTGTAAACATTGGAATGTGGTTCGAGCGTTTTGTAATTATCGTAACCTCTATCCACCGCGATTACCTGCCTTCAAGCTGGTCGATGTTTTATCCTACCGTGTACGATTTGGGTGAATACATCTTCACGTTTGGGTTGTTCTTTACCGCATTCTTCCTGTTTGCCAAGTTCTTCCCGGTAATCAACATGGCCGAGGTAAAAAGTATTATTAAATCATCTTCCGAAAAGAAGCATTAACAGATATGAGCAGCACTGGCGAAAAATTTCTGGTAGGTATTTTTGACGATGAAGACATCTTGCTTCATGGCGTTGAAGGCATTCGTGAAAAAGGCGTAAAGATACACGAGGTGTATACTCCGTTTCCCGTTCACGGTCTGGATGAAGTATTGGGTTATAAGCGTTCGCGTTTACCTATTGCAGCTTTCTTGTTCGGTTTAACCGGAACCAGCTTAGCATTAACCATGCAAATCTGGATGTTGGGTTTTGACTGGCCTATGATTATTGGTGGTAAAAACTTTGTTTCGTTACCACCTTTTATTCCAGTAACGTTCGAGTTAACCGTTTTGCTTTCAGCGTTGGGTATGGTGGCCACGTTTTTTATTGTGAGCGATATGAAACCTTATAAAACGCCTCGCACGTACGATATCCGCAGCACAGACGATAAGCATGTAATGGCTATTGATCTGGCAGCAAACAAATTGAGCAAAGATGAAATTGGCCAGATTCTGAAAGCCAATGGTGCATCGGAAGTAAATGAAAAGAACTTTTAATTATGCTGAATATGCGTATTAAGTTAGGAATATGGGGTGTGGCAGGAGCCTTGTTGCTGGCAGGCTGTAAAGCTGGTGGTGATTATCAAGGTCTGGAATATGCACCCAACATGTATCACTCGGTAGCGTATGAGCCTCTTACCCAAATTACCGATGAAGGGTATGGCGTAATGGTGAACTCGTTGGATAACGGTCGGGGTGAATACTATAACACCAATAAGTTTAATCCATTCGCTATGAATATGCGTCTCCCGGCTCCCAACACGGTGCGCAGAACTGCGAATGGCTGGTTGCCTTACCGCGGTGCAAATGACACAACCGGTTTACGTCTTGCAAATAAGTTAATCAATCCACTTGCAGAATCTTCGGCTATACTTGATCAAGGTAAACTGCTATATGAAATCAACTGCAAGCATTGCCATGGTGCAAAAGGTGCTGGCGATGGTAAAGTAGCTGATAAATATCCAGGCGTGGCTAACCTTACCGGTGATGCAATTAAAGGCGTAACAGAAGGTCACATCTTCCACGTAATCACATACGGAAAAGGTTTGATGGGCGCACATGGTTCGCAGGTAAGCGAAGAAGAGCGCTGGAAAATTGCCCGCTACGTAAAACAACTTCAAAAGAATTAATCTCTACTTAGATACCTATATCAATGGCAGCAGACGAACAGTACATTTTTAAACCGGAAGCAAAGCGTAAAATCTCCATTCTGTTTGGAGTTGGTATTTTACTTTTTGTACTGGGTGTTATTATGGCTATGAATTCCGGTGGACACCATGAAGGTGCCGAACACGGATCAATAGAAGCCGCCAAAACATTAGTGGCCAGCACCGATCCGGAAGCTACTGCAACCGAAGAAGGTGGCCACCATGGTAGCCCGGTTTGGTTAAAAAGAATTTATACTTCACTGTGGCATAACAACATCTTCTTTACCGGAATTGGTATTATTGGATTGTTCTTTGTGGCAATACAATATGCGGCACAGGCCGGTTGGTCGGCTCCAATCAAACGCATTCCGCTTGCTATGGGTCAGTGGATTCCTATTGCTGGAGTGTTAATGTTAATTATCTGGTTCGTTGCCAAAGGCGACCTTTTCCATTGGACGCACCATGATTTATACGATCCAGCTTCCGCTGATTATGATAAAATTCTGGATCAGAAGAGTGTTTACTTTTTCTGGTTAGGATCGAAAGGTGGTTTTCCAACTTTCTACATCCTGCGCATGGTAGCATTCTTTTCCTTGTGGTACTGGTTCTATACCCTCATCAAAAAACAAATGCTGGCCGAGGATTTAGAAGGCGGTACGCAACACTGGTATTCAGCCCGTAAACTTTCGGCTGTGTTCCTGATCATTTTTGCAGTGAGTTCATCAGTAGCGGCATGGGATTGGGTAATGAGTATTGATCCACATTGGTTCAGTACCATGTTTGGCTGGTATGTGTTTGCAAGCTGGTGGGTAACAGGTTTAGCTACTATTACTTTGATTGTAGTTAACTTGAAAGATGCTGGCTACCTGAAAATGGTTAACGCCAATCACTTGCACGATTTGGGTAAGTTTGTATTTGCGTTTAGTGTGTTCTGGACGTACATCTGGTTTAGCCAGTTCATGTTGATTTATTATGCCAACATTCCGGAAGAAACCGTGTACTTCATCGAACGCCTGCAGCATTCTCCATACTCCTGGATATTCTATGCCAACCTGATCTTAAACTTTGTGTTGCCGTTCTTGTTATTAATGACACGCGATGCCAAGCGCCACATGGCTATGTTGAAAGTAGTTTGCCCGATTGTAATTGTGGGCCACTGGTTTGATTTCTATAACATGATTACGCCTGGCATTATGCAATACAATGGTGGTATAGGTTTACTGGAAATTGGCTTGGCTTGTATCTTCTTTGCATTGTTCTTATGGGTTTCGTTAAGTGCCCTTTCGAAAATGCCACTGGTGGCGAAGAACCACCCGATGATGGGCGAGAGTTTGAATCATCATATTTAATAGAAACGCTGAATAAATAATATATGCTGACGTTGATAATCGTATTTGGAGTTTTACTGGTGTTGGGCATCCTGTACTACATTTTCAGGATCGGAAACCTGGTAAGCCTGGTAAAAGGAAAAGAAGATGAAGAGTCATCATGGAATTCGATTAACGCGTACCTCTTCTTGTTTTTTATGATTGGAGGCCTTGTGGCTTTCTTCTGGTATTCATATGCTACATTCGATGGGTATAACTTGCCGGTAGCCTCTGAGCATGGAGAAGTTACTGATTACCTGTGGTGGGTAACCATGGCCGTAGTTATAGTGGCCTTTACAATCATTTTTATTGTGATGTTCTGGTTCACCTTTACATACCGCTACGAAAAAGGGAAGAAGGCAAAATTCTTTGCGGATGATCATAAACTTGAAATTGCCTGGACAGTAGTTCCGGCTATTGTGTTGGCCCTTTTGATTTTCAGTGGTCTTCGGGCCTGGAACGATATTACCGGTGAAGCATCGAAAGATGCAGCGGTAATTGAAGTAATAGGGCAGCAGTTTTTGTGGACAGCCCGTTATCCGGGTAAAGACAACCTGTTAGGTCATCATAATTATAAAATGATTGATGCCTCTAATGAATTTGGTTTAGACTTAGCCAGCGAGAATAGTTGGGACGATTTCAAGTCATTAGAGCTTCATTTACCCAAAGGCAAAGAAGTTAAATTGATGATCCGCGCTAAAGATGTTTTGCATAGCGTGTTCCTGCCACACTTCCGCGTAAAAATGGATGCAGTACCGGGTATGCATACCACATTTAAGTTTATTCCTACTAAGTCAACTGCTGAGATGCGTTCTGAAACGGGTAATCCTAATTTCAATTACGAAATGGCCTGTACTGAAATTTGTGGTAAAGGTCACTTCTCCATGCGCTTTCCAGTTTTTGTACATGATAGTGTAGAAGATTACGAGAATTGGTTGAAGTCTCAGGATGCCTGGTTGAAACAAAACCCAGATTACTTGAAACAAGTGCCTGCTGAAAAGCGCGAGGCAGCAATTGTAAAGGCAGGAATTCCGGCTGATAGCAAAGAAGCTATTCAGGAAGCTCCGGCAGTAACCTTAAATTAAGATATTATAAGTCATGGCAACGATAGATATACATCCACAAACATCAACCCATCACCACGATGATCATGAGCATGAACATCATCATGGTAATTTCTGGACAAACTATGTGTTCTCTGAAGATCATAAAGTAATCGCGAAGCAATTCCTGATTACCGGTATGGCCTGGGCCTTGATCGGTGGAATTCTTTCTGTATTGTTTCGGCTGCAATTAGGTTTTCCTGATGCAGATTTATCATGGTTAAAACCAATCTTAGGTGGTTGGTTAACTCCCGAAGGAAAAATTGATCCTGAATTTTACCTGGCCTTGGTTACGATGCACGGAACCATCATGGTGTTCTTTGTACTTACTGCGGGGTTGAGTGGTACATTCAGTAATTTCCTTATTCCGTTGCAGATTGGTGCGCGCGATATGGCCAGTGGTTTCATGAACATGTTGTCATACTGGTTCTTCTTCGTATCGAGTGTAATCATGTTTACTTCTTTGTTTATTTCTACTGGCCCGGCTTCGGGTGGTTGGGTAATTTATCCGCCTTTGAGCGCTTTGCCACAAGCCATGCAAGGATCAGGTTTAGGAATGACGTTGTGGTTGGTGGCTATGGCCATCTTCATTGCAAGTTCATTGTTGGGAAGTATCAACTACATTACTACGGTAATTAACATGCGTACGCAGGGTATGTCGTTTACCCGGTTGCCGCTTACTATCTGGGCGTTTTTCTTCACGGCTATTATTGGAGTGTTGTCTTTCCCGGTATTGTTCGCAGCTGCTTTGTTGTTGATCTTCGATAGAAGTTTCGGAACCAGTTTCTATTTATCTGACATTTATATTGGTGGCGAGGCATTGCCTAACCAGGGTGGTAGCCCGATTTTGTTCCAGCATTTGTTCTGGTTCCTCGGTCACCCTGAAGTATATATTGTGTTATTGCCGGCATTAGGTATTACCTCTGAAATTATTGCGACCAACTCGCGCAAGCCGATCTTCGGCTACAAAGCGATGATTGGCTCTATGTTGTTCATCGCCATTCTATCTTTTGTAGTTTGGGCGCACCATATGTTTGTAACGGGTATGAATCCATTCCTTGGTTCAATCTTTACGTTGCTTACGCTGATTATTGCGGTGCCTTCGGCAGTTAAAATCTTTAACTACGTTACTACAATGTGGAAAGGAAACATTCGCTTTACAGCGGCTATGTTGTTCTCTATTGGTCTGGTATCGTTTTTCTTAACGGGTGGTATTACCGGTATCTTCCTGGGTAATTCTGCTATCGATATTCAATTACACGACACCTACTTTGTGGTGGCTCACTTTCACTTGGTAATGGGTAGCGCATCATTCTTTGGAATGGTGGCTGGTGTGTACCATTGGTTCCCTAAAATGTTTGGCCGTATGATGGACGAACGTTTAGGTTACATCCACTTCTGGTTAACATTCCTTGGTGTTTATCTGGTGTTCTTCCCGATGCACTATATCGGTATTGCAGGTTTCCCACGCAGGTATTACAGCTGGACCAACTTCGAAACCTTTAGCGGTTTTGCTGACTTGAATATGCTGGTAAGTGCGGCCGCGATCTTAACCTTGAGCGCGCAGTTTATCTTCCTGTTCAACTTTATCTATAGCATTTTCAGAGGTAAAGCTGCTCCGGCAAACCCGTGGAACTCTACTACATTGGAGTGGACAACACCACGCAATCCCGGACACGGTAACTGGCCTGGCGAAATTCCAACTGTTTACCGTTGGCCTTACGATTACAGCAAACCTGGCGCGAAAGAAGATTTTATTCCACAGCATATTCCATACTCTGAAACTCCGGAATCAAATCTGCCTCATGAAAATGAGTTGATCAAATTGGAACTTAACAACGGTTCTATTGATGTAGAAAAGAATAAGCATTAATCGCGTAAGCGTTGATGAATACAGCGACCAGTCGTTTTCACAGGCTTTGCCTGATAACACTGGTCGCTGTTTATTTTTTAATATTAGTAGGGGGAGTAGTACGCAGCACTGGTTCCGGTATGGGTTGCCCCGATTGGCCGAAATGTTTTGGTTCTTGGGTTCCACCTACATCTATCTATCAACTTCCTGCTGATTACAAAGAAAAGTTTGCCGCTATTCGCGAGGCGAAGAATAAAAAGTTTGCCCGTTACCTAAATGTCTTCGGATTCGAGTCAACAGCCAACGCCATTCTAAACGATAAGTCAATTCTGGTTGAAGCCGATTTTAATGTTGCCAAAACCTGGATTGAGTATTTGAATCGGATTGTGGGTGTGATTATCGGGTTTCTGATTATTGCCGTGTTTGTATTAAGCTTCCGACTGCGCAAAGAACATAAGTCGTGGTTCTGGATTTCGTTGGCCACTTTAATTACGGTTATCATACAAGGTTGGTTTGGCTCTATTGTAGTGTCCACCAATCTTACTTCCTGGACTATTACCATCCACATGCTAATGGCCTTTGTGCTGGTTGGTTTATTAATCTGGCTCTATGAAAAGAGCGCAACACCCAATCATCTACCTGCCGCAAAATATACCCGGTTACTTCTGGTAATAGCAATGATTTTATTGATTGTACAAGTGCTGCTAGGCACTGAAGTGCGGGCGGCCATTGATCGTG
>Ga0075184_11097297_pt1 | contig 11238 bp, 2 predicted proteins | sample JI102314DRNA_FD_77308 | JGI IMG/M metagenome (GOLD analysis project Ga0075184, IMG submission 77308) | Wastewater effluent complex algal communities from Wisconsin, to seasonally profile nutrient transformation and Carbon sequestration -... | ecosystem: Engineered > WWTP > Effluent > Algae...
CAAGTACATCGGGATTTGTGATTCGCTCGCTGTTGTTGCTACCTTTATCAACTGACTTGCCGGTTGCTGGCGTTGAATAGAAAGAACCAGTAGCTGCAAGACAAGCGATCACGTCAAGAATATCCGTAAACCTGCTTCACACGATCACGCGATAATAGACGTAACAGGTTTATAACGAATAAGTGTCACCATGGCGAGTCCGGAAGAGATAAGGCAGGATGAGGAGGAAGTGGTAGCAGCCGAACGCGAGTTATCCGACGATGCCATGTGGAAGATCATCCAAAAGAACACGTTTACGCGTTGGGCCAACGAGCACCTAAAGGTTGCCAAGTTGTCGATTAATGATCTGGAGCGCGACCTGTCGGACGGATTGCGACTCATTGGCCTCATCGAGGTACTCAGCGGAAAGAAATTCACAAAGTACAACAAGAAGCCAACATTCAGAACGCAGAAGTTTGAGAACGTGACCGTGTCACTCAAGTTCCTCGAGGATACCGAAGGAATCAAGATTGTCAACATCGATAGTTCCGACATAGTCGACAATAAGTTAAAGCTGATCATGGGGTTGATATGGACTCTCATCTTACACTACTCCATCTCGATGCCGGCATGGGAAGGCGAGGATCCAGAGACGGATAAGGATCGGACGCCAAAGCAACGTCTTCTCGCCTGGATCCAGAGCAAGATACCCGAGAAGAACATTACGAATTTCACTACTGACTGGAACGACGGCACAGCGATAGCAGCTCTAGTCGATGCACTTGGTCCAGGTCTGTGCCCGGACTGGCCAGAACTCAACCCGAAGAATGCGATTCCGAACGCAAAGAAAGCCATGGATGCTGCAGAGAAATGGATGGACGTTCCACAGCTCATCAGACCCAATGAAATGACTAATCCAAAGGTCGACGAACTCAGTATGATGACGTATCTGTCGCGATTTCCGAATGCTCGACTTCGACCTGACGCTCCCGTACAAGTCAAGACGAACCCAGCTCGAGTCCGGGCATACGGACCAGGTCTGGAGTCAAATGGAAACGTGGTTGGAGCACCAGCGCGGTTCACTGTTGAAACGTTTGGCGCTGGAAAGGGTGACGTTGAAGTCGTTGTACTTAATCCGAAAGGAGCACCTGAGAAGTGCCAAGTCGTTGCTAACAATGACCGCCTGCTATCATACACCTGTGTTTACGTACCGTCCGTGGAGGGACAATACAAGGTAACCATAAAGTACGCCGGTAAAGACATTCCCAAGTGTCCGTATGTCGTTAATATTACCGCAGCAGGCGATCCGAAGAAAGTTGTAGTCCAAGGACCTGGAGTTGAAAAGACTGGAGTTCAAGTCAACAGAAAGACGTACTTTGAGGTCATCACAAAGACGTGTGGAGCAGGCGTCGTCGATGTATGTATCATCGATCCACAGGGAGCCAAGAATACCGTCCGACCGACCATCACCAAGAAAAACGATGACTTGTGGTACGTCGAATACACGGCTCTCATTTCCGGTCTACACTCGGTCAACGTTTTCTTTGCCGGAAAAGTGGTACCGAAGAGTCCGTATGCCGTGGGTGTCGCCACTGAAGGTGGTGCTCCACTTGATGTGACAAAGCTTCCCAAGCCACAATCGTGCACGCCACTGGACGCTGCATTGGCAACTCTGGCAACACCGCTTAAAGCGGCACCAGGAGGTAGTCCAGCAGGTCCTTCCAATGGAGCAGGTGTCGATGAGAAACCCGTTGAAGCCGCTGCACAGAAGCCTGCCCAGCAAGCACCTGGTGCACAACCTGCGGGAAAACAAGCGGCTCCAGCGCAACCTGCGGGTAAGCAGGCGGCTCCAGCCAAGCCAGCAGCTCCTGATGCCAAGAAAGTCTACGCTCAAGGTCGTGGTGTTCAGGCGAAGGGCGTTCGTGTCGGAGACGATGCGGACATCAAGATCATCACCGAGGGTTCCGGAGGTGGTAACGGGGAGCCGCGAGTGTTAGTTATGGGTCCTGGTGGTATCACAGAAAAATTAGTGAAGCCCGTTACCAAAGTCAGCGAGTACTACACGTGCTTATATCGACCAAGCAAGCCCGGTCTTTACATTGTTAATATCACCTATGCTGGGAATCAGATCCAGAAGAGTCCATTTAAAGTGGATGTTGGCCCCATGAAGACAAGCAAGATTCGAGCACACGGACCAGGATTGGAAACTGGCATTGCCGGACAGCCAGCTAAGTTCGTTGTAGAGCAGAATGGAGAACCCGGAACTCTTGGTTTGCGTATTGAGGGTCCTTCGCCAGCCAAGTTGGATCCGAAGAAGAACCCCGATGGGACGATGGACGTGACCTACTACCCGACTGAACCGGGAGAGTATGCAGTTCACGTCCTCTGCAACAATGAAGATATACCCAAGTCACCATTTATGGCTGACATCAAGCCGGTCGATGGTCAAGTAACTGCGACGGCCGCAGCTCCGGTCGCCGCTCCAGTTGCACCGGTAGCGGCTTTCGATGCCAGCAAGATTGAGGCATATGGCCCGGGACTCCAGCCGACCGGTGTCATCGTCAATACGGCCACAGAGTTCACGGTCGACGCTAGTAAGGCCGGTTCTCTACCCTCCGGTGAGCTGCCCAAAGTCGTCATCACCGATGCGTCATCAGCCCAAGTCAAGGTCGACATAGTTAACAATAAGAACTCGACGTTCGCATGTCGTTACACGCCGACTAGGGCAGTGATCTACACAATCACTGTAACATACTCGGGTACCGCTGTACAAAAGAGTCCCTACAAGGTGACAGTTGAAAGTGGTTCAAACCCATCGAAGGTCAAGGTATACGGCCCTGCCATTGAGAAGCCAGTCAAGACATACCAATCGACGTATCTTATCGTTGATTGTAAAGAGGCTGGAACCGGTGAAACAAAGGTGACCGTGAACAATGAGAAGAACGTTGCTGTGCCGTTCAAGCTGATTGATAACCAAGACAAGACGTATCGTGTCGAATTCGAGGCTACGACGGTCGGTTTCTACACAGTAACCGTCACCTTCGCTGGCAAGCCAACACCGGGCAGCCCGTACAGGGTCAAGGTTGAAGCTGGGGTGGACGCCAGCAAAGTTGAAGTTCGCGGGCTTCCAGAGAGTGTTCCTGTTAACAAGGATGTACCATTCGAGATAAGCACTGCTGCAGCAGGTAAAGGTCAAGCTAGAGTCAACATCACAAGTCCGAAGGGTCAAGTCGTACCGTGTTTGGTTGCCGAGAAACCAGGTGGTTTCAACGCCAAGTTCACGCCGAAAGAGACTGGACCTCATACAGTCCAGATCACGTTTGCTGACAAACCAGTTCCCAATAGTCCGTTCACGGTCAATGCCACTGGGCCCAACGATCCGTCCAAGGTGAAAGTGTCAGGTCCTGCTCTCGAAGCTCCAGTACAAACTCATCACGTGACTTATCTTCTGGTGGACTGCAAGGAAGCGGGATCAGGCGAGCCTCATATTTCTCTGACCAATGAGCAAGGTCTGACTGTGATGGCTAAGATCATCGACAACAAAGATAAAACATATCGTGTCGAGTTTGAGGCGACATCTATCGGAGTCTACACGTCTACTATATCGTTCGCTGGTCAGCCAGTGCCCGGAAGTCCATTCAAGATTAACGTTGTCCCAAGCATTGACGTAAACAAAGTACAAGTTAAAGGACTGCCGGAGAACGTCACGGTCAACAAGGAAGTTCCGTTTGAGATCAGCACGGTTGGAGCTGGTAAGTCTCAGGCTAAAGTCAATGTCACTGGACCGAACAGTCAGAATGTTCCTTGCGCTGTCGTTGAAAAGCCCGATGGATTCAACGCCAAGTTCACTCCTACCGCCACTGGACCTCATACTGTCTACGTGACGTACGCCGAAAAGCCGGTACCAAACAGCCCATTCAAGGTCAACGCTACACCGGGTGCTGATGCATCGCAAGTTAAGGTATCTGGTCCTGCCATCGAGGCCCCAGTCACGGCTAACCGCACAACGTTCTTACTTGTGGATTGCAAACAAGCAGGCTCTGGTACTCCTCAGGTCTCACTAACCAACGCTCAGGGTGTTCAAATACCTCTGCGAGTCACAGACAATAAAGACCAGACTTACCGCGTTGAGTTTGAGACTACTGTCGCTGGTACTTACACGGCCAACGTTACGTTTGCCAGTGTTCAAGTACCAAGGAGTCCATTCACTGTTAACGTGTTACCAGCTGAGAGTGACTTGAACAACGTGCAAGTTAAGGAACTACCAAAAAGTGCGCCAGTTGGCAAAGAGGTTCCATTCAAAGTAGTTACCGGTGGACAGACGCCAGCTCAACCCAAGGTCAGCGTCACTCGTCCGAAGGGTCAAACGGATCAGTGCCCAATTGAAACAACGCCTGAGGGCTTTGCCAGCAAGTTCACTCCGACTGAGACCGGTCCTCACACTGTCAACGTCAGCTTTGCTGATAAACCAGTACCGAATAGTCCATTCACTGTGAACGCAGTCGATGTTGGTAAAGTCCAAGTCAAGGAACTGCCACAAAATGTTCCTGTTGGCAACGAGACCTCTTTCCGCATCGACACAGCAGAGGCCGGACCCGTCGAACCGGAGCTTTCTGTATCTGGTCCAACTGGAGCAGAAGTTCCGTCGACGATCACGCCAGCAGGCGATAAGCCGGGATTCATCGGTAAATTTACACCAGTTGAAACTGGACCTCATGTCGTCAACGTGAAAAGCCTTGGAGAGCCGGTACCCGGTTCACCGTTCCCGACCACAGCAGTCAGTGTACCACCAGGACCTGCCAGTAAAGTTAAAGTCTATGGGGATGGTCTGACCACCGGAACCGTCAGTAAGGCAGCTGACTTTACCATTGACACACGCGCGGCTGGTCCCGGTGGACTTGGTCTCACTATTGACGGTCCTACCGAGGCAAAGATTGAATGCTTCGATCGCGGAGCAGGACTGTTCGATGTCAGATACTGGCCAACAGAACCGGGTCAGTATACGACAAACGTATTGTTTGACGAACAGCCGGTACCCGGATCACCATTTAAAGCACAGATCAATCCTGCTAGGATGGTTGACGTCAGTGGAATCAAAGTATACGGACAAGGTGTCGAGTCAACCGGAGTTTTCGCTGAATCCACCACCGACTTCGTCGTTGATGCTAAGTCAGTGGAACCGAAGGGTGAAGGTGTCACGAAGGCGCTGATCACTTCACCGACTGGAGCACTCACTGAGGCTATTGTCAGCAACAAGAAAGATGGTCTCTATGAGTGTCTGTACACTCCAATGGAACAAGGTCCGCATACAATCAACGTGACTTATGAAGGTATTCCAGTACCAGGCAGCCCTTTCAACGTTGGAGTCGTTCCAGGCTGCGACCCATCAAGAGTGAAGGTTTTCGGACCTGGTCTGAAATATGGTCAGGTCAATGTACCTCAGAAATTCACCATTCAGACAAGAGGAGCCGGACCTGGTGGAGTTGGTCTGTCTGTGGTTGGTCCAACTGAACCTAAGGTTGGTTGCGTCGACAACCATGATGGCACGCTGACCGTCGAGTATCTGGCCAGTTCTGTTGGTGAATACGAAATCGGTGTAACATTCGCAGATCAACCAGTTCAGGGCAGTCCATTCCGGGCTACTGTTACTACTGATAAAGCACCTACAGAGTCGCCTGCTGCAAATGTCCGTTGCTATGGAGCCGGAATAGAACCGAAGGCCGTTCGTGCCGGACAGCCGGCTACGTTCACTGTGGATACCTCCAAGGCACCAGTTTCTGCACCAGTCGAAGCGACGGTCACTGATGTCACGACAGGACAATCGAAGCCAGTTCAGGCAACACCTCGAGCTAACGGCCTATTTGATGTTACCTACACTCCTGACAAACAAGGACCAGTCAAGGTTGATGTCAAGTACGCTGGAGAACCTGTTCCAAACAGTCCGTTCACAGTCGATGTGCAGCCATCCGGACCCGATGCCAGCAAGGTTACATTTTCTGGCGAGGGCTTAAAGCCGGAAGGAGTTCCTGCCAGCTTGCCGGTCACGTTCAACGTTGATACGAGGGTCGCAGGCTCTGCACCTCTTGAAGTCACCGTAACGGATTCTCGTGGCAGACGGCTGAAAGCGGAAGTTCGTGCAGTGATAGAGGGCGTTTACGCCATCAGTTACACACCAGAAGAAATCGGTGCTTACACAATCAGTGTGAAGTTTGCCGGTCAAGAAGTTCCATCTGGGCCATTCACCGTTAACGCGGTACCATCGGGCAACGCCAACGTTGTCACATTCACTAAGGAGTTCAGCAAAACGGTAACTGTCAATCAAGAATCCTCGTTCACTATCCGCACAGCCGAGGCGGGCGCAGGTCGCGTCACTTGTGACGTCACAGATTCAACTGCCAATCAGGTGAAGGCTACGGTCGTCGATAACAACGATGGTACAGCAACCATTAAGTACAAACCAACAGCTCCAGGTACCTACAATCTGGACGTCAAATTTGGTGGTGTTCCTATTCCGAACGGCACCATCACCCAGGAGGTTACCGCTGACCAGACTGGTGAAGTCGTAGAGGAACAAGTACAGCCGGGTGAGGCCAAGAAGATACACTCGGCGCCACTGGTTGACTGGGAGCCAGCCGAACCAGCTGTTGTTCCGCTCGAAGATACAGAAGATCTCCTTGCCGCATTGAAGGAAGAACCAGTGGAAAATCAGAAGGCACCAACAACAGAAGCTTCGGTTAGCAGCTCGTTAGCTGAGGTGGTTGAGGAACAGTTTAGTGTCAATAAAGTAGAGAAGATACATGCAGCCTTTGATCAGTCGCCAATCTGGAAGCAACTCGCAGATGAACCTGTCACGCCGGCAGAATCAGCTCCAACACAGAGTCCTGCTGAACAGGCCCCAAGCCAACCCGCGAATGAACCCGTCGCGCCATCAGAATCAGCTCCAACACAGAGTCCTGCTCAACAGGCCCCTACCGCGAATGAAGTGGTCGAAGAGCAGACATCACTGGCCAAGGTGGAGACAGCACAGTCCTCTGTTCAGCAATCATCGTTGCTGCAACAATCTGTCACCACTACCCAGCAAGTATCAACGCAAAGTACAGTACAGAATGTTCTAGTTCAAAGCCAGTCGACAGAGAGCACTGAAGCGATTGGCTCATATCATGGTACCGACTTCTGCATCCCTGTTGGACCCGACTTCAGTCTTGTTACAGCGGTTGTGACTACTCCATCATTGAAGAAGCACCAACCAAATGTCGTTGATAACAAGAATGGCACCGTGAAAGTAGGCTACAAGCCAACCGAAGCTGGTCCTCATACTCTTGAAATGAGCTACGCGGGAGTCCCACTGCAGGGCTCACCGTACAAGTTCAACGTGAAGCCCGTGGTTCCTGGAAAGGTCAGCGTATACGGATCAGGTCTTAGCTCTGGACTTGCTGGACAGCCGTTATCATTCACAGTTGTCACCAAGGACGCCGGACCAGGTGGACTCGGCGTGGCAATTGAGGGTCCATCTAAAGTTGAGATCCAGCCGAAGGACAACAAGGATGGCACCGTGAGTATCTCATACACTCCGTCACTGCCCGGAGAGTACAAGATTACCGTCAAGTACGCTGGACAACCGATAGAGGGCGCTCCTTTCTTCGCCAAGATATCTGCTCCATTTGGTGAGGAGCCGAGCAAGTCTCAGATGACACTTGGCACCCAGGGTGCATTGTCTTTGACTGTTACTGAGACCGACCTGACAAATCTCACGGCTACCATCAAGCGTCCGTCGGGAGCTGAAGAACCATGCGGTCTTAGACGCCAACCCAGCGGACAGCTCGGAATATCCTTCACTCCGCGTGAGGTTGGAGACCACTTCGTCACAATCCTGCGCAATGGTCAGCCAATTCCTGGATCACCTTTCAAGGTGGTTGTTGGAAATAATGAAATTGGCGATGCTAGCAAGGTGCGTGTCGGCGGTCGTGGTCTGATGCAGGCAACATCCAATGAGCTAAACGAGTTCTTTGTCAATACACGTGATGCAGGTATTGGCAGTCTCGGCATGTCTATTGAAGGACCTGGCAAAGTTGACATCAAGTGCTTCGAGAACCCAGGAGGAGCGTGCCGAGTTTCATACAAACCGACTGAACCTGGTACATACCAGCTGACAGTCAAGTACGCCGATGAACATATACCAGGTAGCCCATTCACGGTAAATGTTGGCGGACAGCCATCTGGACGTGTCTCGGAAAAGATTACTCGCCAACAGCAAGCTGTTACACAGACCAGTTCGATCGGTACTCAATGCGAACTCAACATCAACTTGTCTGGGATTGATGTTCAAAATCTGGAAGGTACCATTACAAGCCCATCGGGTGCAACTGACCGTGTCGAAGTTGTTGACCTTGGAAATGGGCGGTTTACCATTAAATTCGTACCTAAGGAAATGGGTGTTCATGCTGTCAGTTTGAAATACAATGGACTTCATATACCAGGAAGCCCATTCCAGTTCACAGTTGGTCAGATTGTTGGAGGTGGACCTCATAAAGTACGTGCCATTGGCCCAGGACTTGAACGCGGTGAAGTCAACAAACCAAATCCATTCACTATCATCACACGCGAGGCCGGAGCAGGTGGTCTTTCTCTCGGCATTGAAGGACCTTCGAAGGCAGTTATTGATTTCCAGGATAGACAGAATGGAACCAGTGACGTAAACTACACCGTTTCCGAGCCAGGTGAGTACCTGATCACTGTCAAGTTCAACGATCAGCTGATACCTGACTCACCGTTCAAGGTCTACATTCTACCAGCGTCTGGCGACAGTAAGAAACTACAAGTCAACAACCTGCAACAACTTGGTCTTCAGGTTAACACGTCATCACAGTTCACTGTTGACTTCAACGGAGCTCAGGGAAAACTCGAAGCGAAGGTCGTTGCACCATCAGGAACAGAAACTGAAGCTCTTGTTCAGCAGCAATCTAACGAGCGCTACGCAGTGAACTTTGTGCCTCGAGAGACTGGAACACACCACGTCCACGTCCGTCTCAATGGCGTCCACGTGCCTGGAAGCCCATACACAGTCATAGTTGGACAGCTTGACGCTGATGCCAGTCGAGTTCGTGCTTATGGAGACGGTCTTCAGAGAGGCTCCACTGGCCAGCTATGTAAGTTCATCGTTGACACGTCTAAGGCTGGGTCTGGTCCGTTGTCGGTCAGTATTGGTGGACCGTCCCGAGTTGAGCTGGTCAGTCGTGAGGTTGACGTTGGCTACGAGTTCAGCTACACTCCTCTGGCACCTGGAGATTACCTTATTACAATCAAGTATGCAGGCAATACCCATGTTCCGGGCAGTCCTTTCAAGGCTTACATTGATGGTGCTGGACAGCCATCGTCCATGTTCGCCGAGTCGAGAATGACAATTGAAACGGTCAAGAAGACGATGACAACAACCGTTCAATCAGTTCAACAACAGCAACAACCGCAACAAATTCAGCAACAAGTCATACAGCAACAGTTCACACAGCAGCAACAGAGAGCGGTCGAGACTGCAGTTGTTCCGGCTGATGCCAGCAAAGTTCAAGCGACGGGAGCAGGCTTACAGCGGGCGTTCGTCAACCAGGAGGGTTCGTTCCTTGTCGACGGATCGCAGACAGGTTATAACATGCTGGTAATCGGTATCGCTGGTCCGAACGTCCCGTGTGAACAGCTGCACGCCATCCACATGGGTCGACTAAAGTACATGGTCAAATACCAGTTGAGTCAGCCGGGCAGCTACCAGTTGATGGTGAAATGGGGAGATCAACACATACCTGGAAGTCCATTCAACATCGTCGCACAGTAAAAATCGATCCGTTTGAACTCTGCACAACAACCAACTTGACTCAGTCGATCATCCTGTCGTAGTGGCAACAAGATGCTTTCACGCTTCGACCTTCAAAAGTCGACTTATGGAGCGATATCAAAATAATAATAATAATAATAATAATAAAAATTATGCAACTACTGCCCGCACTCTTCATTTGTAACTTTGTTCTTTTTAACTTCTCATAAATAGTAGCTGCACATAGTCAGTTTCATTTGCCCATGACGTCATTTCATCGTAATACTGACGACAATGAGTTGTGATTTGTTTATTTTATTTTAATTCCGAATTATTTATGTTATCAGTAGATACGTCTCGCACGTAAAATAAGAAAAACGAAATAAAAACAGAACGACTTGGATGTATTACGAAGAGTAGCTTCACGTACGAGTTCACTGAGTGACTTTTAATGAAAGATAGGCCATGTCGTCGAGTTGTACGTCACTCGAAAGGGATGACTGAGTAACCTTCAATTTGTTTTTGAAAATCTTATTTTTTGATATATCTTTCGTTATTTTCGAATATATCTCTGAATTTTGCAGTGAGTTATTTCAAGAGTCTGATTCAAGAAGATGACTCGCGATTACATATTGCTATGCGTTTTCGACACCTGTCTTAGACGTAAGCTACGACGAAAACCATCAACGCTTTGTTTTGTTGCTTATTTATTGTTTTAAAAAGTATTGATAATCGTATGGGCACGTGTGCTCAACGCACGAAATAATCAGTTTTTTTTGTTCAAGCAGCGGCATGTCATTCAATTTAGTGCAGTGTTTTACAGCTTTGTATAGGCCTACGTTCTATTTTAGTCTTAAACGTGTTCAACACTTTACTGCTTCTTATTCGAAACCTCGGATCATGCCTACTCTATCGTATGTGTATATAATAATAGTAATAATAATAATGTGTAGGCTATGTATTCGTCGCCTGATATGCGCTGGATCGGCCACTTTGCAATTGTGTATCACGTGCTCGACGCCGTCTATACCTCGCATAATTATATGCTTATCCCACGGCTTGTTGCTTCGATGGTAAAATGTCGGCTGCAGATGCTGTATCCTGTGACGTAGTTTTAAACCCGACCGCGCGGTTACTTGAGAAATAGCAGTAGCCATCATATTATTCCCGTTGTTTTATTCCACTCCGTAGGCAGACGTCCTAAATTAGCAGTGAGGTGAAGATGAAGGAGAAGAAAAGAAAGAATTGCTCGATCGTTTACACGTTTGTTTGATTCTGGAATATCATTATTCTTCATGTGAATAAATCAAATCACGGCTATTGTTATAAATTGCTAATACAATTCCGTGAGCAAGTTTTTAGTTTTGACAATTTACTAGGTTTTCTACTCGTCTCTAGTCATATTCTAAAAGTATCAGTGGATTTTTTCAAATTCGTTATTAAAAGTCCTTTCGTGC
>Ga0075184_10050129_pt1 | contig 10694 bp, 6 predicted proteins | sample JI102314DRNA_FD_77308 | JGI IMG/M metagenome (GOLD analysis project Ga0075184, IMG submission 77308) | Wastewater effluent complex algal communities from Wisconsin, to seasonally profile nutrient transformation and Carbon sequestration -... | ecosystem: Engineered > WWTP > Effluent > Algae...
CCCCCAAATCCCCACACCCTATCCTAAACTTAGGCTTTCGGGTGTTCTTTGTCGGGGCATCGGTGTTTGCCATTATCACCATGGGGCTATGGCTTGCGGTATTGCAAGGCTGGATAGATTTTACACTGACCGCTTTCACGCCTTTTATGTGGCACGCCCATGAGATGACTTTTGGCTATGCGTTAGCGGTCATCGCAGGATTTCTGCTCACTGCGGTGAAGACATGGACAAATCAGCCCATGCCGTATGGGTGGCGGTTGTTTGCGATATTTCTGCCTTGGGCATTGGCAAGGCTGACATGGGCGTGCTTACCGCAGCTGTCGTCTGATATCACAGCGATTGGGCTAAGGCTTGCCAGTGGACTGGATATTCTTTGGTGGTCGCTGGTTTGCGTAGCGGTGTTTACCCCGATTATTCGGGTACGTCAACGTCGCCAAATCGGTATCCTTGCCAAACTTGCTTTGCTATGGCTTGCATTTGTCATCTTCGCTATTGGGGCATGGCGTTCCGATATCGCATGGCAAAAGACAGGCGTGTATCTAGCGTTTTATCTAATTATTGGGGTAGTGCTGACCATTGGGCGACGGGTCATGCCGATGTTCATCAGCAATGGGATCAATCATCATCTGCCCAAAAACGCTCCCAAAGTAGAACTCAAAAACGCTGTATGGGTGGATAGGGTCAGTCTGTTTGGCTTTCTTGCCTTTATGCTCGCAGACTTGTGCGGTCAGCCTGTGATTGCGTCACTGTTTGCCCTTGTCACAGCATTGGCGAATGGCTATCGGCTGATGGGTTGGTATCACAGTGGGATGTGGGGCAAGCCGTTGGTATGGTCGCTGTTTGTAGCGTTTGGCGGTATGGTGGTGGCATTGGGGCTGTTTGCGTTGTTGCCGTGGGCAGGTTTTGCCCATAGCTTTGCGGTGCATACATTGGCATTGTCAGGGATTGGGGTGATGACATTGTCGATGATGAGCCGTGTGAGTCTAGGGCATACAGGGCTGTCGGTGCATGAGCCACCTAAATTGGTCGGGGTGATATTAACGCTTATGGTGGTGACTATGGTTACTCGTGGGCTGTTGCCGATTGTATTGCCCGCTTACTATACACAGCTGTTGACTGTGTCGCAGGTGTTATGGCTTATCAGCTTTATACTGTTTTTGTGTGTGTATCTGCCGATTTTAAGCAAGCCTAGAAAAGACGGTTTATTTGGTTGAATTTAAATCTTCAAAAGTAAAATATTACGTACCAAAACAAAATTACCTTATTAACATAAAATCTTGTAGCATAAGTTAGTAAAGCGTAACACTCGGAAAACTAGAACAAATTAGTTTTAAAAGCTTTAGACTAAGTGATTGAACTTCAATCACTTAATTAGACTGGTTATCATACGACCTTTGCTTTTCAATCAAATCTTGACCACAGATCTGCATAATATAATTGAACTCCCAAGTGCCGTTTTTTATTTCTATATATTCACCATTGATATGAACTCAAAAAGTAAAAATATTGTGATTCTATGAACTAGAATCTATTTGGACTTCGCCCCAACCCATATATTGAACTGAAGCTTTTATTAATCTAATACCCCCTAAGTAGTAGTATTCACCACCCTATAGCCGATAGGCAAGACACTTTACACCTCCTATACTCATGCTAGATATAACCTTACCATCTAGGGCGTGTCCCTAATTTGAATAAGCCCAAAAGAGCCCTATTTTAACCCTATATTTCAACAAAATATAGGCAAACACAAACAATGGCGAGAACCGTAATAACTGACAACATATGGGAACAATTACAAACAACCATGAAAGCGCACGGCTGTCATCAATGGAAGAACGACCGTACCGTGATGGAAGCCATACTATGGAAGCTAAGAACAGGTGCACCATGGCGAGACATACCTATTGAGCTAGGGTCATGGAAAACCGCTTATAACCGCTTTAACCGATGGTCTAAAAAAGGCTTGTGGCAGAATTTTTTTTTTGATCTACGAAAAGAAATTGACAAAGAATGGGTATTCATCGACGGAAGTTATGTACGGTGTCATCAACATGCAAGTGGAGCTCGGCGTGTTTTCGATAGAGCAATTGGACAAAGCCGTGGCGGAAACACGACAAAAATACACCTATGTGTGGACTCGCATGGAAATCCGCTCGATTTTAAAGTCACTGGGGGTAACGTGCACGACAGTCAAGTTGCAAACGACTTGATAGAAGTCATACAAGAAGCCCAGTATTTTATCGCTGACAAAGGGTATGACTCGCAAGAAATCAGAGATAAAGCGATAGAACACGGTATGAAAGCTATTATACCAAAGCGTAAAAATGCCAAGCAACCTAACCCTGATTTTGATAGCTACCTTTATAAATTACGCCACTTAGTCGAGAATGCATTTGCACGATTAAAGCAGTTTCGTAGTATTGCTACTCGCTATGAGAAATTAGCTCGTAATTTTAAATCGATGCTTTACTAGGCTTGCTCTATTATTCATGCTAAGTTAAATTGAGGACACGCCCTAGATGAGGATAGCAAAATGAGCCATCTACTCGACCAATTTAAATTTTTTACCAAAAAAACAAGCGAATTTGCTGACGGTCATGGCGAAGTGCGTGACGAAAGCCGTGACTGGGAAAACAGCTACCGCAGTCGTTGGCAATACGACAAAATCGTCCGCTCGACTCACGGTGTGAACTGTACTGGCTCATGCTCATGGAAAATCTACGTCAAAAACGGTCTAGTCACTTGGGAAACCCAACAAACCGACTACCCACGTACTCGCCCAGACCTACCCAACCACGAACCTCGTGGCTGTCCTCGTGGGGCAAGCTATAGCTGGTATATGTACTCAGCCAACCGCCTAAAATACCCAAAAGTGCGTAAACCGCTACTCAAATTATGGCGTGAAGCCAAAGCCCAATTTGCCGACCCAGTCGAAGCATGGGGCAGTATCGTGTCTGACCCTGCCAAAACCGCCCAATACAAATCCAAACGTGGTTTGGGTGGCTTTGTGCGTTCAAGTTGGAACGAAGTGAACGAAATCATCGCCGCCTCGAATGTCTATACCGCCAAAACCTTTGGCCCTGACCGTATCATCGGCTTTTCGCCGATTCCTGCGATGTCAATGGTCAGCTATGCTGCAGGTAGCCGTTATTTATCATTAATCGGTGGCGTGTGCTTGTCATTTTATGATTGGTATTGTGACTTACCACCTGCTAGCCCAATGGTTTGGGGTGAGCAGACTGACGTACCAGAATCTGCCGATTGGTACAATTCTGACTATATCATCGCTTGGGGGTCAAACGTACCGCAAACTCGTACCCCAGACGCTCACTTCTTTACCGAAGTGCGTTACAAAGGCACAAAAACTGTCGCCATCACCCCTGACTATGCCGAAATCTCAAAACTTTGTGACCTATGGCTTAATCCAAAACAAGGCACGGATGCCGCCCTTGCTCAAGCCTTTAGCCATGTGATTATCAAAGAATTTTATCTCAAACAACCAAGTGATTACTTCGTTGATTATGCCAAACGCTACACCGATTTGCCGATGCTTGTTATGGTCGAAGGCGAAGGTCGAGAGTTGCGTGCAGGACGTTTCTTGCGTGCGTCTGATTTGACAGGCAACCTTGAGCAAGACAACAACCCAGAATGGAAAACCGTTGCCATCAATCAACATGGCGAATTGGTATCACCACAAGGGTCGATTGGCTACCGTTGGGGCGATGCCGAACGTGCCGACAAAGGCAAATGGAACTTGGAAGCTCGTGACGGCTCAACTGGGGCTGAGATTGATTTAGCGTTAAGCCAAAAAGACAGTGGCGAAACCGTGGAAGTCGGTTTGGATTATTTTGGCGGTGACGAACACCCTTACTTTACCGCAGTCGCTGGCGATGCCATTCAGTATAAAACTATCCCTTGTCGCACCATCAACCTTGCCAATGGTCAAACCGCCAAAGTCGTGACCGTGTTTGATTTAATGGTGGCAAATCTTGGCGTGGCAAATGGGGTTGGCGGTCAGCACGTTACCGATGATTACAATGATGCCACCGTCGCAGGCACACCTGCATGGCAAGAAGCCATCACAGGCGTAAGCCGTGAAAAAGTGATTCAAATTGCCCGTGAATTTGCCGAAAATGCCCACAAAACGCACGGTAAATCCATGATTATCATTGGTGCAGGGATGAACCACTGGTATCACCTTGACATGAACTACCGTGGCGTGATTAATATGCTCATGCTGTGTGGTTGTATTGGTAAATCTGGCGGTGGTTGGGCACATTATGTTGGACAAGAAAAACTACGTCCACAATCTGGCTGGGCCCCATTGGCATTTGCTCTTGACTGGCACAGACCACCACGCCACATGAACGGCACAAGTTTCTTCTACAACCATTCTAGCCAATGGCGTTATGAAAAATTGTCGGCTCATGAATTGTTGTCACCACACGCCAACAAAACCCATTTCCCAGAGCATATGCTCGACTACAACATTCGAGCCGAGCGTGCAGGTTGGCTACCATCTGCTCCACAGCTAAACCGCAACCCACTCACCATTGCCAATGAAGCCAAAGCCAAAGGCATGAAAGTGGAAGATTATGTGGTCGAAAGCCTACAAAATGGCTCATTAAGTTTTGCCTGTGAAAGCCCAGATAACCCTGCCAACTTCCCACGCAATCTGTTTATTTGGCGTTCAAACTTGCTTGGTTCATCAGGTAAAGGGCATGAATATATGCTCAAATATCTCTTGGGTACAAAAAATGGCGTATTGGGCGATGAAACCGTTGCCGAACTACGTCCGCATGAAGTCGATTGGGTCGAAAACGCCCCCACAGGCAAACTTGACCTTGTGACGACCCTTGATTTTCGTATGTCGAGTACCTGTTTGTATTCAGATATCGTGTTGCCAACAGCGACATGGTACGAAAAAGACGACATGAACACCTCGGATATGCACCCATTTATCCACCCATTGACTGCCGCCACCGACCCTGCTTGGGAATCAAAATCAGACTGGGAAATCTACAAAGGCATTGCCAATGTATTCTCACAACTGTCAGCGACCCATCTTGGCGTACAGACCGATGTCGTCACTTTGCCCATGCAACATGACAGCGTTGGCGAATTGGCACAGCCATTTGGCGGTACAGACTGGAAAACCGCAGGCGAAAAACCTGTTCCGGGTAAAAACTGTCCACATATCAAAGTTGTGGAGCGTGACTATCCAAGCACCTATGCCAAATACACCGCCTTGGGTACGTTAATGGACACTTTGGGTAATAACTCTAAAGGCATGGACTGGGACACCAAAGAAGAAGTGGCACAACTTGGCGAACTAAGCTACACCGTTACCGAGCCGACTGTCGCACAAGGTCGCCCTCGTATTAACACCGCCATTGACGCTGCCGAAACCATCCTGATGCTTGCCCCAGAAACCAACGGTCATGTGGCGGTCAAAGCATGGTCAGCCTTGTCAAAAAATACAGGGCGTGACCACACCCATTTGGCAAAATCGAGCGAACACGAAAAAATCCGTTTCCATGATATCGTGGCACAACCTCGCAAAATTATCTCAAGCCCAACTTGGTCTGGACTAGAATCGGAAAAAGTCAGCTACAACGCAGGCTACACCAACGTACACGAGTTGATTCCTTGGCGTACTATCACAGGTCGTCAGCAGTTTTATCAAGACCACCCTTGGATGCAGGCGTTTGGTGAGCAGATGCAACAATACCGCCCACCGATTGACACCAAAACCGTTGAGCATTTTAAAGGCTACAAAACCAACGGCAATAAAGAAGTGGTATTAAACTTCTTAACACCGCACCAAAAATGGGGCATTCATAGTACCTATTCTGAAAACTTGCTAATGCTGACCCTTTCTCGTGGCGGTCCTTGTGTGTGGATGAGCGAAATTGACGCACGCAAAGCTGACATCGAAGACAACGACTGGATTGAAGTGTTTAACGCAAACGGCTCAATCACCGCTCGTGCCGTGGTGTCGCAACGTGTCAAAGAAGGCATGACCATGATGTACCATGCCCAAGAAAAACTGGTCAACATCCCAGGCTCAGAATCCACAGGCACTCGTGGCGGTATTCATAACTCAGTCACTCGTGCGGTGCTAAAACCCACCCACATGATTGGTGGCTATGCCCAACAAGCCTATGGCTTTAACTACTATGGCACAGTCGGCTGTAACCGTGACGAATTTGTGTTGGTGCGTAAAATGGCAAAAGTCGATTGGCTTGAAGGCAAACCCGATGACGAATTGCCTCGTCCATTACCGACTACGTTGGATTAAGATGTCATTAACCCCAACCCAACCCTCCCCTTAGCAGGGGAGGGAGCGGTTCTCCCCCTGACAAGGGGAGTTAGAGGGGGTTAAATAGAGGATGATTTAGAATTATCTAGCTTTTTTAAAGCGTAGTCTAAATATAGGCTACTACTTTAGCATAATGAACCACTCAACTTATCCCCTTTGGCATGATGTTTTTGGCAAGCCGAGGGGGATACAATAAAAAAATGACAAATACCCAAATTTATGCTCGCCCCACTGATGCGGTCAGCCATAAATTAGGCAACCCATAAGGAATTTTTTATGAAAATTCGCTCACAAGTCGGCATGGTGCTAAACCTTGATAAATGTATCGGTTGTCACACCTGCTCAGTCACCTGTAAAAACGTTTGGACCAGTCGTGAAGGCATGGAATACGCATGGTTTAACAATGTCGAATCCAAACCTGGTATCGGCTACCCCAAAGAATGGGAAAACCAAGCCAAATGGAAAGGTGGCTGGATTCGCAACGCTGACGGCTCAATCAACCCAAAAATCGGGGGCAAATTCCGCATTCTCGCCAATATCTTTGCCAACCCAGATTTGCCGAGTATTGACGACTACTACGAACCGTTTGACTTCGATTACCAACACCTACACACCGCCCCGATTAGCGAACACCAACCGATTGCTCGCCCACGCTCACTGATTACAGGCAAGCGGATGCAAAAAATCGAATGGGGTCCCAACTGGGAAGAAATTCTTGGTTCAGAATTTGCCAAACGCCGTTTGGACAAAAACTTTGACAACGTCCAAGCCGATATCTACGGTCAATACGAAAACACCTTTATGATGTACCTACCACGCCTGTGCGAGCATTGCTTGAACCCTGCGTGTGTTGCCTCGTGTCCAAGTGGAGCGATTTATAAACGTGAAGAAGATGGCATTGTGCTGATTGACCAAGAAAAATGTCGTGGCTGGCGGATGTGTATTTCGGGCTGTCCTTACAAAAAAATCTACTACAACTGGAAGTCGGGCAAATCCGAAAAATGTATCTTCTGTTACCCTCGTATCGAAAGCGGTATGCCAACCGTGTGTTCCGAAACCTGCGTAGGGCGGATTCGCTATCTAGGCGTGCTATTGTATGATGCCGACAAAATCAAAGAAGTCGCTGGTATCGCCAACGAAAAAGACCTTTACCAAGCCCAACTTGACATTTTCCTTGACCCAAATGACCCTGCGGTCATCGCCCAAGCCCTAAAAGACGGCGTGGATATGTCGGTCATCGAATCCGCTCAAAAATCGCCTGTGTATAAACTGGCAATGGACTGGAAATTGGCATTGCCATTGCACCCAGAATACCGCACCTTGCCAATGGTTTGGTATGTGCCACCACTATCGCCGATTCAAAACGCCGCCGAAGCAGGCACAGTCGGTATGGACGGCTTGATTCCAGATGTCGATAGCTTGCGTATTCCTGTCAAATACCTTGCCAATATGCTGACAGCAGGCGATGAAGCCCCTGTCAAATTGGCACTCAAGCGCTTACTTGCCATGCGTAGCTACAAACGCTCACAACTGGTCGATAAAGTTGATGCCCAAAGCGTGCTAGACAGCGTAGGTCTGAGCAAACACCAAGTCGAAGAAATGTACCGCTACCTTGCGATTGCCAATTACGAAGACCGTTTTGTCATCCCAACCGCTCACCGTGAAGAAGCCCTAAGCGATGCGTTTGCCGAGCGTGGTGGCTGTGGCTTTACCTTTGGCAATGAATGCAACGGTGACAGCGATTACAGTATATTTGGCAACAAAAAAACCAGTCGCCGTGACATGATTGACACCGTGCAAACTTGGGAGAGCTGATATGAGTGACGCTACCCCAACGGTTGAAAACACCAATATTGAGCAAACCAATATTCAGAGCAACAGCCATGATATGAAACTGTTAAAAGTGATTAGTTTGCTCATGGATTATCCCAGTCACGAACTGTTTGCCGATGACACGTTAGACGTTTGCAAAGACTTGGTAAAAAATTCACGCTTGATTAGCCCAGCAGTGCGAGGCGAAATCGCAGACTTGATTGACAGCTTGACAAATTTGGGTGAATTAGAAGCCCAAGCCCGCTATGACAGCCTATTTGAACGTGGTCGCACCTTGTCGCTATGGCTGTTTGAACATGTTCATGGTGAAAGCCGTGACCGTGGTCAAGCCATGGTCGATTTAATGGCTCAATACGAGCAAGCAGGATTTGCTATCGATGCCAAAGAATTGCCAGATTACATTCCGATGTACCTTGAGTTTTTGGCATACCAAGCCGTAGCCACAGGTGACGAAATGCAAGTCCGCATGGACATTGCCGATGTCAGCCATATTTTGGCAGTGCTTGGGGCAAGACTTATTGATAAACAAAGTGAGTACGCCAGCTTATTTAAGGCATTATTGCAAGTCGCAGGACAGCCGTTAAGCTTGATTGATGACGAGCTTGCCAATATGAATAAATCCGAAGCGGTCAAACTTGCCGAAGACAGCCTTGAAGCCATTGACAGCGAATGGGAAGAAGAAATGGTTGATTTCTTGGGAGCCGAGCAAGAAAACTGCCCGAGCAATCAAACCAAGCAACATATCGCCCAAACCCTCGGACAACAAGCCCAACACAACAGTGTTGCCCCTGTGCATTGGGTCGATTTTAACCAAACTTCTAGTCGTGCCAACAGTCAGTTTAATGAATTACAAAGTCAATCAAATCATCTAAAAAATAACACCCTCAAAGAAGGAGTCCAATGATGAACGCAGAAAATTGGATGCACGTTTTTTTATACGGTATTTACCCTTATATCGCCCTCACCGTGTGTATTTTCGGCTGTTGGGTGCGTTTTGACACCTCACAGTACACATGGAAAACCAGCTCAAGCCAAATGCTTCAACCTCGCAATATGCGTGTGGCAAGCAACCTGTTTCACATTGGTATTTTGATTCTATTGTTAGGGCATTTGTTTGGTATGTTTACACCGCACGCCGTGTATGAACACTTTATCACCGCTCCGCAAAAACAAATCATGGCAATGATCGTGGGTGGCGTGGCAGGGGTCGTGTGTTTGTTTGGTTTAATCATGCTGATTATCCGCCGTTTTTCTGACCCTCGTATCAGCCATACCTCGACCTTTGGCGACAAGGCGTTATTGATTATCTTGTTGGCTCAGTTGTTGTTAGGTCTTGGCACGATTTTTGTGTCAATGGACCACATGGACGGCGTGATGATGATGAACTTGGCAAGTTGGGCTCAAAACTTGGCGATTCTTCGCCCTGTGTATGCTGCCTCACTGGTTGAGCAAGCTGGGATTGTGTATAAACTACATATGCTTTTGGGTACGACTTTGATTTTATTAGTGCCGTTTACTCGCTTGATTCACATTATCTCTGCACCGATTTGGTATTTGGGCAGACGTTATCAAATCGTGCGTCAAAAATCGGCTCAATAATCTAAATGTTATGATACGGATGTAGGGGCACCATGCTTACGCCCCACTATAGTAATTTAAAAAACTGATTTATTTTCCCAGTTCCCACGGATAGAACACTCCAGCCGTCTATTCGTGGTTTTTTTTCGTCTTTAATGACATTAAATGACCAAATTCATATCAACATTATAGCCACTATATTTCAATTCTTTTGCTAAATTCAATTTCCAATCGCCTGTTGTGGGAATATAAACTACTCCTGAAATATCATTCGGTTTTTCAACATTGCCTTTAACTAAGGCAGCAACGTTCTTTCTACCAATTTTGGCAATTAAATATCCATGTTCAAAAACTACGTTTTGCCTTGCTCTTGGTTGAAGATTATCCTTATGCTTTATATCGTTTCCAACATCACAAGGTGTATATAAAACTACTCCAAAGCCAACATCTGTATTTCTATCAATTTTTTCAATGATAGTATCTCCAGAATTTGGTTGTTCATGTAAAATGATAGGTTCAAGTTTCAATCTTTCTATAAAACGAGCAACTTCATTTTTTAACGCATCATCATGACCATGTACAATAAAAACTTTATTATTTTTTGGGCTTGGTTGGTTTAATTTCTTAATAGGAGTTTCAAGAGGTTGAATTCTTCGACAAGTCATCAAAGCACCTAGAATAAAGCTCTTTTGTTTTTCAAAAGTATCTTCATAATTACCATCTAATTGAACTTTATCTAATTGTTCAAACGCTCTCCAAGGTGAACTGTCTCTACCAAAATTAGTTAAAATAACATCCTCGCATTCGGCAATCCATGCAAGCATCTGAGGAGTTGGACGTGAATAAACACCATGATTTGTTCGATAGTTATTTTTTTCAAAACTGTGAATATCAGCCTCTTCAATTAGCTCTTCGACCTTGTCTAATATCTTCATATTTTTCCTTAAGACAATGCACT
>Ga0075184_10021655_pt1 | contig 10677 bp, 22 predicted proteins | sample JI102314DRNA_FD_77308 | JGI IMG/M metagenome (GOLD analysis project Ga0075184, IMG submission 77308) | Wastewater effluent complex algal communities from Wisconsin, to seasonally profile nutrient transformation and Carbon sequestration -... | ecosystem: Engineered > WWTP > Effluent > Algae...
TATTTTTATTCTGCCTTATTTTCGCTTGAATCGTCAGCATTTTCAGCGACTTCAGTATTTTCAACCGGAGCGGATTCTTCATTAACTTCAGCAGTTGCTTCAGTTTTTTGAACTGGAGCGGCAGGTTTAGAATCAGTTTTAGCTTTAGGTCTTCTTTTAGCTGTTTTAGAGAGGGATTCCCCACCTAAGAACTCATTAAAGTCCACTAATTCAATCAGTGCTAACTCAGCACCGTCCCCATTACGAGGTCCTAATTTAAGGATGCGTGTATATCCACCAGGTCTATCCATTATCTGGGGAGCAATTTCCGTAAATAATTCTTTAACGGCAAATTTATTTTGTAGATACGAAAAAACCGTTCTTCTCGAATGGGTTGTATCTAACTTTGATTTAGTAATCAAAGGTTCCACATATCTGCGCAGCACTTTAGCTTTAGCGAGTGTGGTTCTGATGCGTTTGTGTAAAAACAAAGAAATAGCCATATTCGTCATCAACGCAGCACGATGCGAGGCAGTCCTTCCTAAGTGATTATTTCTGTTTCTGTGTCTCATAATAATCTTCGTCTAAACGATATTTGTGGACATCCATTCCAAAAGTTAATGCTTTATTTGCAACTAATTCTTCTAATTCGCTCAGTGACTTTTTACCAAAGTTCCTAAACTTGAGTAAATCAGCGATATTGTAACTAACCAAATCCCCAAGTGTTCTAATATCTGCGGCTTTTAGGCAATTGAATGCCCTAACCGAGAGATCAAGTTCACTTAAAGAAGTTTTAAGCAACTTTCTTGTTTGTAAGAAAGTTTCGTCCACTTCTTTGACTTGAGCAGTTTCAGTAGATTTAAGCTGAATGGTTTCATCTGAAAAGAGCATAAAGTGCTTAATCAGAATAGTAGCCGCTTCTTTCAGAGCTTCTTCAGGGTCAATAGTACCGTTAGTTGAAACTTCAATGATGACTTGTTCATAGTCGGTTCTTTGCTCTACCCTTGTATTTTCAATGGTAGAAGAAACGTTACGAATAGGCGTAAAAATAGAATCTATCGCAATTTCACCAATCGCCATATCACTGTGTTTATTATCCTCAGCGGGTCGATATCCTCTTCCTTTGCCAACATTGATTTCAATATCGAAATGCACATCTGGATTTAGATGACAAATGACATGGTCAGGGTTAGTAACGAGAAAAGAAGAAGTAAATCTACCGATATCTCCGGCTGTGAATACATCTTGCCCATGAATAGACACAAATATTTTGGTATCTGCATCATTGAGCTTTTTAAGGTGAACACCTTTGATATTTAAAACAATTTCAACTACGTCTTCTAAAACGCCTTCAATTGAAGAAAATTCATGGTCAACCGATGGTATTTTGATAGAAGTTATCGCATAACCTTCAAGAGAATTCAAAAGAACCCTCCTCAAAGCATTACCCACTGTTGTACCGTAACCTGACTCTAAGGGGCGGAAGAGGAACTTACCGTAGTAGTCTTCCACCTTCTCCATCACCACCTTTTCAGGCATTATAAATTGAAGCAACGCCATTGTTTGCTAAAAGTATTAGTTGTTATAATGAAATTAGCGTGAATAAAGCTCAACAATAAGTCGTTCTTCAAGTTTTTCTTTTACATCAGCCCTATCTGGGTAGTGTAAAAATTTTCCGCGATAGTTTTGTTTATCACTTTCTATCCAAGGGTATGGATTATTGCGCGAAGTAAGACATCTTGTAATTGATTCAAGAGCTTTTGAACTTTCTCTTACTTCAACTACGTCACCTGGCTTTAACTGATAAGAGGGAATATTCACCACATTATCGTTAACCAAAATATGTTTATGACTTACTAACTGACGCGCACCGCGTCGAGTTGGGGAAAATCCCATTCTGTAAACAGCATTGTCCAACCTAGCCTCTAAGAGTTGAATTAAATTCTCCCCTGTTGAGCCTTTACGACGAGCGGCTTCCGCAAAAATACGGCGAAACTGACGTTCTAAGATGCCATACATGTGTTTGGCTTTTTGTTTTTCCATCAACTGAATACCGTAGTTGGATAACTTAGTACGTTTGGTTTTACCATGTTGCCCCGGAGGATAGGGTTTGCTATCGAAAGCTCCTGAAGGACTAAAAAGTTGGTCCTTGTAGCGTCGTGAAATTTTTTGTTTGGGTCCTCTATATCTTGCCATTATTTCTTATTCTTAATAAATAAAGTTATACTCTTCTCTTTTTAGGTGGACGGCAGCCGTTATGTGGCAAGGGTGTAACGTCCTGAATAAGAGTAATGTCGTATTCGAGTTCGGCAAGTGTTCTGATAGCGGCTTCTCTACCAGCTCCTGTTCCTTTAACGAAAACTTGAATTTTTTTCAACCCACATTCCTTAGCAAATGTAGCACAGTCTTTAACAGATACTTGTGCCGCATAAGGTGTATTTTTTTTAGAACCTCTAAATCCAGACTTTCCAGCTGAAGACCAAGAGATTGCGTTGCCTGCCATATCTGTTACCGTAACTATAACATTGTTGAATGAAGAGGTGATATAAACACGACCTTCAGGCGCAACTTTTATTTTCTTTTTAACTTTTACGTTAGCTTTTGCCATAAAAAATAGATTAAATGGTTAATCTTAAAATTAATCTTAGACTTAATATCAACTTTCCAAGAAGATGATTAATCTTCCCAACGCCAACACTAAGTTTAATCTTAACCTTTAGGGGCTTTCTTTTTGTTAGCCACAGTTTTACGTTTCCCTTTACGGGTACGTGAGTTTGTTTTCGTTCTTTGACCTCTACAAGGTAAACCTCTTTTATGTCTTGTGCCACGATAACAACCAATATCAATCAAACGTTTGATATTCATCTGTGTTTCAGAGCGTAAAGCACCCTCAACTTTATAGCCTTCAGCTATCAAAGTTCGCACTGAACTTGCTTCTTCATCTGTCCAATGTAGTACCCTCTTATCATAAGAAAGACCAACACGGGTCAAAATCTGGCGAGCAGTTGTCCGACCAATACCATAAATGTAGGTCAAAGCAACTACACCGCGTTTATTTTTAGGTAAATCTATACCTGCAATCCTAGCCATAGTAAATTAGCCTTGACGTTGTTTGTACTTTGGATTTTTTTTGTTAATTATATAAATCCGTCCTTTACGACGAACTATTTTGCAGTCAACACTGCGTTTTTTAACTGAAGTTCTAACTTTCATTATCTGTAACGATATACTATACGACCTTTCGTTAAATCATACGGCGACATCTCAAGGCTCACCTTATCGCCGGGCAATATCCGAATGTAGTGCATCCGCATTCGACCGGAAATATGGGCGAGTACCTTCAATCCGTTCTCAAGCTCAACCTGAAACATTGCATTTGGTAATGCCTCAAGAATAGTCCCGTCAACTTTTAGGGGAGATTGTTTAGCCATAATTAATTCTCTATATAATCAAAGGTGGTTAAAATTTCAGCTTTTCCTTTTCTCACTACGATTGTATGTTCAAAGTGAGCTGAAGGTAAACCATCTTTGGTAATAATTGTCCAATTATCATTCGGATTTCGACTAATATCAGCTTTGCCCATATTAATCATTGGTTCGATTGCAATCACAAGACCTTCAAAAAGTTGAAGACCATTTCCTTTTTTTCCATAATTAGGAACTTCTGGAAATTCATGCAAATCTGTACCTACACCGTGTCCTGTTAATTCTTTTACGATACTATAACCGTGTTTCAACGCATAACGTTGAACGGCACTTGAGATATCACCAATTCGACCACCTTGTTTCGCAACATCAATCGCCTCATAAAGACTTTGTTTTGTTACACTTAATAATCTTAGGATTTCAGGCTTCACTTCACCAACGGTAAAGGTATAAGCACTGTCTCCAAAATAACCATTCCAGTAAACGCCACAATCTAACGAGACGATATCACCTTCTTTCAAAACATCTTCCTCAGTAGGTATCCCGTGAACGACTGCATGATTAACAGAAGTACAAAGTGTTCCTGGAAAAGGAGTATCATCTTCAGAAGGTTGATAGTCTTTGAACGCTGGGATTGCTCCCTTTGTTCTAATAAAATCCTCTGCTATTGAATCTAATTCTAAGGTCGAAACACCTGGCTTAACATATTTTTTTAGTTCACCAAGCGTTTCAGAAACCAATAGACAACTTTTGCGAATCAACTCAATCTCGTCCTCACGTCTAAGATTAAATTTATCGCCCTTTGCTTTTCCTCTCATCCAAGTGAAGGGATTAAATTTCAGCACCGACTAACCTCCCAGAGGGTGTTCCCACTCTTCCTGAAGACATTAATCCATCATAATGACGCATCAACAAGTGACTTTCAATTTGACGAAGAGTATCTAATACAACCCCAATCATGATAAGTAAACTTGTTCCACCAAAAAACAACGCAAATTGTTGAGAAACACCAAATGAAGCAACCACAGCAGGTAAAATCGCTATCGTAGCTAAAAATAATGAACCCGGTAAAGTTATCTTAGTTAAAACATCATCAATATACTCCGATGTTTCATCACCAGGTTTAACACCTGGAATAAAGCCACCTTGTCTTTTGAGATTTTCTGAGATATCATTTGGATTCACTGCAATTGCCGTATAAAAATACGTAAACACTATAATTAAAGTAACGAAAATTGCATTATAAGGAATGCTCTTAAAATCGTTAAAATAACTACCTGTTCCAATCCAAAAATCACTCTCTGGAAAGAATTGTGCAACAGTTGCAGGAATAAACATAATCGCCTGTGCAAAGATGATAGGCATAACCCCAGAAGCATTAAGTTTCAAAGGAATATACTGTCTCGCCGCATTCTGAGCCATACCGCCTGAATTTTTTGCACCGACCATTCTTTTCGCATAATTGACGGGAATCTGCCGCACCCCCTCTGTTAGAAGGATAACCAACATAATCACCACCGCAAGAGCTATAATTTCAACGAAAAATATCATCAATGGACTCGCTTGATACTCAGTTATGAGTGCCAAAGGAAGATCTGCAATGATACCAATCGCAATAATTAATGAAACACCATTACCAATACCATTATCTGTAATCCGCTCACCCATCCAAACGAGGAAAAGTGTTCCAGCAGTTAATACAAAAACGGTTGTTGTCCAAAACTGCCAAGGTTCTGCAATAATTGCTTGTTTGTACTGTTGCAAGTTTACCACGTAAGCGGCAGCTTGAACAGCTGTAATTAATACAGAAAGATAACGCGTATATTGGTTTAATTTACGAGTACCACTTTCACCTTCTCGTTGCATTTTAGTAACCGCCGGAACCACTGCCGCCATCAACTGAATGATGATAGAAGCAGAAATATACGGCATGATACCTAAGGCAAATATCGACCCACGTGAAAACGACCCTCCAACAAATGTGTTTATCAACGCCAAGATACCAGTACCTTGTTGTTGCTTAAACAGTTCTTCAAGACTTTTAGAATCAATACCCGGGAGGATAACGAAAGATCCAATTCTATAAATTGCTAATAAAAGCAAAGTAAAGAGAATCCTATTTCGTAATTCTTCAATCTTAAAGATATTCCTAAATGTTTCAATTAGCTTTTTCATGTCTTACAATAACAATTGCCTCGCCGCCAGCGGCTTCGATTGCACTTTTGGCAGACTCACTAAATTTGTGAGCTGTTATTTTTAGTTTTTTAGTAATTTCTCCGTTGCCCAAAATTTTAATTAATGGGCTATTTTTAGAAATTATTCTATTAGAAATGAACAAATCAGGATTGATTTCAGTAGTACCAAAATCTTCACTGTACTTTTGCACCATATCTAAATTGAAAATATTATACTCAATACGGAAAGGGTTTACAAAACCGAATTTAGGGAGTCTTCGGTGTAATGGCATTTGCCCACCTTCAAAACCTCTTTTTTCGTTATAACCAGTACGAGCTTTCGCTCCTTTTGTACCTTTAGTGGCAGTACCACCTTTTCCTGAGCCTTGCCCTCGACCAATTCTCTTTGAAGATTTCAAAGACCCAGCTGCGGGTTTTAGCGTATGTAGTCTCATTATTAAGCCTCCTCTACTATAACTAAATGACTGATGGCTTTAACCATTCCAATAATTTGGGGGTTTACCTCTTTTATGACAGTACGATTCATACGACCTAAGCCTAAAGATATCATTGTAGCTTTTTGTCTTTCGGTTCTATTAATAATACTTTTTACCTGAGTTACTTTTATTTTTGACATTTATTCAAAAAATTAAAATCCATTAAAAACTCTCTCCAAAGAAATACCTCTCAATTTAGAAACTGAGTGAGCATCTCTCATACTTGTTAAGGCTTTAATTGTCGCTTTAACAACATTATGTGGATTTGAAGAGCCGTGAGATTTACCTAATACATCTTTTATACCTGCACTTTCAAGAACTGCACGCATCGCTCCACCCGCAAGAATCCCAGTACCGGGAGCTGCTGGTTTAAGAATGATTTTAGAAGCACCGTATTTGGTTTCAATTTCATGTGGCACAGTTCCATTAATGATCGGAACACGAACCAAATTTTTATTGGCATCTTGTAAACCCTTAGTAATGGCACCTGTAGCTTCAGCGGCTTTTCCCAAACCGTGTCCGACGGTTCCATTTCCATCTCCGACCACAACAATTGCGGCAAAACTAAATCTACGCCCTCCTTTTACTACCTTAGCAACCCTGTTAAGAGCAACTAATTTTTCTTGGAGAGGAGATTTTTCAGTTTGACTTGGTTTTGGAGGACCTTTTCTTACTTTTTTTTCAGACATCTGATTAATTATTAAAATTCTAAACCTGCTGAACGCGCACCATCTGCCAGAGATTTCACTCGACCATGGTAGCGGTACCCATTTCTGTCAAAAACTACACTTTTTATCCCTACTTTTGAAGCCAACTGCGCAACGGTTTTACCCACTTGCTCACTTTTCTCAACCTTAGTTCCTTTACTGTCTCTGATAGACTTTATTCTTGACGATGCAGATGCTAAAGTTAAGCTTCTTTCATCATCAATGATTTGTGCATAAATAGACGTATTGCTTCTATAAACCGATAATCGGGGTCTATCAGCTGTACCAAAAATTTTTTTTCTTATGCCTTTTTTGATACGTTGCCTTCTTAGTGCTTTTTTCTTAGCGTTCATTTTATTTTTTGCCTTTACCGGCTGCTTTACCTTGTTTTCTTCTAATAACTTCAGTAGCATATTTGACCCCTTTACCTTTGTAAGGTTCTGGTGGCCTGATTGCGCGTATTTTAGCGGCGACTAATCCTAAAAGTTGCTTATCAATTCCTTGAAGAGTAATTTTAGGAGGAAGACCTTTTAAAGATTCTGTTGCAACAGAAATATCTTTAGGAACTACAAATACGATTTGATGCGAAAAACCTAAAGACATTTCAATTACTTGTCCTTTTGCTTCTGCACGATACCCCACCCCCACGAGGAGTAGAGTTTCAGTAAAACCTTCGGAAACGCCAATCGCCATATTGTGAATTAACGAACGATAAAGACCATGCAACGCTTTAAATTGTTTTACTTCTGGTTTGGGATTTCTAATAACAAAGCTTCCGTTTTCGTTTGCATATTCTAAACCGGGCATTACTTTCATGCTCAATTCACCTTTAGAACCTTTAACTTTAACGATGTTACCATTTACATTTATATCAACACCTTTTGGTATAGCCACAGGTGCTTTTCCTATTCTTGACATAATATTAGTTTAATAAACAATACACAATACTTCCCCACCTACATTGAGACTTTGAGCCTTTTTACCGGTCATAATCCCTTTTGAGGTCGTAAGGACTGCGATTCCGAGACCATTTCTAACTCTTGGAATATCAGTAACTTTACGGTACTGACGTAAACCAGGTGAACTGTATCTTTGAATCTTTGTGATGGCAGATTGCTTAGAAATATAATCATATTTCAATGCAACTTTCAATATATTTTGTTTATCGTCTTCCACCACTTTGTAGTTGGAAATGTATCCCATTTCCATCAATACTTTAGTTATTCCAATTTTAACTTTTGAGCTTGGAATGCTCACAACTTTCTTTTTTGCCGATATTCCGTTACGAATACGTGTCAAATAATCGGCGATTGGGTCTGTATACATTTTACCAACTTGCTTTTGTTACTCCCGGAATTTTACCAGCCAATGCCAATTCTCGAAACTTAATCCTTGAAATACCAAACATACGTATATATGCACGAGGTCTTCCCGTGAGTTTACAACGATTTTTAAGTCTAACAGGACTTGAATCTCTTGGCAACTTTTGAAGCTCAAGAAATTTACCTTCTTCTTTTAATTTTTTGCGTCTATCAGCATAACGAGCAACTAATACTTCTCTTTTCAACTGACGGACATTTACCGATTTTTTAGACATCTTTTACTTTACTTAAATATTAGTGGGTTGAAGACTCTTAAACGGCATTCCAAAAAATTTAAGTAGCTCAAAAGCCTCTTCATCTGTTTTTGCCGTAGTAACGAAAGTTATATCCATTCCAGCAATTTGATATATTTTTTCTACATCAATTTCTGGGAATATGATTTGCTCTTTAACTCCCATCGTATAGTTACCGCTTCCGTCGAACCCATTTTCTGGTAATCCTCTAAAGTCGCGCATACGTGGTACAGCAATGTTGATGAAACGATCTAAAAAGTCATACATTTTTTCACGTCTTAACGTAACTTTACATCCGATCGGCATCCCTGCCCTGAGTTTAAAGTTCGAGATATCTAAACGTGATTTGGTAACAACTGCTTTTTGACCTGCAATTTGTGCGAACTCGCTTGTAGCTTGTTCAATCAACTTTTTATCCTGTGTTGCTTTTCCTATCCCTCTTGACAAAACAATTTTAGTCAAAGTAGGTACTTCCATGACATTCTTATAATTGAATTTTTCTGTCATGTCTTTTACAACCCTTTTTTTATAAATTTCCGCGTAACGTGGTACGTAAGCCATATTATACCGTAATTATTTCTCCTGTTTTTTTCGATACACGCACCCAACCATCTTCCGTCATTTTTCTACCTACTCTCGTTGGTTTTCCGGTCGAACTTTCAACTAATTGAAGTTTAGACACATGGAATTTAGCCGGAACCTGTACGATTGATCCGCGAGGATTTTCTTTTGTTTTTTTAACTTGTCGATTTACAATTCTAAGATTTTCTACAATTGCAAGTCTTTTTTCAGGGAAGATAGCGACAACAATGCCCATTTTCCCCTTTATGTCCTCATCGCCACTCAAGACAACGACAGTGTCGCCTCTTTTGATGTGCAACTTCGGTATTTTATTATATTTCCTCCTCATCACTTAATTTGATTATAGCACTTCTGGTGCTAATGATAAGATTTTTGTAAAACCTCTTTCTCTAAGTTCGCGAGCAACTGGTCCGAAAATACGAGTTCCCTTTGGTTCACCCGCATTGTTGATAATTACACCCGCATTTTCATCAAATCGGATATAAGAACCATCTTTTCTACGAGTTTCTTTTTTGGTGCGAACGATAACTGCCTTAACGACATCACCCTTTTTAACCGTACCACTTGGGAGAGCTGATTTAACCGAACAAACGATTATATCACCAATTCTTCCATATCTTTTACCTGAACCACCCAATACACGAATGCAAAGTAATTCTTTAGCACCTGTATTATCGGCTACTCTTAATCTTGACTCTTGTTGTAACATTACTTAGCCCTTTCAATTATTTCGACCAATCTCCAGCGTTTTGTTTTGCTGAGAGGTCTTGTTTCTTGAATTCTTACTTTGTCGCCAATATTTGCATCTTGACGTTCGTCGTGGGCTGCAAATTTAGATGTTTTATTGATAAATTTACCATAAATCGGATATTTTTCTTTTCGATTTACCGCAATTACAATAGTTTTCTGCATTTTATTGCTGACAACGACTCCAATTTTTTCTTTTCTAACCCCTTGCCCATCGGCAGTGGTATTTTTTACTTCTTCTGCCATTTTATTCCGTTACTTGATTTAATCTTGCGTTTAACTCTGTATGAAATCGTGCAATGTCTTTTCTTAATAGATTAATTCTATTTGGGTTTTCGATAGGTTGCACATAATGACTGTATCGAAGTTCTTTTAAAGTTCGGATGTAATCGATGACTTGTGTTTCAATATCTTCGGTTGACATTTCCCTTATATCTTTTGCTTTCATATTATTCAAATCCTAATTCTCGTCTAATAATAAACCTTGTTTTTACGGGTAGTTTTTGAGCTGCAAGTGCCATAGCGGCTTCTGCAGTTTCTCTATCAACACCATCGCATTCAAACATTATTCTTCCGGGTAAAACAACCGCCACCCAAAATTCAGGTGAACCTTTACCTTTACCCATCCTAACCTCTGCAGGTTTTCGAGTCATAGGTTTATCCGGGAATATACGTATCCAAACTTTACCTTCACGTTTCATTCTACGGGTTAACGCAATACGAGCCGCTTCTATTTGACGTGAAGTAATCCAGCCTGAATCTATTGATTTTAAGCCATAAGAACCGAACGCTATTTGAGTACCACTTGTAGCATTCCCTCTCAGACGACCTTTCTGGGTTTTTCTATATTTTGTTCTTTTTGGTAGTAACATGACCTCTTAATTAAATAGTGATGGTTTTATTTTTTAGACTTATCACCACCACCTGTGCGGTTTCCGCCTTTGTTACCTC
>Ga0075184_10031752_pt1 | contig 10433 bp, 10 predicted proteins | sample JI102314DRNA_FD_77308 | JGI IMG/M metagenome (GOLD analysis project Ga0075184, IMG submission 77308) | Wastewater effluent complex algal communities from Wisconsin, to seasonally profile nutrient transformation and Carbon sequestration -... | ecosystem: Engineered > WWTP > Effluent > Algae...
TCGATATCGAAATCGTCTTCATGTTTCCCTGGGCCGTGGCGTTCAAGAAGTTGGGACTGGTGGGGCTCGTCGAAATGGTCGTGTTTATCGGCATCCTGATCGTCGGGTTCTGGTACGCCTGGAAAAAGGGGGCGCTCGAATGGGACTAACGGCCGTAAAACGAGAGACGTCAAACGTGCACGGTGCGGACGATGCTCTGCCGTCTTTCCTTTCACGTTTCACCTTTCACATTCCACAAGGTCAGATATGAGTTTTTTGGAACGGCAGCTTGATGCCAATATCATGACGACGAATCTCGACGCCCTCGTCTGCTGGGCGCGCAAATCTTCTTTATGGCCCATGACGTTCGGCCTGGCCTGCTGCGCGATCGAGATGATTGCGAGCGTCTCCTCGCGCTACGACATCGACCGATTCGGCGCGGGTGTCTTCCGCGCATCGCCTCGCCAATCAGACTTGATGATTGTGGCGGGAACGGTCTGTCGAAAGATGGCGCCGGTCATTCGCCGCATCTATGATCAGATGCCGGAACCGCGTTACGTCATCTCCATGGGATCCTGCGCGACCTCCGGCAATCACTACAACAGTTACGCCGTCGTGCAGGGCGTGGACCAGATCGTTCCGGTCGATGTGTATATTGCCGGTTGCCCGCCGCGGCCTGAAGCGCTGTTGGACGGGTTGTTGAAATTGCAGGAAAAGATTCAGCGCGAAAAGATCTTTGTGAAGTGAGAGAGGAACAGAGGAGTATCGCTTGTGAGCGCGAGCTTCTCTTACCATCGGCTATAGGCCATCGGCTCTTTGAGGAAGATGCAACCGCTGCTTGAACGACTCATGACTACTTTTCCCGACGCCGTCCGCGGCGTGGAAGTGGATACCGCCCGAAACGAGATCACGGCCCGCGTCGCCGCCGCTCGAATCGTCGACGTTGCGCGGTGGCTGCACGACACGCCGGAGGCCTCGTTCGACCATATCACCGATATCTGTTCGGTGGACTACCCGAATGACCCGGAACGGTTTGAGGTAGTCTATCAACTCCTCTCGCTCGCGCACCGCCGACGCATCCGATTAAAAGCCCGCGTGACTGAAGATGCACCACAGATCGCCTCCGTGACCGGTATCTGGAAGGGCGCCGAGTTCATGGAGCGTGAGGTCTACGACCTGATGGGCATCACCTTCGTCGGTCACCCCGATCTTCGACGCATTCTCCTGCCGGAGGATTACGAAGAGGGCCATCCGCTACGTAAGGATTTCCCGACCGAAGGTCGTGGCTGGCGCAGCTCGTTCCCGTTCATTCCGCGCCTGGACGAAGCTCCCGAAGAACAGACGGAAGGGGAAGTTCCGGAGCAGGAGAAGCAGGCGTACCTCGTCGCTGAGCACCAGGGCGGCACGCGTCGCCGTGAAGAACTGTTGTTGAACATGGGGCCGCAACACCCCAGTACCCACGGCGTGCTCAGAGTGGTGCTGGAACTGGACGGTGAACGGATCGTCAAGGCCACGCCGGATCTCGGCTACTTGCATCGCGGCGTCGAGAAGCTGGCGGAAGGTCTGCACTATATGCAGGTCATCCCGCATACCGACCGGCTCGATTATGTCTGCGCGATGACGAACAACTATGCTTACGTCCGCGCGGTGGAGAAGCTGCTCGACATCACCGTGCCGGAACGGGCGGAATACGTCCGCACGATCGTCGCTGAGATGCAACGCATCATCGGCCACCTCTTCTGGCTCGGCACCCAGGCGCTCGACATCGGGGCCATGACCGTCTTCTTCTGGACGTTTCGAGAACGCGAAGTGCTGCTGGACATGTTCGAAAAGCTCTGCGGCGCGCGGCTGACCTTGAACTACTATCGTATCGGCGGGGTGGACAGCGATTTCACCCCGGATCTCGTGGTCCGCCTGAAAGCGTTCCTGCAGACGTTCCCCGAGAAGGTCAACGAATACAACCAGCTGCTCATGTCCAACCGGATCTGGGTCGGACGGACCAAAGACGTGGCCGTGATTTCGGCGGAAGACGCGATCAATTTCGGGCTCACCGGGCCGTCGCTCCGAGGATCGGGTGTCGATTACGATGTGCGCAAATACGAGCCCTACGGAGTCTACGACAAGGTCGAATGGGAAGTGCCGGTCGGCAAACGCGGGGACACGTACGATCGCTACTGGGTACGCATGGAGGAGATGCGGCAGAGCGCGCGGATCATCGCCCAATGCCTCGACCAGATGCCGGAAGGCCCGATCATGGCGGACGTGCCGCACGTGATTCCCCCGCCCAAGGCGAAGGTCATGCGCGACATGGAGAGCCTGATTCACCACTTTATTATTTTCACGCAGGGGTTCAAGCCGCCGAAAGGCGAAACCTACTGCGGTACTGAAGCGCCCAAAGGAGAACTCGGGTTCTTCATCGTCAGCGACGGAAGCCCGCGACCCTACCGCTTGAAAATTCGCGCCCCCTCATTCATTCACATGGGCGCTTTCGACCACATGGCCCGCGGCTACCTGATCTCGGACATCATCACCATCTTCGGAACCTACGACATCGTGATGGGAGAATGTGATAGATGAGGGGCGCGCGCAGGAAGAAGACAACCTCACGATTCATTGTGGTGTTGGCATAGGGACACGATAGATGCTGAAAGAGACGCACAAGGCAGAGATCGAAGACATTCTGTCCCGCTATCCAGTGAAACGGTCGGCATTGCTGCCTCTGCTGTACATGGCGCAGCGGGAACAGGGCTACGTCACCGAAGCGGCGATGCAGGAAATCGCCGGGATCTTGAGGCTGACTCCGCCGCAGGTGTACGAGACGGCCACGTTTTATACGATGCTGAACTTGAAGCCGGTGGGGACATTCCACCTGCAGGTCTGCAAGTCGCTCATGTGCGCGCTCGTCGGCTCAGACACGATTATCGGCTGGATCAGCGCGAAACTCGGCATCAAGCCGGGCGAGACGACGCCGGACAAACTCTTTACCTTGAGTATCGTGGAATGTCTGGCGGCATGCGGAACCGGCCCGATGATGCAGGTCAACGACGACTATTACGAGCGGCTGACGGAAGAGAAGCTGGATCGCATTCTGGCCGACCTACGACAGACCGGCACCTGTTCGCTGAAGACCGGCCCCTTCATGTGGCCGGAACCGGCGAATGCCGTGAAACATGAGGCGTAAAACGTGAGACGACGCAACACTATAACGGGCCTCAACCTTTCACCTTTCACTTTTTTCGTTTCACGCTGAAGCTATGCCCAAGTACGAACCTATTCTGCTGAAAAACATGCTGCAACCCGGCTATACGGGTTCGTTGACGGAGTATGAACGCGTCGGCGGCTACCAGGCGATCCGGAAGGTGCTGGGCAAGGTGAGCCCTGCGGACGTGACTGCGGTGGTCATGAAGTCCGGCTTGCGCGGGCGCGGCGGCGCCGGCTTCCCGACCGGAGTCAAATGGGGGTTCCTGCCCAAGGACTACCAGGGTCCGCGCTACCTCTGCTGCAACGCCGATGAAAGCGAACCGGGTACCTTCAAAGATCGGCAGCTCATCGAACGTGACCCGCACCAATTGCTCGAAGGCATGTTGCTCGCCTGCTACGCCATCGGCGCGGCCAGCTCCTACATCTATATTCGCGGGGAATTTGTCCTGGGGGCCAAGATTCTCGAACAGGCCATCAATGACGCGCGCGCCGCGGGATATGTCGGCAAGAACATTTTCGGCTCGAACACCACGATCGACATTTGGGTACACCGCGGAGCGGGCGCCTATATTTGCGGCGAAGAGACGGCGCTGTTGGAATCGCTCGAAGGCAAGCGCGGCCTCCCGCGTGTCAAGCCGCCGTTCCCCGCCACGCACGGGCTCTACAACAAGCCGACCGTGGTGAACAATGTCGAAACCCTGGCCAATCTGCCGCACATCCTGAACCGGGGCGCCGAATGGTTCGCCTCGATCGGGTCACCGCCGAAGAGCACCGGCACACGCGTCTTCTGCGTCAGCGGGCATGTCGCGAGGCCCGGGAATTACGAAGTCCCGATGGGTATCACCTTTCGCGAACTGATCTACGAACAGGCCGGCGGTATGCGGTCGGATAAGAAATTGAAGGCCTTCATTCCCGGAGGCGCCTCAGCGCCCTTCCTGACGCCCGATCACCTGGACGTCAAACTGGATTTCGAATCCGTCGCGTTGGCCGGGTCCATGCTGGGGTCCGGCGGTGTGACGGTCATGGAAGAGGGCACCGACATGGTGTGGGCGGCCCTGCGGCTGATGGAGTTTTTCTATCACGAGTCCTGCGGCAAGTGCAGTCCCTGCCGCGAAGGCAGCTCGTGGCTCGTGCAGATCATGCGCCGGATCGTCAACAAGCGGGGGCAGATGGCGGACCTTGAAACCCTGACCGACCTGTGTAAAAACATCGCCGGTCGAACAGTCTGCGCCTTCGGCGATGCCGAGGTATCGCCGATTCTGAGCACGCTCAAACATTGGCGGCACGAGTATGTCGCCATGATCCATGCGGCCGAGGCGGCAAATTTAATACGGCCGGAACCGGCGGGAGCCAAACATTGACGTATCTCCTGAAGCGTCTCTCGTCGTTCGAGAAGATCGACAACGAGACGGGCGACGGCTCCCCGCCGTTCACGGCGTTTCACGTTTCACGTTTCACGAATGACGGCCACTATGCCTGATCCAAAACCAGAAACAGTCCGGCTCACTATCGACGGCACGACGGTCGCGGTTCCCAAGGGAACCCTGGTGATCGAAGCGGCGCGGCGCGTCGGGGTGATGATTCCGCATTTTTGTTACCACCCCAAGCTGAAGCCGGACGCCAACTGCCGGATGTGTTTGGTCGAAGTCGAGAAGATGCCGAAGCTCCAGACCGCCTGCAGCACGCCGGTCGCCGAAGGCATGGCCGTGCGCACCGCCACCACCACGGTGGACGACGCCCACAAGTCGGTCCTGGAATTCATCCTGGCCAACCATCCGCTGGATTGCCCGGTCTGCGACCAGGGCGGCAAATGCGACCTCCAGGATTTCTCGCATCAATACACCCCGACGACCAGCCGGTTTACGGAAACCAAACGCATCTTCCAGAAAGAGTACTTCAGCCCCCTCATCGAAACGCAGATGAACCGCTGTGTGCAGTGTTTGCGCTGCGTCCGGTATTGCGATGAGATCATGGACGTGAAAGCGCTGGCTCCGGTGGGGCGCGGCACCATGACCGAGATCAAACACTTCGGCCCGCATGAACTGGACTGCGAATTCTGCGGAGGCTGCATCCAGATCTGCCCCGTCGGCGCCATCACGAGCCGGCTCTCCATGTATGAGTATCGCCCCTGGATGCTCAAGCGGGCCGACACGATCTGCACCTTCTGCGGCGACGGCTGCCGGATCACCGTGCAGACCAAGGACAATGAACTGATCGAGGTGAACTCCGCACACGGAGCCGGACGGAATAACGGCGACCTCTGCGCCCGGGGCTTCTTCGGCTTCCATGCCAGCAGCCACGCCGACCGCCTTACACATCCGTTGATCCGTCGCGAAGGCAAGTTGGTCGAGACCACCTGGGAAGACGCGCTGGAATATGTTGCCGAACAGGCGCTCCGCCTGAAGCTGGCGCAGGGCGCGGATGCGTTCGGTGGGCTTATCAGCTCCCGTTGCACGAACGAAGACCTCTATGTGTTCCAAAAGTTCATGCGCCAGGTGATCGGCACCAACCGGATCGACAGCAGCGCGCGGTATGGCCACCTCAACGGAGTGCAGGCGCTCCGACGCGTGCAGGGTACCCATCGCTGGACCATCGCCTTTGAAGACATCGTCGCCGCGAATGCATTGCTCCTGGTCGGTACGAACATCACCGAGACCAGCCCGATCACCGGGCTCAAGGTCAAAGAAGCCGTCAAGAAACGGCAGGCCAGTCTCGTGACCGTGGAAACGCTCCAACCGGCCATCGATACTCTGAGCAACATCACGAACCTGGCCCTGCAGCATTTCCCGACGCATCCCGCGCAATTCGGCAATACCGTGTTAGGCGTCACCAAGGCCGTCCTCGAAGCCAACCTGGTCGATGCCGCCGTCGCGCAGCAGGCGCCCGCCTTCGTGCAGCGTCTGACTTCCGCTCTGCAGGGCACCTCGTGGGAGGCCCTGGAGGCGGCGACCGGCCAGAGCCGCGCCCAATGGGCAGAGGCCGCCAACATACTGGCGAAAGCCAACCGGCTGGTCATCCTGGTCGGCAACGGTGTGCTGCGCCATCCTGGCGGAGACGCGACGGTCACGAATCTTCTGGACCTGCTGATTCTGCTTGGAAAACTCGACAAGCCGGGCTGCGGACTCGGGCCGCTCGCCGAAGAAAATAACGATCAAGGTGCCGTCGAAATGGGCGCCGTCGCCGAATTCTTTCCCGGGCCCGCTCCGCTCGACGACCAGCCCGTCCGCGATCGCATCGCAGCCATGTGGCGAGAAGACTTACCGCGCACTCCCGGCGCCTCGCTGACCGAGATGCTTGCCGCCGCAAACAAGAGCACTCTCAAGGCCATGTTCGTGGTCGGGGAAAACCCGGTCGGCACCCTGCCCGCCGCGGCCCAGGCCAAAGAAGCCCTGGGGAAGTTGGACCTGCTGGTCTGTCAGGAATTGTTCCTCACCGAGACGGCGGCGATGGCCCATGTGGTGCTCCCCGCCTGCTCCTATATGGAAAAGGACGGCACCTTCACGAATTCCGAAGGCCATGTTCAGGGGGTTCGGCAAGCGATCAATCCCGTGGGCGACAGCCGCCCCGACTGGGAAATGTTATCGGCGCTCTCCGTGCTGATGGGCTCGCCGCTTGAATATGGCGACGCGCGGGAGATCCTGAAAGAGATTCGGACGGTCATCCCCGGTTATGGACTGTTAGGACCGACTCCTACGCCACCCAAAGTCGACCCAATGGTGTTGAACCGATATCTGACGGAAGGGTTTGCAGTCGACGCGGCCACACGCTATGCCGTGAGCCAGCCTCGGCAGACTAACGACGGCCCGTTCACGCTGATGTTCGTGCAAACGCTGTTTCACTCCGGGAAGCTGTCCACACGCGCCAAGGGGCTCCTCCAATTGCAGCAGGAAGGGTTCCTCTCCATCAATCCGGCGGATGCAGCTCAGCTCGGCCTGGCGGACGGCGGGCAGGTCACAGTCTCCAACTCACGCGGCGCCATCACTACGACGATAAAGATTCGCGAACGGGTGCCGGCCGGCCTGCTGTGGTTTCCGGAACATTTCGACGGCGAGGCCAAACAGCTCGCTGAATGGACGATTGATCCCCGGACTCAAATCCCCTATTTTAAGCTCGCGCACGTGTCTCTCGCGAAGGTCTCGTAGGACGGGACGAGGAGTAATGTTGTCATGGAAATCGGATTACGACTGGCGGTGTCGTTAGCTCAAATCGCCGCGGTAATGGGAGTGGTGATGCTGACCGTCATGGTCCTCACCCTCGCGGAACGGAAAGTTCTGGGCTGGATGCAGGATCGTATGGGCCCGATGGAAGTCGGCCCTTACGGGGTGCTGCAGCCGATCGCCGACGGACTCAAACTCTTCTTCAAAGAAGACATCATCCCGGCGGGAGCCAATAAGTTCCTGTTTACCCTTGCACCGATCCTGGCCCTGGTGCCGGCCATGATCGGATTCGCCGTCATTCCCTTTGGCCCGAGCCTGACCATCGAATTGTTCGGGATGCAGATCAAGCCGTTCGTGATCAGCGACATCAACATCGGCATCCTGTACATCCTGGCCTTTGCCTCGATCGGCGCTTACGGAATCATTCTGGGTGGCTGGTCCTCGAACAGTAAATACTCCCTCCTCGGCGGACTCCGCTCCGCCGCACAGGTGATCAGCTACGAATTGTGCGTTGGCCTGGCGATCGTCGGAGTCATTCTCCTGTCCGGCTCGCTCAGCCTGGTGAAGATCACGGAAGCGCAGGCCGGCGGGTTCTGGAACTGGTTCGTCATCGCCATGCCCTTCCCGCAGATTTTCGCCTTCGTGGTCTACGTCATTTCAGCGGTCGCTGAAACCAACCGGGTGCCGTTCGACCTGCCAGAAGCTGAAAGCGAACTCGTCGCGGGCTTCTTCACCGAATACAGCGGCATGCGCTTCGCCTTCTTCTTCATCGCGGAATACGCCAACATGATTCTGGTGTCCTGCGTCGCGGCGGCCCTGTTCCTCGGCGGATGGAACGCGCCCTACCCGGGCACCATCCTGGGGTACATCGGCCTGGACAGCCTCGCCTGGATTGAAAACGTCGTCTGGTTTGCCGCGAAGGTCTACTTCTTCCTGTTCCTGTTCTTCTGGTTGCGGGCGACGCTGCCCCGCCTGCGGTATGACCAATTGATGCGGTTCGGCTGGAAAGTGATGCTCCCGATCGCACTGGGCAACATCGTCCTGACGGCCATTGCCGCCTATTTCTTCCCGCGGTAACGGAGCGAAATGAACGTCGCCGTCACAACGCAACCCAAGCGGAAACCGTCGTTCAGCGATTGGCTGAAGACGCTGACCTTCTACGAACTCCTGGTGGGCATGAAGGCGACACTGACACACCTGCTCAACTACAAGCCGATTACGCTGCAATACCCGCATGAGAAGCGCCTGCTGCCCGACAACTACCGGGGCATGCTGGCGTTGCTGCGGTATGACGACGGGACGGAAAAATGCGTGGGCTGCGATCTGTGCGAAGCGGCCTGTCCCTCGCGGGTCATCCGGGTCGTCAGCGGAGAAGTCCCCGGGGAACCGACCAAACGGTATTCGAAGGAATACTACATGGATATGACGCGCTGTCTGTTCTGCGGTCTCTGCGTCGACGCCTGTCCCGTGGATGCCCTGGGCATGACTCGCGAGTTTGAATGGGCCGTCTACGATAAGCGCCAGCTGCACCTCAACAAGCAACAACTGCTCGCCATCGGCGACCGTTCATTTCCCGTCCGGGAAAAACGCCTCGAGCTGCAGCATCCGAACGTGGCGTTTTTCAACGTCACCTTCACGCATCTCCCGCAAAAGGAGAACTAGGCCACCCGCCTCGTCCTCCGTGCTGGCCCCCCACACCGAGACGACCGAGGCGGAACAGGCTGCCACCGGGCAGGGCGCAAGGGCAACAGGGGGCAGGACCTTCATCTGATTCGGAAGAGACGACGGACGCATGGACCACATTTTCTTCTTCTATTTCGCCGCAGTGATCGCAGCCACCTCCCTGCTGGTAGTCGCGTTGCGAAACCCGGTCTATAGCGCGTTGTCCCTGCTGATCATGTTTTTTCACGTGGCGGGGCTCTATATCACCCTGCATGCGGAGTTTCTGGCCGCGGTGCAGATCGTCGTGTATGCCGGCGCAATCCTGGTGCTCTACCTCTTCGTAGTCATGCTGCTGAGCATCAAGTCGGAGGAGCGCTACCACAACCAGCTCCCGGTGGCGGGATTGCTAGGGGTGGTGCTGTGTACCGAAGTGATCCTGCTGTTCATCAAGTCGCAGACCAGCGGGATGGCTCCGGCAGCTGCAGCCGATCCCGTCGCAGGACCAGGCAATACGGAAATGATCGGGGAAGCCTTGTACTCGACCTATTTGTTCCCGTTCGAGGTCGCGTCGTTGATCCTGCTGGTGGCCATGATCGGGGCCATCATCCTGGCGAAGAAAGACATCAATGAACCCGTGCAGTAACAACCGGTAATCCCATGGCTGTACCCTTATCCTACTATCTGATCCTGAGCGGATTCGTGTTTCTCACGGGTGTGGTGGGCGTGTTGATCCGGCGCAACATCATCGTGATCCTGCTGTCGGTTGAATTGATGCTGAATGCCACGAACATCAACTTCGTGGCCTTTTCCGAATACTTTCACAATGTGGCGGGGCAGGTGTTCGTCTTTTTCGCCTTGACCGTCGCGGCGGCGGAAGTGGCCGTGGGCCTGGCCATCATCATCGCCCTGCACCGGTCGAATTCATCCATTTACGTCGACGACCTGAACCTATTGAAACGTTAGACCGACTACGCCGACCATGCTGTATGCGTTGATTCCATTTCTGCCGTTGTTCGCCTTTCTGATCGTCGGTATCGGCGAACAGTGGATCAAGGACCGTGCGCATCTGGTGGCGGTTCCGGCCATGGTGGGTTCGTTTCTGCTCTCACTCCTGGCGTTGCATGACGTGGCCACGGGCCAGGCCATCAACGTGCCCCTCTACACCTGGTTGACCTCCGGCAACCTGGACATCCACATCGGGATTTCCATCGATCGCCTCACCGCCGTCATGTTGATTCTGGTCACCACCGTCAGCACGCTGGTGCACATCTACACGATCGGCTACATGCATGGCGAACCGGGCTACGCCCGGTTCTTTGCCTATATCGCCCTGTTCACCTTCTCCATGCTCATGCTGGTGATGGCGGACAATCTGCTCCAGCTGTTCGTCTTCTGGGAAGCGGTGGGACTCTGCTCCTACCTGCTGATCGGCCA
>Ga0075184_10018063_pt1 | contig 10079 bp, 2 predicted proteins | sample JI102314DRNA_FD_77308 | JGI IMG/M metagenome (GOLD analysis project Ga0075184, IMG submission 77308) | Wastewater effluent complex algal communities from Wisconsin, to seasonally profile nutrient transformation and Carbon sequestration -... | ecosystem: Engineered > WWTP > Effluent > Algae...
CATCTTTATACTGGTTTACGAAACCAGTGGAACTTTATACTTATTACTGAAGTTCCTATAGTAATAAGGGAAGAAGGTTCCTGTTCTTCCGTTCCAGGAGCGTTGATTATACTGATTGCTATTCAGTTGGAGTGTACAGCGCCGCACATTCCAGGTGCGGTGGGAGCCGTTATTCGGGGCTAGCGATGTGAGACATATATTTTTACTGGGTCACAAGACCAGCGGAACTTATTACTCTCTGTCGGCGTTCCATCGATCAAAGCGGGCGGGTGTCGGGCGCCACCGCGTAATTCATCTTTATACTGGATTACGATTCCAGTTGGGGAGAAGGTTCCTGTTCTCCCCTCACAGGAGCACTGATTATACTGATCGCTGTTCAGTCGGAGTGTACAACGCCGCACATTCCAAGTGGGGCGGGAGCCTTTAATCGGGCTAACGATGTGATGCATGTTTTTGATACCATCCTGATCAGGTTTTCGTCCATCAGTCAGAACCAGGGGTATCCACTAGAAAGAACTCGTCCACGAAGGCCTCAAGCTGCATCTCGTTCTTCTTGAATTCCTTCCTTATGTCGTTTGGCAGCGGGCGGCGCCGCAAGTAGTCCTCCCCAGCGAACAAACTCATAAATTTCGAAGGGTCGGCCACCAAAGAGGCCATGAAGTCGATAAGCAAATCTATCCTGACCTCCTTATTGGTAAAGTACTTTCCGTATCTAATGGTGGTGGCGTGGGCTAACTTCGTTCTGACGTCCGAGCACAAGTAGCCTGCGTAATTGTCAGCGTAGGAAGTCGCGTATTCTCTTATGTGCTGATCGCAATACATGTTGCTCCTACCCAGCCTGAATAACGCCTTGAGAGGGTCGGGCACAAATTGCCAGCACCCTCGGCTGTGTATTAGGAATCGGGAAGAGAAGTATTCAGCACCTGGGAAGTTCTCAATTTTTGCGTCTAAGTTAAACAGCTCTCCTAAGAGGCGAGTTTTGTCAGGTATCTCCACATCACCCTCCGTTATTATTAGACTGTCATCACCACCAAAGGCGGCGGCGTATACTTTGGTCAGGTCGTACACGTAGGCTAAGGCTAGCATCGAAGTTATAGTGTTGCCTAAGAAGGTGAAGACATCTCCGCTCTTTCTTTGGAACAACGTTTGGACTTTGATACCGTACTTTAGGAATACCAATCGAGTAGTAACATGGCAGGCCCGCCATTCCTCTACTACGTACTCTGGGACACCGAACCGCGATAGGAGAAGGCAATTCATCTCCAGTGTCAACTCATCTTGGCTTTTATCAAATTTCGAGAAGTCCACCTCCAGAAACCTGAAGTGGTTCTTATCCCACAGCAGATGGTTGATTATACCGTCCAATTGCTGTCTATTATAACCATCGTTCACTATGTATCTCCTCTTCAAACAGTACTTTAGCATCTTGCTAAAAGTGCGGATCGGGGTGGTGAAGTAAGCAGAGAGATAAGGGTGATGGACGGCTAGAATCTGACCCGCGCTCAACTCTTCATTGTGGGCATTCTTGAAAGTGGGCTTGTGGTCTGGCTTCAGGTGACTGGCGTATTTATTGGGGTCGCCCTCCAGGTACTTCATCCCTTCCATCTGCTTAACTTGATCCGTCGTTCTGCTACCTAACCACTCTCCGAAGGTCAGGAGGTTGTTGTAGCAGAACAGGCTCTTCGCGCGGTCAAATTTCCTCTTGTCGATGAAGGTATCGAAGAATACGTCCACAATGTGGTCGGCCATGCCCTTTGGTCTTACGAAGTTGATATTCGGTGGGTTTTCGTTCCTCTTGTTGATAGCCACTAATGTCTCGACCAAGGCTCCTGAATCCGGCTTGGGTTGGGGCGTTACTAGGATCGGCTCTAAGTATTCGCGGGTTTTTCGACGTTGCATGGCCATTGCGAGGCGGCACCAATTTACGTGGTATACATCGGGCAAAGGAAACTCGGCTCTGGTCAGCATTGCCTCTCTCCTAGACTCGTCCGGTCTCATATAAATACCATCGAGTATCGCTTGCACTTCTTCGGTGGCCACGAATCTGGGCTCTTCGAGGAGGTGGGTGTAGTTGGGCTTGTAATTCACAATCAAGAACTCTTCCAAAGCCTCAGACACTAGATTAGCCTTAGTCGCCAACCATTCCGAGATCGGTAGAACCAACCGCGACGAATAATTAGTCTTGGCTAGTGCTAAGTAGGGGGTAGGAGCTCTCGAAGACTCGAAATGTCGGAGTGGTATATTAGTCGACTCCGTGCTCTCGGACATCTCCTCCCGCGTGGCCTTCATGTCTAGAAACCGGCTGCACTTGTCAGTGGGATCTATGGTATAGTAATCCAATCTCCTTCTGTGGCGTGAAACAGCCACTATTATGTGGGCGGGATTGTCGTAGACCGGGACGCTTTGATACTTGGTTCTGATTAAGGCCACATTATCCGCCGCACCGCCTTGGCTCTCGTGCACAGTCAAAACCTTGTGATGGCGGTTGTAAGTACCGACATCGGCCTTTTCCGCCTGAGTGAACGTCAGCACCAAGTCATACTCTGCTGTCAGGACCGGCGTAGCCGTGATAGGTATAACTCTGGGAGCATGGTGTGGCTTGTTGGTAGTAGTGATATGAGGATAGACCACCCTTAACCTGGCCATCATACTGGAAGGGAGGCGATAGGTGTTATTCTCTGGGATACGCTCGTCCGGAATGGGGACGTGATGGCGGACTTGCATGCCTATGCATCGCGAGATGAAAGGTAATTGCCTAGTGTCTCCGCTGATTTCCAGCCGAGAAGTGCCTGAAATCAGTCCCGCCAACAACAACTGGCCGAAGTGGGTCATGTAACCTTCATCACAGTATAAGGTTTCGGCCCGCGGACTTCCGTGCAGCAAAAGCGAATCCACCGTGCGGTATCTCCGGGTGTCTATCCCTAACTTACCTTCCATTCTGCGGAGGTAGTCGGCTCTCGCCTCGCGGGTGCTGGTGGTGATGACGTCCAGTTTTCGGTCATGCCGGTTTATGATCCCTTCTGTCTTTCCGCATCCCGGGACCCCGTCCCGAAGGACTATCCTCAGCCTGGATAATTGGGGAAGCAGAGTAGTGAGGTCGGGAATGTGTTTACCTGCTATCAAACCTCCGGTAATCAGCTCCTCGTCGGCGGTCACAAGAATGACTCCCGAATAGTCTGTGGCCGTTTCGTACCTCCTTTCAGCTCTGTTCCACCTTATCGGCACGAATCTCCGGCCCGTCCAACCAAAGGTACAACCGTACAATTTGTTGTCGCTCAAGAATCTACCGGCGGTCAGATCATAGGACGCATGGGTTTTTAACCCGCGGTGGTAGGTGGTACTGTCTCTGGAATCGATCATCTCGAAATAAGACACCAGATTAAGATGCGAGAGGGAACAATAGGTCAGGTACTCAAGGACGGATTGGGCCCTCGGGTCGGAGGTAGCCGCTAGTCGGCTCTCACACAATTTCCACATCTCCCTAGTCTGGTTGCCTTCCTCCGTCTTGCTGAGATGCAGGGCGTCGGGGTCGCAGTCGGGTCTGGCTAAATCCCCATTAGTTTGGATTGACCAGTTATCCGCTGACGTCAACTCGAAGTTGGCGATACCCCTGAGTATCGGTGCTAATCTACATTCGAAGGCATGGGTGCCGGTGACGAAGACGGCCTTCTTTAGATTGGTAGGAGACCACCCTCTAGGCAGATACAAAGTGGCGTCATATACTATGACTATACCATGGTAAATGCACAGTTCCCTCACCTTTGCCGAAGAGCAAGCATTGTCCTTCGCCGCCAGCTGCTCGGGTTGGGGATAGCCAGCGGCTCGGTAGAAACACAAGGTGGATGGGACCGATCGAAGGGAACACTTCGCCATGGTCAGAAATCTATTTATTCCGGAGTATTGGAAGACCACGTATCTGTTCAGTGCGCTGCTGATGAATTCCTCGTACTTCAATGACGTTTTCACCAGGTAGTGATCACCTGTCTCGGCTACCAGGACACAGCTGAATTTGCAATCCGGTGAGAGGGCCCTTCCCCTAGGGTAAGCGCAGACCCCAGCGCGTATCAGAATAACATTGTGCTCCAGAATCAGACCATCGTACTGATCGTACGTCAGAGTTCTGGGTGGTCTGTGCATGAGACACTCCTGGAGGGTGCCATCGGTCGTCAGGTAAACCTCGTAGCCCATCACATAAGCAGTGGTGATGCTATCGAGGTCCAATTGCCTGAAGCGGGTGCGGTGGTTAGTGGCCGCTCCCAGCAACAGTTGATCGCTGATGTTCGTCGTAGAGACGAATACCGCCCCCACCCTCTCGGGCTCTCGGGGAGGTTCGATGGCGACTGCCCGAACTGGCTCCGGAACCGGTCTCACGAAGACGGGCTCGGGGCGCAGCAAAGGAGTGGTTTCCCGGGCCGCGATGGTTGTTCGCGCTCGGTTTTCCCGTGAGGGCGGTGACGGAGGTTGGCTCGTGATTGCCGCGATCGAGGTCTCGGACAGGTGCGGTAGTGGAGGTCGCAAGTCCTTAACTCTCAGTGTCAACTCGACCGTGTTGGTCGGAGTGTAAACAGTCAGACGCCGCTCGATGGCGTACTGCTCCGCCTTGCCTAGAGCCACGAATCTGAATCTATCTGCAATCGTGACTGGTTCGGCTCCAGCCGCCTCAGCCGACGCCAGATACTTGTTTAGTCGCGCCACTGCTATAATAGATTTAGTCAGCGCGTCGTGATTATTGTAGCGGATGGGAATGGAGTGGAAGTAATAATGGAGATACTTATTCATACCAGGGGATAGTTGCTCCATCGTGGCCGTCATGGTGAAGGCGTTGGGCTCCTTCTGTTTCTCAGCTTGGCCTAGGAGATTGGTCAGCTGGGATTTCGATATCGCCACAACTTCGCAGTGATGGCGATCAGTCAACCAGCCTCGGGTAGTGGTTAAGGGTACTGTCAGTAGGCTGTAATTCTGTGGGCCTTCACTGTCTGCGATCAAGCTGGTTGTTTCGACGTGAGTGCCCTTGGGCGCAGCACTATAGGTTAGGGTGAGGATCCCTGGTACCTCGTAGCTGCGCTTGGCCACATACATGAAATCTTCAGTCACCTCAACTGCGGATGTCGTCCAGTAGGTGGTCAACCGGGCGACGGATAGGGTACCGCCCTCACCAGCACCCTCCGAGTCGGTGAATACCACTGACGAAGCGCCTTTGGGTTTGCAGAAGATGCAACCTAGGTTGGGAATAACCCCAAGGTCGTCATTAGCCAACTGCGGGCTAAACGGCACCACGACATGGAATCTCTTCATACCCAGGCGCAGAGCCGTGAGGCAAAGTTCCGAGAGGTCAAGGGTGATTGGCAGCATGAATATACCTTCATCGTAGTCGTTGAGCAATAACGGTAGCGGTTGCGTAGCCGTTTCATACACTCGACCTTCCGCAGCAGAGCGGACGACCCAGTTGAGATTCTCTTGAGATTGGGCGAACATTCCAGTGGTTGCGGTTGAATTGTGCCAGATATAACCGTCCACGTCATAGCACCTCATGCTATCACCTACCACCAGCACTCTCTTCCCTGCTGAGATATCATTGACTATCCTTGCCCTGACGCCACTTAGCACCGCACTCCTAAAGGGGGTGGCCGAACACCAGGTGGTGTCATGGTTGAATGATAGACCGGGAAAGAGTGAGTGTAGGGTGGGATTCGCCTCATTGGCCAGGTTGGCGGGCACCAAATAGCTGGTAGCGTCTTTCCTTTTTGTCCGGACCGGTTTTTCGGGGGCGCGAGCGGTTTTTAAACCCGCAAACTCGGCCCTGGCTTCTTCCTTGCGCACCGGCAGTCTCATGTGATTGTCCCAACTCAATTCGGGGGATCTGGTGCGGGGATCCCTTAAGTCAGTAATCAATTGCCCATAACCCCATAGAGGCTCCTGGTAGCCGTGCCTTCTAACGCAAGGGTACAATTCGTCCTCTTCAAATAGCACGTTGATACCTCTGCGCAGCTCGTCCAAATAGGGAACAGGCGGCGGCAAAATCAGGTCGCGGTCTTCTACGGCTTCTGCAGGTTGTCGAAAGGGCTCAGGCGCAGCAAGCCCGCCGCCATTGGCGGCGTCGACCGCCTCATCGGCGGGGTCGGCTTCCTCACCCTGCTCCTGCGGTAGTTGGTCGGGTCCGGGAACAGCACCCGGATCCGCAGCGGGTTCCTCGGGCATTCCACGCAATCCCTGGACCGGAGCCGCCGGATCCACCTCCAGCGGAGGACGAGGGCGGCGTCGCCTCCTTTGGACACCTAATTCTCTTTGTGGTAGGGGTTCCTGCTGCAGCAATGGATTTCCTTCCTCAATCTGCTGAGGCTGAGCCTGATCAGGTGGCGGAGGAGCTGGCGGGAGGGGTCCCGGATGTTCACCACCTCTAGCAACCATGGCCTCAAAGTAACCTCTATCATTGGGCCAGCCTGTTATCAGCGCGTTGAGGCGAACGGCCGGTGAAGGATCATCAGTATCCTCATTAAGGAACTCATAGCTGACCACTGCCGGCACATCGCTCATGCTGGATGTTGGTGGTACCACATCTTGAAGAGGGGGTGCGGTAAATTGCAACACGGTGTGCGCCACTGGGGTCCTGTGGGGGTGGGGACTACCGACGTAGTGTGGCCGCGGGGAAAACGACGAGCTGAAGATGCTGGGAGCTGAGCGGTAGCGTAGGAGGTAGATGGCTCGGCTCAGCAGAAGCATGCCGCCGCAATAGACGGCAAGGGCCAAAAACATGTGGAGCACCACGGCGACCGCGATCAAGCACGTAGTCACGGTTGGATTTGAAACTCCACCGATGTCACGGAGGAGTTTCAAATCTATGCTGACGCAGACTGCCAAGGAGATCAGCAACACGCTTGTGGGCATGTACCAACGCCTTGGCGATTCGGCAGCGCAAGTCCCTAAGGTGATGACCCCCTGGCCAATCCTGATGTCGCCGCGATATAATTGTTTCAGCGCTAGCAGTGTGACCCCACCGTACTCGACTGGCCATACATGCAAGGTTTCTCCCCAGCAGGAATACTCGACCTTGCAATTTGACACGTCTATATTCTTCTCTCCCACATATTGAAACAGTTCGCATATCTTCGGACTTTTTCCTAAGTCTACCGCTGCTTGGCGACGGTGCCAGGGCGGCAAGAGGGCGGTGTAACAGTACCCGCTTTCTCTGCATATGCTGTCATTTCCTACGATCGCTTGATCATCTGACCCACAAATAATTCGTAGGATCACAATCGCTTCTCGGGAAGTGATGGTGTCTTCACTACCAGGTGGGGCGGATGTCAGATGGACTACCCCATCGCGGTGAGCTAGGGCAACAGGTCGCTCGGACAGAGCACATCGCTCCACCTTCAATTCTCTGAGGAGTGCCCGTACCTTCGGATTGGGACCGAGCAGTGTTGCTAGGCGGGGCTGGAATTTTTCATCTACTAATGTCAAATAGCAGTAGCCGAAGGGCTTTTTCCTGCCTTCCCCATGACTGAGAAGCAGACTTATTCGGCCTTGCGCCTCCTCCGCCCCGTCGATTTCGGGGCCTCCCCCCAGTGGATCTAGAACCCGAAGGCTCTTAGCTCCCAATCTCTGTTCCCTTGAGGGAGCATTTGCGCCTTCTTGTGTACGTAACTTTGTAAGCCTACCAGTTACGACAGTGTGGTAAAAAGCGGGTAATCTGCCGGTTCGATTACCCTTAATGCTTCTCCCCGATGTGAGTGGAACTTCCGTTCCTATGGTCCTCGGCTCAATGCGCTCGAAATAAGGAGCTGATACGCCTTTTTGTAGTTTTATTTTTATGTTTTTATTGATTGTTGTGTTAGTGAGTTATATTTTCCAGATGAAAGCTACTCAACCTTCATCCGCGTGGTCGTATTTGGACTTTGTATCAGACCCAACAAGGGCAGTATACTTCGGGTCACCACGCGTCGTGCTGAACATTTGCATGAGCTGCACAACCCATATCCATGTTTTGGCTCGTCGCCCTGCATAATGGAGAAGCAGCGTAGTGCCGTTGACTGACAGTTCATTGTCGTCCTCAATGAAAGTATCTGTACGAATCAACGGCACCCGTTATTGAGTCCGCCTTCCTTCCTGGACTTCCGACAAAACCAACGAAACCGATAGTTGTTTCGCGCCTCCTGATGCATCAAAAACGATAGACTGTTTGCACGTTATGCCGAACCACACTTGGGTGTGGTACACGACCGCTTACCTAATCACTACCTGAAATCCCGCAAGAGGGGTTCTGCCATGGTCCGATCTGTTGGACATCTTCGCACCTCATTTTACCTTGAGGAAGGTGTTAGCTGCGCTATAAACCCGCGCGCCCTAGCGATCTCCTGCCTCGCCAAGCACCTCGAAACCGTTCCAAGTTTCGGCGCTGCCCAAAAACACACTCATACCTTAGTGGTTTCCGGGCAACTAGCCAATTAACGCCGGCTAAGCGGCACTTCAAGCGTGTGCGAGTTGCGATGATCGGCCTCGCAAGCCAGATCAGTGAAAAATTTTTCAAAGATCCTCAGTGTAGGTTCAACACTGGAATTGCCCCTCCCTCCGCCACGCCTAGTCCAGACTCAAGTAGGATTTCGGCACCGCTTATTTATACTCTAGGCGGCAGAGATTCCTCCAACCGGGTTGGAGTCGCGCTCACAAAACCGCGCGGATGCGATGATCGGCCTCGCTAGCCATCAGTGTGGGTCCAACACTGTAGTGCCCCTCCCTCCGCCACGCCTAGCCCAGAAAAACAGAGGGCGTAGGCACCGCTTAGTTATTCTCTAGGCGGCAGAGACCTCCACTGATACAATGCATCTGCGGGAACGCCAAAAATTTTCCATTGGCACTGGGCGACGATCGGCCTCGCTAGCCGAGATGCTGACTCCGCACCTCCACCAGTCCTCTCACGTGACTACCCAAACACCGGGGGTCGAGTCAACAGCGCAAGCCGTTGGTCACGGAGCTTCAGTTTATCCTCGTGAAGGTTGAGTGTTCGGCCCGAACCAGCCGATCGCGATGCCCGGCCTCGCAGCCGGAGTGACAAACTATTCACTCATGCGGTGGTAAGCCGCAGTTCGCTCGCTAAGCGAGAATTTAAGAGGATTTACCTAGAACGAGCTTAGCTCCACCAGTTCTCTCCTCCGTACGACCCGAGCTGCTGTCGGTTGCGTTGATCGGCCACGCTCGCCTCCAAGGAATCACCAGAATACTCGCTGATGACTCTACTCATTGCAACTTGTCTATTGCGCTCGTCAGTTATCGTAATAACCGGGACCAGTGATCGACCCTCCTGACACCGCACGACAACCACAAGTGGTTGACTGAGTCTATCATTCGCTATCACCTCTTCACCCCAACACAGGCTATGCGCTATCCGACTTCGCTGTCCTTAGGAGAATCACAAAAATTTGGTGACTCAATCCAGTTGCGTGTGTGACACGCGATGTTGTTTAACGAATAGGACAGACTAACGTCCTACACGCTCAGCCCGAGACAGCTGAGTTTGGATATCGTGCTTCCCAGCGCCGGGGAATCTCTTCATCGGACTCACCCATGTTGCAGTAGCAACCTGCGATCTCGTGGCCGCCGTGGCTTCGACCAGGACGAACAGCTCTAGCTCCGTGTCATTTCCGCCAACCTCGTCTGCCCTGTGCAGCAAGCTACCCAGAGAGCGGCAGTTGGGTTCAAATCCCGCGCTGTTCCTTAAGACCCCGACTAGGTCATGCGATGTTCAGCCTCGCAGCTACGGAGAATCCCCTTCAAACAGGACTCAACCCGTGGTACGTGCACCGTACCGTGTCGTACGCCTCGATGCTCAAGTAGCACCACAACATCCGCGCCTCCACCCGATCTGCTTTCCACTGACAAGTCAGTGACCAGTGATCATAGATATCTGACGTCCCCGGACTACTGCGTCTTAACTATATATCGCTAACGATATATCGATAAGCCGTGAGTTTGCGGATCTGCTTCAATTGTGCTCAAGCAAAGTCTAACAAATATACCGGATTGTTAGCACTCCGGTTTGTGTCACTCTGATAAAGCTTCTAGACACGACGAAGCGGCCGAGTCGG
>Ga0075184_11094412_pt1 | contig 9979 bp, 1 predicted proteins | sample JI102314DRNA_FD_77308 | JGI IMG/M metagenome (GOLD analysis project Ga0075184, IMG submission 77308) | Wastewater effluent complex algal communities from Wisconsin, to seasonally profile nutrient transformation and Carbon sequestration -... | ecosystem: Engineered > WWTP > Effluent > Algae...
GCATTATGCGGCGGGCTATTTGAGTAAAGAATTAAATACCATAATCCGCATTGATAAAATAAAGATTAATTTTTGTCAATAAATTGATTTTTTACATATTTGATAAACTTTTTTCTAAAATCATTGATAAAGTAAGGTTGATTTGACCGAAATTTTTATTAATTTTGTGGTGCTATATCTTATAGTCAGAGTAGTGTTTTGTAGGACAAATTTTAGACTTAATTAAATCTAAAAACGATAAAATTAGGTATTAAATTGGTAATATAATTTGCTTTTTATGAAATAATTTTGCAATGAGATTGATTTTAGAAGTGCAAAATTATTAATGAGATAGAGCCGTTGACCGAAATTCCTGAGCGGACGCGTTAGGTCGATGTTTAATTCGGAAAGGAATCTTTCCACACACTTACATAATTGTAAAAAAATGAATTCGTAGTGTGAAGTATTTGGAGTTAAATTCGCCAATTATTTTGCATTCAAAAATATTAACTCATAAAATGAAAAGAACGCAACTCAACATACTTTTATGTATTGTATGGGGGAAGCCTTTGAGCGGCGCGTCCGCCCGAAGAAACGAAACGACGTAGCAACTCAAACATTAGGACGACAACGCTTGCGATTGGAATGATTTTTGCTATCCAATTATCATTAATTTGATAAATTTTATAACCAAAAATTGTAAAAATTGCCTCAAAGGTTCTTGCAACCCATGACATTATTTAATAGACAAAAATTTCACAAATATTTTATCAATAATCAATTACTTATGCAGAGAAGTATTCCAAAACTCTCGAAAATAACACAAGGCTTGTGTTTGCGAGTCATGTTGTTGTTATTCTTGACGAGCGGAGCTGCATTTGCTTTTCCCGTGCGGGAAGTGTTCGTATCTCAATCAGGAACTGATGCACCAGGACGTGGTATGTCTGTAAACATGCCATTCCGTAGCATTCAGTATGCTGTAATGAATCCGCCAACAAACTTAGGTAACGATGATACCTTAGTAGTATATGTAGCGGCAGGTTTTTATAACGAGAACGTAAATATTCCAGACGGTTGGCCTTCAATGCAGTTGTCCTGCTCTGTTGGTCCAGGTAAAGCAAAGCTCATCATCAGTGGCCCGAAAGCGTCGTTTATTCCGCAACAAGGTCGTTTCAATGCGGTGAGTCCGGTAACAACCTTCCGTAACATCATTAGTGAAGAAGCTGTGGTGCAACAAGCCTCTGGTTTGGCTCCTGCATTCCGCATCGGTGAAGGTACAGACGTTGAAATCGTTGGACTTACTATTCGTAACGCGAACGATCAAGCAATCGCTTACAACGCTGACAGACAAACGCCATTTACTTGTGCGAATTTCTTGCCAGGCTTTGACCCTTCTACTCAGTGTATTCCTTCGGTGATCAAGATTAAACACAACATCATCGAAACGGTTGGTACAACTACTGGTAACGCAGGCGACGAAGGTATCGTCGGAGTAAAAAATAACCACGGTATCAATCCAGTCAATGGAAAACATGCTTCGTTTATCTTTATGGATAACTTAGTACGTAACGTTGCGGGTGCTACTATTGGTAATTTAGGTTCACGTCGTGCTGCTCTTTATCTTCAAAATGCAACGGATACCGTTCAGATATCCATGAACCGTTTTGTAGGTAATAGCGCAACGATTTACCCTTCAGGTATTCGTCCAATGTCGAACGCTGTCTTCTTATGGGGATGTCGTGGAACAAAAGAAAATCAAATCACAGTTTACAAAAATAGAATCGAAGATTCTGATTATTCAGGTATTCGTATCTTAAGTGCTGATACTGTTGAAACTTGTGACCCAGCAACTTTAGGTGCGCGCGTTTCTCTAACTTCACGTTGGATTAATGTTAGCTATAACTCTATCACAAAAGCGAATGCTTCTAAAGGTACAGTTTATGGTGGTATCGAAGTTGATATGTACGCTGATCTTCCAAATACAACTTTGGAAAATCGTTGGATATATTTGAACAATAACGTTATTGAGAAATCAAATATGAACGCTATTGTTTTCAATGGCGATCATACTTTCCCAAAACGTCAGTTCTTTGCTAACCATAATATCTTCATTGATAATATGGATGGTGGAGTTCGTGGTTTTGCTATCAAAAATAACACTTTCGACCCGTTTGATCCAACTGCAGTTTCTATCGTAGAAGCAGCTGGTAACTGGTATGGTGGAAATTTAGGTGCTGACCATATTCAAGTAGTAGCAACACCAATTCCTTACAACTCAGCACCAGCTCACCACAAAGTGGGTTCGTTCTCTGATGCTAACGACGTTTCTATTTACTATTCTCCTTGGTTAGCTGGTACAGGTAATATGGGCATGACATCTCCTGATGATATGACCGATATGGCTATGATGCCTGCAACTTATGGGTTCCAAAATACTACGCCTAAAACGTATATCGCTAAGGAATTAATCGAAGATGATTCTGAATTCGGGGTATCTCCTGAACTTCATACAATCAGACCTGATATGGTTCCTGATAATACTATTTTGTACGAAAACAACAACCCAGAGAAATCTGTAACAGGTTTCGTTAGCCGTGCTGTATTGTTATCAAAAAATAACGATACAATCAACGTGTTAGCTGGTACTTTCGACGAGACAGTAGAAGTTGATAAAGACCTTTATTTCTATGGAAAACAACGTAACATTAGTGCTGCTTGCGGTTCTACAAGACGTTTAGATACTCCACAAGGTCGTATCGCTGAATCTAAAGTGGTATCTGGTCGTTTCCAAGGTGTAACTGGTGCTTCAAACAACGTTTTCACACTTGGTAACAATAAAGTTACGTTAGATGGTTTAACTATTTACTCGTATCGCGCTCAAGCTATTAATAACTTGTATAGCTCTAACAGTGCAACTTCAATGCCTTACGTGTTTAAAAACTTGGTTGTTCGTACAATTGACCAAGATGAAACAGGTAATTCGGTATTTGGCTTCGGTGATCCAGCTTATTCAGGTGGTGCTATCGTCGGTATTGAAAACCATACTGGTACATTAGATGTTTATGATAACCGTTTTGAACACTTAATGGGTCGCTATTCTGTTTCTTCAGTTTTAGCATCTGGTTCAGCATTGGCTATCAAAAATGTTAATGGTAAAACTAACATCACACGTAACTTCTTTGAAGGAAACCCTTCGTTGATTGCTTATAACATCAATCCACAAAATGGTTTACCTCAATTGATTCGTACTCCGATGTCTTATGGTGTTATCATTTTAGGTAGTCACCCAACTGGAGCTGATTCCATTAACATCGAAAGAAACTACTTCTACCGTCCAGATTATGCAGCTCTTTACTTAGGTGATAGCTCATTAAATGGTGTTGCTGGTTCGTTGAATAACATCAACTTCAGATGGAATACAATCGATGAGGCTAACGTTTCTGTTTACAACCAATCTGAAAGAGTAAATATTGGTGGTCCTAATCCTGTTCCAAACGACCTTTCTGGTGGTATTGAAACACTTTTAGGAAATAAAACTACTAATAATATTGCAATTCAGTTCAACCACTTCAAAAACAACCAATTCACAGCGGTTAACTTGAAAGAGGTTCCTGGTTCAAACTTTAGTGTTCCTTCAAATTTCCGTATCGTCTATAACTTGTTTAACAATGTTCCAGGCTTTACAACAACACTTCTTACTCCAAGTGGATTAAACTTGGCGTTCCACACTTATTCAACTACAGGTAACGAGTTAGGTATTAACGTAACTTGGAACGGTACTGGTAATGTAAATGGACGTGGTAACTGGTGGGGAACTATGAATGGTCCTAAACACGCATTCAATTTTGATGGTACTGGTCGTGGAATTCAACCACCAGCTTCTTTCAAAGTTCATTATAGCCCATGGTTATCTGCTTCTTCTTTACCAGATGATGGTACTGATATTGGACCAATGTGGAATAATGCAAATGGTGATTTCTTTGATCTTCAAACAGGTAGAGAAACTAACTATTCAATGGATTGCTCAACTTGGGGTTACCAAGACCGTCTTCAAAAAAATTACTACTTTGAAATCTCTTCTCCAGGTGAAGCATTGTGTCAACCACAAGTTGCTATCAACATGGCGAAAGCAGGTGACATTGTATCAGTTGGTGACGTTCAAGCATTCAGTTTTGAAAACATCGTAGTTTGTAAAGACTTAGTTTTAGATGCTCCTAATGCAAATATCTCGGCTCAACTCCAAGATATCTATGTATTAAACGGAAGTCGTTTGAACCTTCGTACAAACTTCTCTGCTCGTAACATCTACTTATCTTGTAATGTTAATATTCCATCAAGCAATTGTGCTGACTTGTATTCTGCATATAACAAATGTGCTCAAACAGGTCCAGTATTAGCTAATGGTTACATTGAAACTTGGACAAACCCAGTTTTCATGAAAACATTAACATTTGATGGTATTGTTTGCGAAGAACCAGATGCTGGTCAAATCAATCCTGACCGTTATGTTCGTGGTAAACTCAAAACCAGACGCCGCGTTAGAGCTGGCCAAGGTAGTGACTTCGGTAACATGGGTTATGTATTAGGTGCAGGTTCTGACAATTTGGATTCTGTAACAGTTACTCGTATGGCGGGTCCTGATACACTTCAAAATATCACTAATCCTACATTCAATCACATGGTTTCAAATGGTGAAGTTTCTATTAATAGATCTTGGTCTGTTAGTACTAAAAACCCATATATGGCAGGTGATCGTCGTTTGACAGTTTACTGGTATGCTAAAGAGGATAATGGAGTTGATTTACAATTTGGTCGTCCTTGGAGCAAAAATGATTTATTGAACAATAACTTGTGGACTGGTTTACAGCCTTCAACGTTATCTCAAAATATCAATCCACGTCGTGTAACTTTAGAGCCACTTGAAAAAATGCGCTTAGAAGATACATTGACAATTGCAGAAAACCAATGTGGTATCATGGCTTCTTTAAGCGTTGCTTCTCCATCGGTAATTTGTGCAAGTGGTAAAGTTAAATTTGATTTAACTATCAAAAACGGTCAACCACCTTACACGGTGATGATTCGTGAAAACAACAACGTTCCATTTACAATCGGACCATTATCTGGTGTTGCTATGAATGGAAACGGTGAGTATGTTTATCCTATCGAATTTACAACTACTTCTCCAGGTCCAGTTAATTTCTATGCTATCACAGAAGTTAAAGATTTGACAGGTTGTCGTGAATTAGTAAACTTAGGTGCAGCACGTGTATTAGACGTTAAACCAATTCCATCAGCAAGATTGATTGGTGATGTTGCTCCAGTTTGTAACGGTTCTAACGTTGACTTATTAGTTGACTTCAGTGCTGGTACTGCTCCTTGGAGAGTAATGTACACTATTGGTAACGACCCAACCATTTTGGAAGCGACTACTTCAACAGATCCTTTCATTTTATCAGTTCGTCCAACAGTTAATGCTCAACCTAACGATCAACAAGTTGCTATTAAATTAGTAGGTGTTGATTACGGTCCTAACACTTGTACTGGAACTATCATTGATAATCCAGTTAAAAATGTAACTGTTCGCCCAACTCCAACGGTAACTTTAGGAGCAATTGCTTCTAACACAACTTTGAAAGCTTGTCAATGTCAAGCTCCAGAAGTAGATGTTATCTTAGAAGGTAAAGGTCCATGGCAATTACAATATTCAATCCGTCCTAAAAATGGTGGCACTCCAACTATGGATGTTGTTACTTTAGGAAATGCGAATGATCCAAGTTTAGTAACTCGTACTTTCAATATCAATCCAAACTTGATAAACCCATTCGTTTGTCCAGTTGATACTTACAGAGTACGTCTTGAAAGAATCATTGATTCAAATGGTTGTTCAAGTTCAGCAGCTACTAACCCAGAAGCTACTGTAATCTGGATTCCAAACCCAACTGCAAGATTCACAGCAACTGCTCCAGTTAATTTCTGCGAAGGTTCTATGAAAATGGTAGAGGTTGAAGTTTCTGGTCAAGGTCCTTGGAATGTAAATTACTTGGAAAACGCTATTTCTAAAACTCGTCAAATTGGAACTCCAATGTTCAGCGCAATGCCGATGACTTTGATGATGCCAATTGATGCTCCATTACCAGGTGCTAACGTTTATAATATCATTGGTGTAACTGGCGGAACTTGTTCTAACAATTCTGTTAATTCTACATTAATTGTTAATGTAAATCCACAACCTAAAATTGGTTGGACTCAAGCTGACTTCACTGTTTGTGAAAACGGTGTTGCAACTATCGAAGTTGAATTAAAAGGTATGGGTCCTTGGATGGCTTATTACAAAGCTAATGGTATTCAAGATTCAGTTCTTTTAGGAAGCCCAGGCGAAGTAGGTCCAGTTCGTAAACAAGTATTGACAACTCCAATGGTTAATACAACTTATATCTTAACAGGTGTTCGTGATGGTAACATCCCTTCTTGTTTCGGTATGGTTGATTCTGATGGTGAGTTAAACGTAACAGTTAATCCAGCTCCAACAGCAAGTTTATTGAACAACAATCAAACTATCTGTTCTGGTACTGCTGTTAAAATGAACGTATTTACTCGTGGAATCGGTCCTTGGACTATCACTTATACTGCAAACGGAATTTTACAACAACCAGTTGTATTAGGCACTTCATTGGATAGCCGTTTTGGTGTAGTTCGTTCGTTCGAAGTTACTCCAGTTCAAACTACTCAATATTGTATCGTTGCTGTATCTGATGGTACTTCACCAACTCCATGTTCTTCTAACGTGGCTGGTTCATGTGCTACAATTACTGTAAACTCTGTTCCAACAGCAGTTTTCGCAGTAGCAGGTCCAATCCAAACTTGTCAAGGTTCATTAACAAATATTCCATTTGTTGTAAGCGGAACAGGTCCATGGATTGTTAAATACACAGTAACTCCTCAAATTGGTCCAGTTGTAGTTCGTCAGATTTCTTATGGAAATATCTTATCTCCATCACCATCGACGTTCCAAATTTCTGAAAATATCAACTTCAGCAGCCAAGTTTGTATCAATACAATTTCTGATGGAAATTCTTGTAATGCAAATGCTTCTAACATCAATTCTTGTATTCAAGTATTGGTTGGTGCGGCTCCAAGTGCAGTATTAACAGGTATCAGTGGAAACACTACTATTGCTTGTAAAGGTGCTCCAGTAAACTTAAAAGTTACTTTCGCTGGTGGTACAGGTCCATTCAATATCAAATACCAAATCGGTTTTGAGCCAGAACAAACAGTATCTGGTATTACTTCAAACCCATACATTTTATCAGTTGCTCCAGTTCAATCTGCAAACGTAGTATTGAAAGAAGTAGCCTTATCAAATGGTGGTTGTAGAGGAACAGCAAATGGTTCAGTTGCGGTAACGGTTCGTCCATTACCAACAGCTAACTTCACTTCAACTGGTGGAACTGTATGTGCAGGAACTCCATTTGGAATGGGAATCACAAACTCAGGAAAAGGTCCATGGCGTGTATATTTCACTCGTAACTCAGTTCCAGATTCTGTGAACTTAGGTACAGGTGTATCTCCAGATCCATCTTCATTAGTTTGGACAGTTAATCCTGTTGCAAATACTTGTTATGCTTTAACAGGTGTTCGCGATGCAAATGGTTGTTATAACACAGCAACTGGTGAATTATGTGTAAACGTAACTCCAGCAGCTCGTGCAAGTTTCACAGCTTCAGCTCCTATCAATTCATGTATCGGTTCTCAAACTTGTTTAGAAGTATCTTTACAAGGTATCGGACCATGGAATGTAACAGTATTAGCTGGTGTAACTCCACAAACATTCACAATTGGAACTCCAAACCAAATTGGTACACCATCTAACCCAGTGTTAGCTTGTATCAATGTGGCTCCAGTATTCCCAACAACTTACACATTATTATCTGTTACAGATAACAGTGGTGGAGCTTGTCCAGGAATGGTTATGGGTAATGCAGTAACAGTAAATGTTGCTTCTGCACCAACTGCAAGTATCATGAATGTTGGACCAACTCCAACAATCTGTGCTGGTCAAACAGCTAACTTGATGGTTAATTTAACTGGTAATGGTCCATGGGATTTAACAATCCGTGATAACTTTGGTAATGTAATTACTCGTAATGGTGTAACTGCTACTCCAGCAATTATCCCAGTAACTCCAATAACTCCAGGTACAGTAGTATATACTGTATCATCTGTAAGTTATGCAGGAAACTCTTGTAGTGTATCAGCTCCATCGTCTAACATCAATGGAACTGCAATTGTAAACGTAAATGCTGCAGCAACAGCAACGGTAACAGCTCAATCTGGTAACGTTTGTCTTGGTGGTCAAGCAACTACTACAATCACATTCACAGGATTACCTCCATTTAACTTCCAATACACTGTAAATAGTGTTGCCTTCACAGGTACTACTAATAGCAATGTATTCACTGTAACATTTGCTGCAAACCAATTAGGTGCAAATACAGTAGCTGTAACTTCAGTTTCTAATGGTGGCCCTTGTGCTGGCATCGTAACTGGAACTCCAGCGACTATTAATGTAACTCAAGGACCAACTGCAGTTCTTTCAGGAAACCCACAATCGGTTTGTATCAGTTCTCCAATTAACTTGGCTGTAACATTAGCGGGTGTAGGTCCATTTAGCTTCACTTATGCTGAAGATGGTGGTCCAACAACAACAGTTACTTTCCCAACTGCAGGAACAAACAACTTCACAGCTGTTCCAACTGCATTCGGTACTCGTATCTTCCGTGCAATTAGTGTAACAGATGCAAGTGGATGTACTCAAGGTCTTGCTTCAGGTCAAGTTTCTGCAAACGTTGGAACTGCTCAAAACTTAACAGTATTAGCAGTAAAAACAGATGCAACTTGTGCAGGTGGTAATGGAACTATTACAATCACAGCGTTTGTAACTCCTTCTTGTCAACCAGGTCAATGTCCATTAGAATACTCTTTGGATGGTATCAACTGGCAAGATCCTAACGTATTCTTGAATAGAACAGCAGGAACTTACACTCCTTATGCACGTATCAGAAATACAGCTTGTCCAGCAGTGGGTAATCCTATAACTGTAAGTGCTCCAAACTTGATTGCAAATATCAACATTACTAATGTAACTGTTAATAGTGCAAACGTAGCTTGGCCAGGTGCTGGTTCAGGTCCATTCCGTGTACGTTACCGTATTCAAGGTGAAAACAACTTCACAGTTGTTGATAACATCAGTGGTTCTAATGTAAACTTAACAGGTTTACAAAACAACACAACTTACGACGTAGAATGGTATTCACTTTGTGGTGGAAACACTTCTGCTCCAGTTATGACAACATTCAAAACGTTATCTTCTGGTGGTTGTGCAATTCCTGGTGGTGTATTCATTGATGATATTTCTGCAGGTACTGCAACTGTGAACTGGAATTCAGTTCCATCTGCAACTTGTTATATCGTTCAATGGAAACCAACTAACAGTAATGTTTGGTCAACTCAAACAGTTACAGCTGGTAATACTTCATTCACTGCTGTAAACTTAAATTCAGCTTGTTCATACCAATTCCGTATTCGTACAAACTGTACAAGCTGTGATCCTAACAGCGGTACACGTTCAGCGTTCTCAGCTCGTTTCACAACTACATTGCCTAATGCAGGTTGTCGTGAAGCTGCTATCAACACTGAGGTAGCAAATGGTATCAACAATTTCGAAGTATATCCTAACCCAAATAACGGTAACTTCCAAGTTCGTTTCACAACGGCTGAAGAAGGAACTGCATCAGTTACGATGTATGATGTTACAGGTAAAGAAGTTATCTCTCGTCAAACTACTACAGTAGAAGGCAATAACGAAATCCCAGTCGAAATGTCTGGATTCGCTAATGGCGTTTACGTATTGAAAATTCAACAAGGAACATCAGTAGTTACTACTAAAGTAGTAATCAACTAATCTCTTTTTTGAAGATAGACGAGCAATAGCTCTAAAGCC
>Ga0075184_10824331_pt1 | contig 9719 bp, 15 predicted proteins | sample JI102314DRNA_FD_77308 | JGI IMG/M metagenome (GOLD analysis project Ga0075184, IMG submission 77308) | Wastewater effluent complex algal communities from Wisconsin, to seasonally profile nutrient transformation and Carbon sequestration -... | ecosystem: Engineered > WWTP > Effluent > Algae...
CCGCTCCGATGGCAGTTACCTGCGCTTCGACTAGAATGCGATTGTCATCATCGACAAGGAGCATAACCCGCGTGGGACCCGCGTGTTTGGTCCCGTCGCCCGCGAACTGCGCGAAAAGCGGTTCATGAAGATCATTTCCCTCGCCCCCGAGGTCATCTAGCCGGCTATGCAGAAGTTTCCCGTCAAAAAAGGCGATGAGGTCGTCGTGATCACCGGAAAAAACCGGGGTCAACGCGGCAAGATCATCGAGGTCCTGCGCAGCCGCGAACGCGTCGTGGTGGAGGGGATCAACATCATCAAGCGCCACCTCAAGCGCGGCAGCAAACCCGGCCAGGCTCAGGGCGGCATCATCGAACGTGAGGCGGCAGTCCACGTCTCGAACGTGATGCTCGCCGAGCGGTACGATGCCCGCCGCGGCAACAAGACCCCGGCCACCCAGCCGGCCGGCGCCTAAGGCCACCGATTCCCTCGTCTGAAGTGACCATGAAACCGAGATTGCAAGAAAAGTACGAGAACGAGGTTCTCCCGGCCCTGCGCAAGAGTCGCGGCTATGGGAACGTCCACCAGATTCCCCGCATCGAGAAGATTGTGGTGAACATGGGCATCAGCACGTCCAAGGAAAAGGGCGCGCTCGAGGAGGCCGCCAAGGACCTCTCGATGATCACCGGACGCAAACCGGCGATCTCGCGCTCCCGCAACAGCGTGGCCAATTTCAAGCTGCGTGAGGGACAGGCCATCGGCTGCCGCGTGACTCTGCGCCGCGGGGCGATGTATGAGTTCTTCGACCGCTTGGTGGCGGTGACGCTTCCCCGGATTCGTGACTTTCGCGGACTCAGCCCGCGCAAGTTTGACGGTCGCGGAAGTTACAACTTCGGTTTGCCGGATCAAAGCGTCTTCCCGGAGATCGAACTGGACAAGGTGAAGTTCCAGCAGGGCATGGACATCACCATCGTGACCTCGGCGTCGAGCGATGACGAGGCGCGGGAACTTTTGAAACTGATGGGCTTTCCGTTCGCGGAGAAATAGGCATATGGCCAAGAAATCCTGGTTGGAACGTAACAAGAAGAAGGCGGCAACGGTCGCGAAGTACGCGGCCCTGCGCGCCGAGTTGAAGGCGAAGAAGGACTATGTCGCCATCACGAAGCTGCCGCGCAACGCCAGCCCCACGCGGTTGGTCAACCGCTGCGCCCTGAGCGGCCGGCGTCACGCCTTCCTGCGGAAGTTCGGCGTCTCCCGCCTCACGTTCCGCGAACACGCCCTCAACGGCCTCATCCCCGGGGTCGTCAAAGCCAGCTGGTGAACTGATATGAGCGATCCCATTTCCGACATGCTCACGCGGATCCGCAACGCCCATCTGGCGTCGCTGCCCGCCGTGGAACTGCCGCATTCCCGCCTCAAGGAGAGCATCGCCCAGATCCTCCGTCAGGAAGGCTACGTCAATGGCGTGGCTGTGGAGGGCACAAAAATCAAGAAACTCAAGGTCACGCTCCGCTACGACGGTCGTCGGGGTGTCATCGAAGGTCTAAAACGGGTCAGCAGCCCCGGGCTGCGCCGCTATGTGTCTTCCGGCGAAATCCCGCGTGTTCGCGGCGGTCTGGGAATCGCAATCGTGAGCACCTCCCGGGGTGTGATGACCGGGCAAGACGCCCGCCGGCAGAAGTTGGGCGGTGAACTGCTCTGCTACGTCTGGTAATCAGGCCGCCCCGGCAACCTATCTTCGACAAACTTATGTCTCGTATTGGCAAACAACCGATCACTCTCCCGGCCAAGGTCAAGGTGGAGGTCAAGGCTGGGCGCATCCAGGCCGAGGGGCCGAAGGGCAAGCTCGAGATGGCCCTGCCGCCCCGGACCAGCGCCGTGGTGGCTGACGGCACGCTGCGCGTGAGTCGCGATGGCGATGATTCCCAGGGCCGCGCCATGCACGGACTCGCTCGTGCGCTCGTTGCCAACATGGTCAAGGGCGTCAGCGAGGGATACGTGAAGAAGCTTGAGATCAATGGCGTCGGATTCAAGGCCGCCGTCACGGGCAATGTCTGCTCGCTCAGTCTCGGCTATTCCCACCCGATCAACTACAACATCCCGCCGCAGATCAAGATTACGGTCGAGGAGAATACCAAGCTCACGGTCGAGGGACCGAGCAAGCAGTTGGTCGGTCAGGTCGCCGCCGAGCTGCGCAGCTATTATCCCCCCGAACCCTACAAGGGCAAGGGAGTCAAGTACGCCGACGAGAAGATCGTCCGCAAGGAAGGCAAGACGGTTCAGTGATTTTCAATCGGATGCGGCCTTGGCCCATCCCTCTCACGATGCTACAAAAGAAGAAAGGCGTGTTGCTGCAGAAGCGGCGTTGGCGTATCCGGAAGAAGCTGGCCGGCTCGGCCGAGCGTCCCCGGATGGTTGCCACGTTCAGCAACCAGCACATTTACGTCCAGTTCATCGACGATGCTGCCGGCCGAACCGTGGCCGCGGCCTCCAGTCGGCGCAAAGCGGCGGAGTCCCAGCCCCGGCTGGGTGCCAATGTCGCCGGTGCGACAGCCATCGGACGTCAGGCGGCCGAGGCCGCCCTGCAAAAGGGCATCAAAGCGGTCGTTTTCGACCGTGCCGGCGCCCGTTACCACGGCAAGGTCAAGGCGCTCGCCGACGCCGCCCGCGAAGCCGGGTTGCAATTTTAACCCTGGAAGGAATTAGCTGTGTCAGACCAAACCAAGACAAACGTTGCCCCACCTGATGCGGGCCAGGCGCCGGCGCCCGCACCCCGCGGTCCCCGCGGACCCGGTCGTGGTGGCTCTTTCGGTGGCGGACGCGGTGGTGGATCTTTTGGCCGCGGAGGACCGCGCGGTGGCCGTCGCGATGACAATTCCGGATTTGGCGATGCCGCCAACGAGTTCGTCGAGAAGGTTGTTTACATCAACCGTTCCGCGAAGGTCGTCAAGGGCGGTCGCCGCTTCAGCTTCAGCGCCTTGGTCGTGGTCGGTGATCGGCGCGGACGCGTCGGCGTCGGCCTGGGCAAGGGTGGCGAAGTGTCGGATGCGATCCGCAAGGGCACCGACATCGCCCGTCGTGCGATGGAGCCCGTCGCGCTGAATGGGCCGACCCTTCCTCATGAATCCTTCGGTATCTTCTGTGGTGCCAAGGTTCTGTTGCGTCCCGCCTCCCCCGGTACCGGCGTGATCGCCGGGAAGACTGTCCGGGCCGTTCTGGAGAGCGTCGGCATCAAGGATGTGCTGACCAAGTCTCTCGGTTCCAACAACGCCGCCAACGTGGTCAAGGCCACTCTGACGGCCCTGCGGCAGCTCAAGACCCGCGAAGACATCCTTCGCAGCCGCGGCATCGCGATCCGTCCGGTGGCGGCCTGATCCGTAACCGCTCCAACTCAAGATCTACTTAGATTATATGCGTTTGCATGACCTGAAACCCCGACCGGGCGCCAAACACCGGCGCAAGCGCCTCGGGCAGGGCGAATCCAGTGGTCGCGGAAAGACCAGCGGTCGCGGTGGCAAGGGCCAGACCGCACGCTCCGGCAGCTCGATTCGCATCGGCTTCGAGGGCGGCCAGATGCCCCTCATCCGGCGCATTCCCAAGCGCGGATTCAACAACGCCCGCCACGCGATCCGCTACAATCCCGTCAATGTCGGCGATCTCAATGTGTTTGAGGATGGCGCCCGGGTTGATGCCGATGCCATCCGCGCTGCCGGCCTCGCGAACGGTCCGATCGCCCGAATCAAGATTCTGTCGGGTGGCGACCTCCAGCGAAAGCTGACGGTCGTTGCCGATCGTTTCAGCGCCGCTGCCCGCACCAAGATCGAAGGTGCCGGTGGTAAGGCCGAGATTGTCGCTGGTTGATACCAGCCTTCCCCTGCCGCGTCGCTGCCATGTTCGCCAACATCTTCCAAACCTTCGCCAACTGCTTCCGCGTTCAGGAACTGCGGTCGAGGATTTTCTTCACGGCGCTGGTCCTGTGCGTCTGCCGGATTCTGTCGATCATTCCGATCCCGGGTTTGGACGGCGTGGCTCTGAATCAGTATTTCGAACGGAATGCCGCGGATGGCGGCGGCATTCTGGGGATGTACAGCATGTTCACGGGCGGTGCCCTTGAGCATTGTGCCATTGGCAGCCTTGGCATCATGCCCTACATCAGTGCCACCATTATCATCCAGTTGCTCGGTGCGGTCATTCCGCAATTGAGCAAACTGCTGCGGGAAGAGGGCGGCCGGGCAAAGATTGTCCAGTACGGTCGCTACCTCACCGTCCTGCTCTGCTTCGGTTGGGGTATCTTCACCACCTTGGGATGGGAACATCCGGACAAGACCTTCCCTGGGTTTCAGGGAACGTTGATCCAGCCCTACCTTGGAATCTGGTGGTATCGGATTCAGACGGTCTTGATCCTGACAACGGGAACAATGCTGCTGATGTGGCTGGGCGAACAAATCACTGAGCGTGGTATTGGCAACGGTGTGTCGCTCGTCATCTCCATTGGCATTCTCGCTCGGCTCCCGGCGGCGTTTCAGGGCCTGCGCGACATGTTTGCGGCCCGGGCGGCCACCGAGCGGTTCAATCCGTTCTACGCCCTCGCGCTGATCGCAATCCTGCTCGGTGTCATCGCGGGTGTGATCGCAGTGCTTCAAGCACAGCGAAAGATTCCGGTGCAGTATGCCCAGCGCGCGGTGGGCCGCAAGGTGTTCCAGGGTGGCAGTTCGTTCATGCCGTTGAAGGTCAATTACGCCGGCGTCATGCCCGTGATTTTCGCCCAGGCGATCCTGATGTTCCCGGCCCAGATCCTCCAGAGCGCCGGGGGCTTTCTGAACCTCCCCACACTCCAGGCGTGGTCCGCTCTGTTTCAGCAGGGCACGGCTGTCTACATGCTGTTGGAGGGTGTGATGATCCTGTTTTTCTCGTATTTCTGGGTTGCGACCCAGTTCAACGAGCTGCAGATAGCCGATGATCTGAAGAAGAATGGCGGCTACATTCCGGGCGTGCGGCCTGGTCAGGCGACCAGCGACTACCTGCACAATGCGATGCAACGCATCACCCTTGCGGGTGCGATCTTCCTAACCTTGATCGCGGTTGTTCCGAGTCTGCTTTCCGACCGCATGGGGGTGCCCCGTGCCGTCTCTCAGTTCTTTGGCGGTACCAGCATGCTGATTCTTGTGGGTGTGGTGCTTGATACCACACGCCAGATTGAGTCCCATCTCCAGATGCGCCACTACGATGGCTTTCTGAAGAAAGGCAAGATCCGTGGTCGCATCTAAGTAAGAATTCGTCGCTTGCCGTCGGACCGGTCTCGTGAAAACGGGCCCCGCGGGAAGTGGTGGAGACAGATCCCGATGATTCCGCTGAAGCGAGGCCAGGATCTGGAGAAGATGCGGCGAGCCTGCCGTGTTGCCCGACAGGTGCTGGACGAGCTGGCAGCCGCGGTGAAACCCGGATGCACCACCCGGGAGTTGGATGATCTGGCGGGTGTGATCATCGCCCGCTATGGCGCGCGCAGTGCGTTTTTGGGATACCGCAAGTATCCTTGTCAGTGTTGCATCTCGGTGAATGACGAAGTCGTCCACGGGATGGGCAAACCAACCAGGCGGTTGGAATTCGGTGACATCGTCAGTCTGGATGTCGGCGTTGTGGTCGATGGATTTGTGGGCGATACCGCCCATACCGTTCCGGTGGGTGGCTGCAGCCTTGAGGCGCAGCGCCTGCTGGATGTGACGGAAAAAGCGCTCTTTGATGGAATCGCAGCGGCCCGCGCCGGCAATCGGGTGACCGATATCTCGCGGGCAGTTCAGCGGTTGGTGGAAGCGAACGGGTTTGGCGTGGTCCGGGAATTCACCGGGCACGGGGTGGGGCGGAACCTTCACGAGGAGCCGCAAATCCCCAACTATGTCGATCCGGCCTGCAACGACCGGCTGCTGCCAGGAATGACTCTGGCGATTGAACCGATGGTGACGGCGGGGAAGGCGGCGATCAAAATTCTAAATGATCGCTGGACAGCGGTGACGCTGGATGGTTCCCTGTCCGCCCATTTTGAACATACGGTGTTGGTAACCGAGGGTGATCCCGAGGTGTTGACATGCAGCGCGCCGGCTCGTTTGTAGTTGGTGCGCTGGTCACCGGGAAGCTTTCGGAACGATTGTTTCGGGCACAATTGTCGAATGGACATGAGTTGCTCGTGCATGCCACACGGCGCCAGTCGGCCGATCAGTTGGATCGGGTCGGACCAGGCGCCGTCGTCAGTGTCGAAGTATCGTCCTTCGACCTGTCAGTCGGACGGCTCGTTTTCGAAGAAAGGCAAGAATGAAAGTTCGTGCGTCAGTGAAGAAACTTTGTGAGAACTGCAAGATCATCCGCCGTCGCGGGGTGATCCGGGTGATTTGCACCAATGCGCGGCACAAGCAACGGCAGGGATAGACTTAGCAATTGATCGCATATGGCACGCATCATCGGCGTTGAAATTCCGGGCGAGAAGCGGATCGACATCGCGCTCCGCTACATCTACGGCCTCGGCCCCAAGAACTCGAACGAGATCTTGGAGCGAGCCAAAATCGACCCCAGCATCCGGGCGAAGGACCTGACCGAGCAGCAGCTTTCCCAGATCGTTCACGCGATCCAGGACGGCAAGTATGTGATCGAAGGTGACCTGCGCCGCGAGATCGGCATGAACCTCAAGCGCCTGCAGGGCATCAAGTGCTACCGCGGCGTCCGCCACCTGCGTGGCCTGCCGGTTCGTGGTCAGCGTACCAGCACCAACGCCCGCACCCGCAAGGGGCCGCGCAAGACGGTCGGCGTCCAGCGCAACCCGAATGCCAAGGCTGGCACCCACTAGTTCACCGCCCGCCTCCCCAATCTCTAGTCCTGTTTCGCTATGTCCGACGAGACCCAGAAACCGACCCCGGCGACGCCGGAAGCCCGTCCCGCCAAGGCCAAAAAGGCCGACGCCCCCCGTCCTGACGCTGCTCCGCCCGCTGCGGGTGCCGCGCCCGCCGGTGGCGCCCCGGGAGCCCCGGCACCCGCTGTGCCGGCCGCTGGCAATGCCCCCACCGCCGCCGAGTTGCTCGGTGATGATCCGAATGCCAAAAAGATCATCAAGGCCAAGGGTTCCAAGAACATCAGCAACGGTGTGGCCAACATCCGGGCGACGTTCAACAACACAGTGGTGAGCATCACCGACATGCAGGGCAATGTCGTTGGTTGGTCGAGTGCCGGTCGCGTGGGCTTCAAGGGTTCCCGTAAGAGCACCGCATTCGCCGCCCAGCAGGTCGCCCAAGACGCGGCCCGTCAAGCGATGTCCCACGGCATGCGCGAGGTTGAGGTTCGCGTGAAGGGTCCGGGTTCGGGTCGTGAATCCGCCATTCGTGCCCTTCAGGCCATCGGCATGGAGATCAGCACGATCAAGGACGTGACTCCGGTTCCCCATAACGGCTGCCGTCCGCGCAAGAAGCGCCGCGTGTAGTCCAACCCCGACCGCCAAATCTTTTCCGACTAAACTATGGCTCGTTATACTGGACCCCGGGTTCGTGTCAGCCGCCGTTTCGGTGTCCCCATTTTCGGCCCGACCAAGTACCTTGAGCGCCGCAATTACGGCCCGGGTGTTCATGGTCCCAAAAGCCGCCGCAAGACCACCGATTACGGTGCCGGCCTGCTCGAAAAGCAGAAGTTGCGGTATTACTACGGTCTGATGGAGAAGCAGTTCCGGGGCGTCTACGAACGCGCATTGCGCCGTCGTGGTGTCACCGGTGACCAGATGCTGCAGATCCTCGAGACCCGGCTGGACAACGTGGTCTATCAACTCGGTTTCGGCCTCACCCGGGCCGCCGCCCGCCAGTTGATCTCCCACGGACACATCCAGGTGAATGGCCGCAAGGTCACCATCCCGAGTTACGCCGTGAAGGTCAACGACTTGGTCGCCGTGCGCGAACAGGCCGCCTCCCGCCAACTGGCGGGGCGCAACCTCGAAAGCTCCGGCAGCCGGGCCGTGCCCGACTGGCTGCGGCTCGAGAAGGACGCCTTCCGTGGTCAGGTCCTCCGCATGCCCGCCGCCAGTGAGATTCAGGCGATCGGCAATGTGCAGGCGGTTGTCGAATTTTATTCCCGCTAGTTCACTTGACGGCACCTCCTTCCGGGGGTGCCGCTGCAATTATATGGGCCGTGCCGGCAGCGGGAATGCCGGCCGCGGTCAGTTAACAATTGCATCTCCGTTGACATACTATGCCAGTTCGACTCGGTCGGTTTGAAATGCCCAAGCGTCTGGTCAAAGACGACCAGACGGCCAATCTCACGTATGCCAAGTATGTGGCTGAACCCTTTGAAACGGGTTACGGACACACGATTGGCAACAGCCTGCGGCGCGTGCTGCTGAGCTCCCTTGAGGGAGCGGCCATCACCAGCGTGAAGATGGATGGCGCCATGCACGAGTTCACCGCCGTTGAGGGCGTGGTGGAGGACGTGACGGACATCGTCCTGAACCTGAAGAAGATTCGCTTCAAGTCTCAGGTTCGCGAGCCCCAAACCCTGCTGGTCTCTGTGAACAAGGAAGGCGCCGTCACCGCGGCGGACATCCAACTGAACCAGAACATCGAGTGCGTCAATCCGGAGCAGCTCATCTGCACACTCGATCGGAAGCGCAAGTTCGAGATGGAGCTTGAGGTCAAGGTTGGCCGCGGGTTCTGCCCCGGCGACGAAAACAAGAAGACGGACCAGCCGATCGGCGTGATCGCCATCGACAGTCTGTTCTCCCCGGTGACCCGGGTTCGCTACACCGTCGAGGCCGCGCGCGTCGGCCAGCGCACGGACTATGACAAGCTCAACATCGAGGTTTGGACGGACGGCCGGATCACCCCGGACGACGCCCTGACCCAGGCGAGCGCGATTCTCCAGCATCACCTCGATGTGTTTGTCGGCTACGACAAGAACGCGATTGAATTCGAGCGCGAGGAGATGAAGGTGGATGACGAGCAGGCCAAGCTCAAGAAGCTGCTCAACATGAGCGTCAACGAGATTGAACTCTCGGTGCGCGCCGCCAACTGCCTCAACAACGCCAACATCACGACCGTGGGTCAGCTGGCGATGAAGACCGAGCAGGAAATGCTCAAGTATCGTAATTTCGGCAAGAAGTCCTTGAATGAAATCAAGGAGAAGCTGGCCGCGCTCGGGCTGAGCCTGGGCATGACCTTCGCGCCCGAGTTGTTTGAGACCGCGCCGAAGGAAGAGCCGGTCAAGTAAGTCATCACTGTTATCGTCCGACGCCTATGCGCCATCTTTCCAGAACCGCGAAACTCGGCCGCACCGGGGAACATCGCAATGCGATGCTCGCCAACATGGTGTGCAGCCTGATCATTCACAAACGCATCCGCACGACGCTGTCGAAGGCTCGCGCTGTCCGGCCGGTGGCCGAGAAGATGGTGACACTCGGCAAGAGTGGCACTGTCCATGACCGCCGCCTGGCCGTGGCCCGCCTGCACAGCGAGGATGCCGCCCGCCTCCTCTTCAAGGAGATCGCTCCGGTGTTCAAGTCCCGCAACGGGGGCTACACCCGCATCATCCGCCTGGGAAATCGCCCCGGCGACGCTGCGCAGGAAGCGATCCTCGAATGGGTGGAGGAATTTGCCGCCCCTACTCCGGCTCCGGCTCCTGAGGCCACGGGCAAGAAGGAAGCCGGCGCCGCGAGTTGATCCCGGTGACGGACCACGGATCTGGCGCACGCCAGATGGGTTCCGTCGCTCAACACGTTC
>Ga0075184_11053599_pt1 | contig 9671 bp, 2 predicted proteins | sample JI102314DRNA_FD_77308 | JGI IMG/M metagenome (GOLD analysis project Ga0075184, IMG submission 77308) | Wastewater effluent complex algal communities from Wisconsin, to seasonally profile nutrient transformation and Carbon sequestration -... | ecosystem: Engineered > WWTP > Effluent > Algae...
GGGTTTTTCCCCTATTTTTGAATTTCTTATTTTACCTATTTGGTCTTATTTGATTTCATCAGTGGAATACTTGATCCACTGTTTACTAAGCTTTTCAGCCTAATTTAATATTGCTCGGAGCCGTTTCGATAGCTCCCAACTTCACGTAACTTTGTAGTTGTATTGGTAATTCCCGTTTCGATAGGAATTGTTCACATCACACGTAGTATTGCTTTCGGCTGTTACGATGGCCGTCAACTTCACGCAGTTTATCTGTATTGGTATACCCCGTTACGATAGGGTATGTTCACATTACGGAGTGATATTGCTCGGGACCGTTTCGATAATCCCCAACTTCACGCAACCTGTTATATTGGTACACCCCGTTTCGATAGAGTGTGTTCACATTATTTTAGATGATTAGTGATTTAATCCATCGAGAACATCAATGACTCTTGATGTAAAATCGAGTTAATAAATTAGAGACAAACTATATGTTTGAAAGTGTTGTGAAAATTCACTTCCTATGCACATGTCCGTGTTCAGGAAATCTCGTTTTTCAAAGCTGTGAATCAGCGCATATTCTGCGATTGAACACTGAGAGCAACCAGGCATTTAAGTCCTGCGTTTGTAAGAATGTATGATAATTCAACGAGTATTTATGTTAATTATTTCGGACCCCGGTAGTTTATTATCGAAAACATAGATAATAAATGAACAGGAAAGTTAAGTTATAATTATTTAAATCAACAACTTTTATTATCCTCTATATCTCCAGTAAAATTGTGAGTTTTAATAGCTAGTGCCTCACTAGCGTTAGCGGAATACGTCGGAGGTAGCTTTTCGCCTTATGTCTTATCAAATGAAAAACAAACTTAACCCCAAGCGTAAAAACTTGACTAACAAGAAAACCCATGGGTTCAATCATGCACGTTGTTCTAATGAACAAAATGCACTTACTTTAGACAATCAGGTTTCTCAAATATTGAGTAAATCTAGGAATATGTCTATTGATCGACAGATTGAATATGCTAAAGAAGTAGCATCTGATGAAGTGGTTCTAAGAGCCGTTTACAAAAGATTGGCTATTATCCAGAAGCTTGAAGATAATCATAAGGCTAACGATATGTTATCACGTATCAAATCCCGTGCCAAAATGGCACGAAGACAATGTAAAACGAAGTACCAGGCAGCTTGTATTAGCTTGCCTAGTTCCGTCACTAAATCTGGTACTATCAAACTAGTTGAAGATGTTTGCATGTTATTATACATGATCTTTGACTCACAAGACGCGGAAGGTGATTTTAATTTTTTCAAAATCACCATAGCTGTTGTAAATTTCCTAAAACTGCGCACAGGTCAATCTATCATTATGGATTCGCGTGTCACTTTTTTGGCAAATTTAATTAAGGACAGTGTATTAACCATGGGTCGTCTTCTTTTTGAAAAAGATATCACTGAAGTTATGAACGCTTACAATGAATCACGAGAAGCAAATTTTTCATTTCAATCAGAAGAAGCAACCTTTGTTAAAGGGACCAGTGCTATGCGCGCTGTTCTTAATAAGTATGAAGAGGTCCGACATTCCAAATTTGTTAACAAACTTGGTGAGGTCTGCACATATTTACTCAGTTTTTCCATTTTTGATTCCATTGGCGAGAAGTTCGTTTCAGAACGCACTTTTAAAGCCATTAAGTTTCAAGCTCTTAAAGAACACAAATTCGCTGGTCCAGATTTCATTTATTGTATTCTGGATACCATAGTTTTTGTTTGTGAGAGAGGATACCAGTGTGTCAAATTGGGCTCTATGCAACCTCTGGTTCATGACGAATCCAAATATGACACATGGGTAGAGGAAGCTAACAATCTTATTATCAAGTCCAAATATCTGGGCAATGCAGAAGCTAATAATATTGATGAACATCAATATTTAGCTGATCTCACTCGACTAATTGACCAAGGTAGGTCTATTAGTAATGTGATTCGATCCTACAGTGTCGATGATAGAAATGCAAAGCGTTACTTTGATAAGATTTTAGCAGACCTAACCATGCTGAAACACAATTATATCACATTAGAATCCGCCATGTCAGAACGACGTACACCTTTAGGTGTACTTATAGATGGTGGTTCCAGTGTAGCCAAATCAACCTTTGCCAAAATCTTATTCTTCCATTATGGACGAGTGCGTGCCAAACCTATAGATGATCATTATAGATATTGTAGGACAGCACTTGATGAATTTTGGTCTGGGTATAACAGTGCCAAATGGTGCGTACATTTTGATGATGTCGCATGTTTTAAGGCTAATATTTGTAAAGAAGGTGACCCTTCAGTAGGTGAACTCATACAAACTATTAACCAAATCCCTCATAATCCACCTCAAGCAGTTTTGGAAGATAAGGGCAAAACACCAGTTAGAGCAGAGTTTGTCACTGTTTCTACTAACACACACCATATGAATGTACATTCATATTATGAAGTTCCTTTGGCAGTACAACGTAGGTTACCCATAGTAATCAACATTAGACCTAAGATCCAATATGACAAAAATGGTATGATGGACCAATCCAAGGTGAATATTACCAAGGATGGTTCATATCCAGATTTGTGGGACATACATGTTTATAAGATTGTGCCAACTAAGGAACCTAATGATAGATTTGCCAAAGTTGGTACCTATGAACCTCTGTTTTTCTTTGACAATATTTATATTTTTTTAAAATGGTTCACTGAACGTATACAATCGCATAATTATGATCAAACTGAAGTCATGGAATCTATTGAAACCATGAGAACAGTCTTAACATGTGAAAAGTGTTATGTTCCCCTACAACATTGTGTATGTGAAAATACGGAACTTGTAGCTAGATCATTAGTCAAAATTACAGAAGACGTTCGTCAAAAAGAAGCAGCAGCTTCCATAGATCAGTTCTTTTGCAATTTGCCTATTGATAACAGTCACATGTTTCAGCGTTATGTTGAACCAATTGAAGTAGCCCAATCGGGGCAAATACATGATACAAACGTGTTTTTAGAACTTGGATACCAAGATCTTGTAATGAGTAACTGGTATCATGAAGTCTTAGATAAGGAATTGTTAAATATCCATGTTTATGATGCTGCTCGCACCGAAATTGGTCGTTGGATGCATTCAGCATTCACATCAGATGATATGTGTGTATTAAATAACTCCAAGTTTGAGACAACTTTTATCCGAGAATTTGGGAAATGTGAAACCCTGCTTAGAGAACACCTTGAAACAACAAGATACATGATCACGCGCTATTGGTTTTCACCTTTAGCATTACTATGTGTAGAGCATAACATTCCAGTTTTCATATTAGATAATGTTGATGAACCTGTTAAACAATTTTGTTCACCATCAAGTTTCGCACGTATGCAACGTTGGTTTGATGATATATCAGTTAAATATACATCCACCAAAAATGCACATTTCGTACCTACAATATTGAAGTGTGATTCCAAAATGATTGAGGAAATAAATTCTACAATTGTAAAAATGAATGTGCCTTCATGGAAGGCTCATATTCCAGATTTAAGTTTCCTTCACAAAGGCCTGGGATTAGTTGCTATTAAACATATTGAACTATCATCTAAATACCCTATATATTGGGGGCTGACAGGTTTCGGTATCTTTAATTCTATAGCAAACCTGTGTGTTTTGAATGCTTATGGTATAGCCCTAGGCACAGTCATCTTGATGAAAACACATATAGGTGCCTTAGGCCATAGACTTAAAAAACTTATTGGTGACCATCCAGCCTTAGCCAAATTGATTATGGTGTGCCTATTGGCCTACACTTTCAGTGGTATTATTAAATCATTTATGAGTTCTATAATATTACAAGCTGATGTGGAAACTAAAGGGAAACCTATGACCGTTACACCTAAAGATTTGAGACGTAAGAACCCTTGGTATAAGAAAATTACTGAATTGACAGCTGACTTTATTCCTGAGGGGGTTTCTGCCAATGTAAATTCCAGTATTGATAAATTAGCTGAGAAGACATCGACTAATGTTGTGCGCATTTCAGCGAACAGTATTAATGATGATGGTACTTATAAAGTTTCTTCATTTAATGGTTTTTGTATAGGTGGTCAGTATTACGTAGTTCCCTTACATTCGGTGGGTGAAATGCGATCATCTGAATGGGATGTTCGCTGGTTATCAGAAGAAGCTAATATTTTGGCACACACTTCTGGTGCCTATACCCCAGCATGCTTAATTAAAACCTACCAACAAGAGTTGGCCATTGTACGTTTACCCTTTATGTTGGTGCGCAAGAGTATGAAAAATTTCATCTTTGGCAAATATTGCACTACAGGTATATTTAACGGTAAATATTCAATTAGAAATAAAGTGGGAGAACTCACATCTATATATTCTAAAAGAATCGTCCCCAGTATTGAACTTTTAGCTGGACATGATAAACCAATACAGTGTATGCTATCAAAACTTGACAAGCCTACAGTTGTTGGTGATTGTTGCGCACCTCTTATTGTCGAAACCGCTTATGGGCCCTTCATAGCTGGATTGCACATAGCTCTCAGAGATGGAACTGATGCTATTAGCATTTGTATTGATTCCTCTATGTATGAGAATCTTGACATTGTAATAGATAATGCACCACATGGTGGTAACATATCCCTGCAAGCTCTTGACGAAAAGAGTAATTTACAATTCCATGAAACTGGTTCAGTAGAGGTCTATGGTACGCTAGTTGGGAAGAGGAATTCCACTTTTAAATCCAAAGTTACGAAATCGCTCCTAAATGAGCGTATGTGCAATTTGGGCTATGCGAATGATTATTTCCCTCCTCCCTTTGAGAAACCAAATACCTGGTTTGAAGCTATTAAGAACAAGGCTGATATTAAGCATTTGTTCACACAAGAACACTTGAATAAAGCCAAGAAAATATACTTGCGACATTTAATATCTAGCTTATCAAAGCAAGATCTTACTAATCTGCATATAATTTCTCAAAAGGAAGCCCTTAATGGTCAAAGTTCAGTATGTTATTTGGATTCTATAGATCTGAATACATCAGGAGGCTTTGGTAAACCTGGACACAAAGGTAAGTGGGTTGAATTAGTTGAAAGTGAAGACGGACAAGAAATTGTCTTGACACCTGAAGATAAGGACACTTTGCAACAGATTGAAAACACATATATGAATAACCAGGTTTATAAACCACTTTTCATGACTTTCCCAAAAGATGAACCATTACCTTATGAGAAAGTCGTTGTTAAAGAACAATTTCGTCTAATTAATAATGGTCCCATGGTTTGGAACATTTGGATGAGAATGCATTTCTTGCCCTTTGCAAAATTGGTTCAGGAAAATAAATTTAAATTTGCATGTGCACCAGGGATGGTTGCACAAGGTTTAGAATGGCATTTGTTACAAAAGTACCTCACCAAATTCGGTGATGAACGCATTGTAGCCGGTGATTATTCAAAATATGATCAGAGGATGAGCTCAACACTTATCCTGGCTTGTGGTGAGATTATTGTTGATTTGTATAAATATGCAGGTCACACCTCATCGGAAGATCTGCAAGCTATGAGAGTTGCATTTTATGATTTAGCCTTTCCCACATATTGTCAAAAGGGTGATGTTATGCAATTTTTCGGATCAAACTCCAGTGGTAATGTAATGACTGTAATTATAAACAGTGTGGTTAACGTCCTATTGATGATATTGGCTTATACCCATATTGAGAAAGATGATGATTTCTTTGAGAACGTCAACCTCATGACGTATGGTGATGATAACATCATGGGAGTATCACCCAAAGTGAAGAATTTTAATCACACATCAATCAGTGATTTTCTAACTAAAAGGGGGATGACCTACACTATGGCTGATAAGAGCTCAGAAAGTATCCCCTTCTCTTCAATATTTGAGGTTGAATTTCTCAAAAGATCCTTTAGATTCGAACCTGAGTTGGGAGTTTATTTAGCACCGTTGCGTAAAGACAGTATTGTTAAATCTCTAATGATTAATGTACCATCTCGTACAATTAGTAGGGAATCGCAGCAAGTCTATATAATTTCCACTGCACTCTATGAGTTTTCTTTTTATGGAAGAAATACTTTTGAAGAGTGGAGGAAACGTTTGTTAACTTGGATGGAAGAGCTGGATTTAATGATACATTTTACTGATTCATTATTTCCATCGTATGATGAACTCCTTGAGAGGTATCATCAAACTTCTAAATCAACAGAAGAGGTAGCAGCACACCTTCTCGATTAGAGAAAAATGACGCGGCAATAGGAAAAATGTCGATATGCAAAACCCGTTATGCATAGTTACTGATATTATATAGTCTACATATCCTATATAGTGTAGAGTGGATGCATATATGAGAAGGCGCACTGTGGATGCAGTGTTACCCTAATTTATGTTACGGACACGTGGCTCAATACAAACCGTGATCCCGACAATCTATCGTATTGCAAAACAAACAATTAATAATCAAACAAACGAGCTTAGAATTCCTAGTATTTCTGATCGCGTTTTCATTCACCATGGGGACATGGTGTCTAAAAAGTGTCGTCGAACGTCTGTGGTGGCGATGTGTCATGTTTGTACTAAGACAAGCATTTCCGGACAAACCCCGCACAAGAACGGTTATAATGTTCTTGATGCATATGTTCGGTTTTTCCTTGATAATAAAGGTTTACCTCGCTGTGAATACGCTGTATTCCCAAGTGGAGAGGTCTTTAGTGCAATTTCGAAGGCGTCTGTCAAAATTCCGACAGAAGTACCAGATTTGAGTAATCCACTTAATGTGGTACAAGTTTTGAAACTTGACAAATGTCTCTTGAAGCATAATTTCATGATATATCATGTTACATCATGTTTATGTCATGCTTGTAGGGATCATCTCGGACGCCCTGAAAATTATGAACTTTCAAGTTTGCACCTAGTGCCTGTAGAGGAAGATTCTCCTACAAGCATTGAATATCAGAGTATGGAAGTTTATCTTAGTCAAGGTGCTCAGAATTCTGGACAGCAACAACCTGTAGGAGCAGCTATCGATGCTGCTGGACAAGTTATGGGTGCTGTTGTCGATCAAGTCGCAGGTGCAGCTGTGGCTGGTGTGTATGATGCAGTTGTTGAAACTGGTCACCAAGCTGCACAGCAAATTGGCGAACATGCCTATGGGTCTGGATTACAGGCTGTCAGACATATTCGTAACTACTTCACATCAACTTCAGATGACGAGGGTTTCACCTTTAGCACATTTGGTTCCAAGTCTAGGGAACAATGTGCACGCATGGAGGGTGGTCACATTTTGGCTGCTTCAGCTCCAACAAATAATACAGGCGGAATCTCATATGCTGAAGATGTAGAGGAAGTGGACCAAGTTACTACCAACTGGTTAACAGGTGGTGGTACTACAGTTTACAACACAAATACTGGAATCCCACGACCTATGTTGGAATTCAATCAGAAAGATGCGACTCTAGCATCTTTCTTGTGTCGTCCAGTGGAGGTTGGGACATATTCCTATACCAATGTAGTTGTGCCTGGTACTTCCACAGCATATACACCATGGGGTAGCGTTTTCGCTTCAGCTAATATTAAGGATAAACTTAACCATTTTAGGATGTTTAGAGCCAATCTTAATATTAAGCTTGTGGTTACTGCCTCCCCTTTTTTGTATGGAGCTGTCATGTTTTCTTACCAACCTCGTGGTTTTGCCAAAGGCTTGCCAGATACATATGGTGCTTTAGTATGTCGATCACAACGTAGGAACTTGACTGTATATCCTCAGACGTCTGCGGGTGGATTTTTACAAGTCCCATTTATTTATAATCGTAAAATGGCTGATGTAACCAACAAATTATTAATAGATGAATTGGGAGTTTTACGGGCCATACCATTGGACATCCTCAGAAATGCCATGGGAACAACACCTCCCACAGTGAACATACGTATCTATGCCTGGTTATCCGATGTGGCAATTGGTGGTATGACGCAACGTGAGGCTTATCAATCCTTTTCTAGTGAAGGTACAGGTAAAGGTAATGTTCGCGTTATTGATGAGATTGATGTTTCAGCTGCAATGGCTAATAGTAATTCTTGTGAAACAAACATTTCACATATTTTGCGTAAAGAGTCATTGCTCTTTTATAAAGATTGGGCTTCTACTGATGCTAAAGACGCTTTTATGTTTAATATTGCATCTCAATGTGGACATTCAGGATCTAAATCTGACACAGATGCCTTATCAGCAGTGACTTATTATCCAACTCCTGCTATGTACTTAGGTCAGGCCTTCCGGTATTGGCGTGGTGATATCATTGTACGTTTTCGTATACTGAAAACACCATTTCACAGAGGGAGACTTACCTTTGTATACGAACCTGTGGCAGCTTCACTACTTCCACAACCTACTGTCCAGAAGACACGTATTGTGGACATTGGTTTAGTTGATGAATTTGAGATAACCATACCTTTTGGTTCCACACGCAGTTGGCTAAAAACAGTTTCTGCTAGTGTACCTGGCTTTAGTGTAACTGATAATAATGTTATTGACTATGCTGATAGTGAGTTTGTTGGTGGCATTTTGAAATGCTATGTGGACCAACCACTTACAGGACCTGCTGAACCATCACAATTGCGTATTCTGGCATACGTGCGGTGTGCCCCAAATTTTAGACTCGGAGCACCAAAGGAAGTTAGTAGTGAATATTATTATTCTAATGTGTGGTTGAAATCCGATCAAACAGTTCTGTCTTCTGGTACTTCATATGGGCCTGCTGCATATCAGGCTGAAACTAAACCCTCTGGGGATTTTCCAAATATGGGAACCTTAAAAGAGAATTTAGCCATGATCCATGCCACTGGTGTCGACTCACCAACCGATATTCTCGAGCTGGTGAGGCGCAAGGAATTGTGGTTGGTTGCGAATCAACAAACCCCTACCTCTAATTCTGTACAGAGTTGGTTTGGTCTGTACTTGCCATTTATGCCCAAAGTACCACGCTTGTTGACCAACTATGATGCTGCTAGATTCAACATTATGAACACTTACGCTACAATAGTGGATTTCAGATGCACTTCTTATAATCAAACCATGTTGGCTTATATGAGCCTCATGTACATTGGTTATAAAGGAGATCTCACTAACAGTTTTACGATGGCTACTGGGGAATTTGTTTACCCAGTTCACCGTTGTCGCAGGACTTACAATGCTTACTTAGAAGTAGCATCAGTGAGAAATTCAGTTGACCAAAAAAGTGTCACAGGTGCATCTTATGGTTTCACTGGTGGAGTATCTGGCGGCAAAACAGCAACCGGAGTGAGTGGGTTAGAATTTGACCGCCCATATATGGGCGATTCTTTATTTTATTACACTGAACCTTTTAATGTTAAAGGACATGGTTCAGAACAATATAATGGAGCCACTTATTCCACATTAGTTCTGCCCAACAGGGCATCAAATAACGCTATAGCAGTCACATCTTTTGTGCATGTTCAAGCTAAGGACAATTTTGAATTTATAGAATTCTTAAATTGTCCACCTTTAGTAGTTGCTTCGTATGGTGGCTTTATGCCCAACGCGAACTTCTAAACTATGTTTTTATATTTTTATATTATTACATGTTTTATATACTTTATGTTACTTTTCAAATAAAACAAAAATAAAAATACC
>Ga0075184_10122162_pt1 | contig 9410 bp, 12 predicted proteins | sample JI102314DRNA_FD_77308 | JGI IMG/M metagenome (GOLD analysis project Ga0075184, IMG submission 77308) | Wastewater effluent complex algal communities from Wisconsin, to seasonally profile nutrient transformation and Carbon sequestration -... | ecosystem: Engineered > WWTP > Effluent > Algae...
GAAAATACCTCTAAAATGGAATTAGAAATTACAGATATAAAAAAAAATACAATATTTGATAACATTATTTTTAATTAAGAAAAAATTATTTAATTAAAAATATTAATTAAGAATTATTAGATTGAGTTGTTTCAACAACCTCTGAAGATATATTTTCTTCATTAGCTTTATTATTTTCAACAGTAAGCTCAGCTGAATCATCCAATTCTATATCTTTTATAAGATTCCATATTTCAATTTGGTGAGCATTAAATATAGGTTGTCCTGATGTTTCAGCAGCTGTTAAAAGAAATTGTTCAAAAGTATTAAAACTAACGGCATTTATAACAATAGGCATAAATGCATGATTTACACCACATAATTCAGAACATTGGCCGTAATAAACACCGGGTTTAAAAATGTGCACAGTAACTTGATTTAAACGTCCAGGAACAGCATCCATTTTTACACCTAAAGCTGGGACAGCAAAACTATGAATAACGTCTTTTGCAGTTATAACTAATTTTGAATTAACATTTATAGGTAAAACTAAAGGAGTATCGACTTCTAACAGTCTTAAATTATCTTCTTCGGTTAAATTTTCTAATGGTAACATATAACTTAAATAAGAAAAATTTATAACATCATCATTTAAAGAATCGTAGACAGGATATTCGTATTTCCAGTACCATTGGTAAGCAATAATTTTAACAACACACTGTGTATCAACAATTTCATCTAATGAATACAATAAAATAAATGATGGAACAGCAATTGCTATTAGTATAACAGTTGGTATTATGGTCCAAACAAGTTCTAAAATAGTAGAATGTGTCCAATTTTGCAAAAATTTTACCCAGTAAATAAGTTCATTTATATCTTTTTCTTCTCTAAATTGTTTTATATGTCTATTACCATGTAAATGAGTTAAAACAATAAAAATTAAAGCGGTAGTAACAACAAATAAAATACCTACAAGGTAGGTCATTATATAATTATATAAAGAAACAATACCTTCCATTTGGCAGGATCCTGCTTGATTAAAAAAAATTTGATAATTAGAGGTAATATTATGTTTGAAATTCATTGTACTAAATATAATGTAGATTTGCTAATTTAGCAAAAAGAATCTAATTTATTAATATTAGAAATATTAAAATAGGCCAAACCATCAATTAAAAAATTAGTCACTGCTATGCTATATACAAAATTAGATTTTGTTAAAGTTAGCAGTACTTCCATAATAAAAAAAGAAAAAAAAGAAGGTAAAGCTTTAGATTGTAACATATTTTATTATGTTTGATAAGTTTACGGAGAAATAAAATCATATATCTGTGGGTAACGCTTGTTTCCACCAATAGAAACTAAATGTTTTTAAATCCGTATAAAGATAACTGGGTAAACTTATAAAGTGGGCTCAATTAATTTTCTCAAGTTTCCATAATTTATTAGAAATACACCGTCTTCTTCTTGCAGCTCAACTACCATAAAAAAAAGTTTTTACTAAATTCTCAGCTATATTTGGCCAAATAGTTGGGTTAAACGTTACAAAGTCATATAAATTTAAAGGTTTCCAGGAATTTCAAATAACCCTACCATTAACATTAACAAATCCAGAACTAACCCAAAGTTCAGCCAATCGAAGAGAGGGTGAAAAACCATTTCTATAGATAAACATTGGTAATCAAAATTCTAAAATTTTTAGAAATGAAAAAATTGCATCTGATTTTTTAGCAATACATAGATTACACAAACTTTTAAATTTATGTCTTTTTAAATTACCATAAAAAATTCACAATATTTTTGTTAAAAAAAAAAATCTCATTCTATTTTTCATTTTTCAAGGCTTTTTTTTTTTCATTCACCGAACTATTTCAAACGAAAAATTTAGAATTCAGAAGTTATTAAAATTTAATTTTTTTGTAAAATCTTGTAGTAATCATTTATTTTTTGCTAGATGTGGAACATTTTCAACATTGGGTCAAACTTTTGTTCGAGCAAGATTGGCTATTTTATGTTTACTAATAATTTGACCCCAGATATCTTTTTCATAACGTTTACAAATTAAAAATTTTTTGTAAGATGAAAACATTAATAAAAAAAAATAAATATAATTTTATGTTTATTGTTGATCTAAAACAGTCAAATGACTCCAAACGTAGACAAAACCAAAAACAAAAATCCAAACAACATCAACAAAGTGCCAGTACCAAGCAGCACTTTCAAAACTTTCTATACCAAATTTACCGTAGTGATCTATGGTATTAGATTCTTCCTCAACTGCAAAAATATTAGTGAATTCAAAGTTAGCTTGTTCTTTTTCTAGTAAAATTATTACTTTAGGTGCTATTAAGTCTTCAAACAGATTTTGAACAGTAACAGTTAAATATAAGTAAAAATGGTTAAAAACAGATCTAATATTACGTGCGGGTGCAACTGCAGTTCTACAATAAAACAAAAAACATGTACCTATAAAAACATGAGCTCCGTGTAAGCCAGTAATCATATAAAAAGTTGAGCCATAGATACCTGTATTTATATTAACAGGAGAAATAAAATATTCAGTAACCTGAAAAGCCATAAATAATAGGGCTAATAATAAAGTTAAATCTAACATTAAATTTATATATAATCGAACAGTTTTTTCTGTCTCTAATAAAGAAAAACTTCAATTAAAGTATTTAGAAAACGGATTAAATAGGATATTAAATGGTAATACAAATTTAAAATTATTTTGATTTAATTCTGTACCAACACCAAAATCATTTTTTAATTTGAAAAACAAGTCACTTAAATACATTTCAGTTTTTGTTGAATTAAAACCATTATTGGTATTTGAATAAATATCATTTAAATTACCAACAAAACTTTCTTCTGAATCAGTAAACTTAATATTATTTTTGAATAATCGACTTTTTTGTTGAGGGATAAGTTCTAGTGCATAATGTGCTACAGTTAATGTAGCCCCTGATGTTAGTAAAATAACAGTATTTGCAATTGCAAAACCTTTAACAGTTATAAAATCTACGTCCAAAGGAGGCCAAACTGCACCTATTTGTACAGTTGGAGAGATAGACGAATGAAAAAAACCCCAAAAAAAACCAAAAAAAAACATAACTTCCGAAATTATAAATAGTATAAATCCTATTTTGAAACCTTTTCTAACTAAATTAGTATGAAATAAAGGTTCAACGAATATTTTACCACCATAATTAAAAGCATTTTTATGTAAATTCATAAAACTTACTTTTACAGTTGTACCTTCAGCGATTGCATTTGAACTCCACAAAAAAAAAATACCTAAGCTTAATAAAAATGGAGAAATCCAAAATAAGTGAACTCCTTTATATTGCTCAAATTCTGGCAAAAATAAAAAATTTATTTTACTTGCAAGGTTAAAATAAAGTTCAAAAATATCAGAATTGTAAACTGTACTTAAAAAAAAATTACTAAAAAAATTTACAAGTACATCAAAAAAAAAAGATTGAGCCTTTGATCCATGAAAATTAAAAACTAAAATTAGTAGAAAAAATAAAAGAGCAAAAGAAATCGTTAGCGGTGAAGAACTGGTCGAAAGAATGTGATACTTATGGCCACGTAACGCAGTCATGTAACGATTTGTTAAATCATACACCCAGCTAGTGTTATTAATTATAAGCAAGTTTTTAACTACCATTTTATTCGTTTAACTGCTTTAACCTCTAAATTTTTTATTAACAAATTTTCTAAGACGCTGGTTGTAACATTAATTTTTAATTTTACTAAAAAAGAAATTAATGTTTTTGACAAATTATTACTTTCTTCTTCTATTTCTACTATAAAAGATATAAATTTTTTAATATCTTTATTTATCAAATCATTTAGGATTACTTTAGCAAAATTAAAAAGAAAAAAACTTATAATTAAAAAATAAATTAGCATAAGTTTTTCTGGATTAAAAATTAAAAAATTTTTCAAAAAAAAAAATAAAAATAATAAAGAAGCAAAAGGATATAGTACCAAAAAATTATTATTGGATGTCAAATTAACAGTTTTGATTGAGGAAATTCGTCTTAAAATAAAATTTTTTTGCAATTTCTTGTTTTTTCTTAAAAATAATGAAATTATTTTAATTTCTTCATCTAAAACAGCTAATACTAAATTTAAATAATCCTTTGAGATCAAAAAATTATTTATAAAAATAGAATTAATTGAAAATATTTTTAGTAAAAAAAAATATTTTATTCAAGGAAACAAAAATAGCAAATTAAAATAATACATACCGCAAAAACAGACACTAGCTACAAAATACTGATGAGGGAAAGTAAAAAAATCGAGTTGTGGCATAATTTTAGTAACTAATGGAATTTTTTTTTATTTGATAAAATTTTTTTAGCCTCTAGCAAAAAAAAAAAAAAATCAACCAATTTTATCAAATAAGTAAATAGGACTTTGGTAAAATGAAAATAATGCAATAAAATCCTTGTAATATATAAAGCTAAAAAGTATAATTATTACAACATAATTACATAACCAACCTATTGAATAAGGTAAATTAATTTCTAAATAACTTTCTGGTAAAATTTTACTTTTTAAAGTAAAATTGTTTAAATTAAATCCAATTATATTTCAAAGCATACGTAAATAAGCAACAGAACCAACGATGTTTAATAAACCAACCAAAAGAGTTATAAAAATACCATAATTTGAAGATATCAAGGTTAATAAAGAAAATTTCATAAAAAATGATAAAAATGGAGTAAAACCAGCCGCAGAAGCTAAAATTACAATTGAAATTAAGTAAAAACTTGAATTTAACATATTTATACCATTTAATTGATTAATAGTTTTTATAAAACGACCAGTAGTACTGTTTTGTAGTGAAATTAAAATGATTACAAAACCAAAACTTATAAAATAGTAACTAATTAAGTAAAACATCAAAAAAGTTAAAGAAATTTTTGATAGAATTGATAGTAAAATTATCATATTTCCGGTATGGGTGATAGAACTCCAAGCATATATTTCCTTCAACTTATCGGTTATTAAAATGCCAAAGCTTCCTATAAATACAGTAAGAAGGCCTATTACAAGTAGTAATACTGACCAAAATTTTACATATTCTAAAAAATTATAATATAAAAGAAAAAATAGCATGGGTAGGTATATTAATTTTGGTACGAGCGAAACAATAAACAAAGCCCCTGTACTACATGCATTGTAAACTTCAACGGTCCATGTATAAAAAGGTCCGGCGCCTAATTTAAATAAAAAATAGATCATTATAAAAAAAATTGCAAACAACATTTCAAAGTCTTGTAATAAAGAGTTACCTAAAACGTTATAATTAAAATCTGTGGCAAGTGAGTTTGTTAAGGTTGTTGACAATAGATTTGTATTGGAATTATTTGAAGCTAAATAAAAAGCTACACCAATAAGATAACATGTGGAAACCCAAAGACTAAATAATACGTAGCGAATTAACGAATGAAGCTGGGCATTTGTTCATTTATGCAGAAATAATAAACCGTAAATACAGAAAGATATAATTTCAAAATACAAAAAAATTGAAAACAAATCATTTTGTAGAAATACCATTGAGGAACCAAATGCTAAAAATAGAAGAATAGCAGAAAATTCTGATTTTATATAATCAATAATATTTTTATAATAATGTATATAAAAATTAATAGTTATATAAATAGATATATAAACAAATACTGGTATTAATAATTTAACGAGGTTGAAATTATATGGTAAATTAAAAACGCCAGAGGAACCAACCTTCAACATAAAACCTAATTGAAAAAATTTTATATATATAAGTAATAAAAAAAATTGGTATACCATCAAAAATATAACAAAACGTCTTGCAAGGATCCAATTTTTTTGACCAGATTCCGTAGGTTTAACACAAAATAACAAAATCAAACCAAATATTAAAGCTAAAATAATTGGCAAAAACCAGAAAGTTATAGATGTAATTTGAAAAAAACAAGATTTTATTATATATATATTTATTAAAAGAAAAAATTTAGAAAAAAAATCTAACTCTAATAAATTATTTAAAAAAATTAATTTTAATTCCTTGAATAAAATAGGTTGGGGGTCAAAAATTTTCTCCATTATAAGTGGGCGAAATGCTCAAGGTAACTTGGTTGTATAATCGGTATGGGTATAAAAACCTAAAATTTTGTTAATATCGACTACGTCGATTAATTTAAGAAGATCATAAATCTCAAGACTTAAGAAATAATTTAAATTATAAATTATGTTTGTTAAAAAAGTGCTCATATTAAAAGGTTATAAAGGTTATAATTCATATAACTAAGCTTACCAAAACAATTGGTAAAAAAACTTTCCAGCAAAGAGTCATAAGTTGATCGTAACGGTATCTTGGTAAGGCTGCTCTTAACCACAAAAAAAAAAAATAAATAAAAGTAGTTTTTGTAAACAATATAAAACTTTCTAAAAAAAAATTTTCTTCAAATGAAAAAAAAATTAAATTAGTAGACCAACCGCCAAAAAATAACAAACTAGTTAGTAAACTCATATATAGTATATTACCGTATTCTGCAATAAAAAAAAAAGCAAAAGGAAGACCAGAGTACTCTGTATTGTAACCCGATACGAGTTCAGATTCAGCTTCAGCAAAATCAAAAGGTGCTCTATTAGTTTCCGCTACTATTAAAATCAAAAATAAAATTGTTTCTAAAGGTAAAAAAAGAAAAATAGGACCGTTTAAATCTTGGAATTCTACAATATCAATTATCTGGGTGGTACCTGTAACAGTCATAACAATCAAAACTAATAAACCTAAAACAAGTTCATAAGAAATCATTTGCGCTCCTGCACGTACACCACCTAGAAAAGCATATTTTGAATTACTTGACCAACCAGCTAATAAAATTGAAATTGAACCTAACACTGAAACGCAAAATAAAGCTAATAATTCATAATTAAACTGTAGTATATTCCCATATTTTGATGTTGGAATTATAAACCATAGCAGTAGCATAAAGAAAATAGACCAAATTGAAGATAAAAGAAAAATTCAATTCTCGGATTGTACAGGTATTATAATTTCTTTCAAAATTAATTTTACCCCGTCAATTAAAGGTTGGGCGGAACCTTTTACCCCAACTTTATTAGGACCCCTTCGTCGTTGTGCAGCTGATAAAACTTTACGTTCTAATAAAGTTGAATAAGCAACTATTAACAAAATAGGAACTATCATTAGAATAGCAAACAGAAATTTCCAAAGAAATATATATATAAAGGAAAACATTTGATTAAAAAAAACAAACTCGTCTAACTCTAAAAAAAAAATATCTGGAGAAAAAATATCAGCTACGTTTAATCCATTTTCAAGCAAAAGAGTACTTCTTAATTTATAAGCCATAAAAAAAGTTTTTATTGTATCCAATACATTTAAAATTATTATAAGAACTGATATAACATTAACAAATATAAAAAAATAAAATTTAAGGGTAGAAAAAAAGTTTTCTAAGAATTTAGCACTCAACAGTGTCCGTAAAGTCGATTCTTTACCATTTAAAATTGAAAAAGCAGTGGTTAAATATTTTTTTATTAACATAGTTTATTAAAATAACATTTTATTTGAAAAATTATAAGGGGTATAGTCAACAGGTATATTATGTCCAATATGTGCATCATAATAAAAAAAACCTTCATCATCGCCACGCATGTAACTTACGAGTACCTCATAGTCATAAATTGCGTGCCATTGAGTCCAATAATCTCGAACTTTAAAATCAGTTGTATAAGCCATTATAGTGGCAAATTTATCAAAATTTGATTCAGTATCAATTGAATGAGGTTGGATATAGTCAATCGGTAAAGACATAAAGTTATTTTGGTATGTTGGGTGCGTTAGGCTATTTATTTTGGTTCAAAAAATTAATTTTTTAGTTCTAAAAGAAACTATTTTTTCAAGATTTTCTATAAATAGTTGTCGGTTTATAAATAAATAAAAAACGTAACCCCATAAAAAATGTTTTTCATCTAAAACAGGTTTAAATGTATTTTTATGTGTGCTGTAGTTAGGTCTAGATATGCTAATAGCAACAATTATAGCAATAAGAAGAAGAAAAACTAGTGCTAATAATTCATTATAAGATGTATGAAAAGCTGCAGAGGCGACTTTATCTAAATCTGAAGAATAAAAAGATAAAACTAAATCAAAAATACTTGAGTGTGTAGAAGCAAATAGATTTAGGTCAAATTGTCATTTCATTAAAGAAAAGTAAACTGTTACTTGATATATTTCTTGTAACCAAGGCAATTCCAAAACTAATAATTCTGTATCAATTCATTTGAAACAAAAACAACAATAAAAAATAAAGAAGATCAACACCAACATACCTTTATACTTTTCTGTAACTTTCTCTTTGTTTAAATGTTCAAAAAAAAATAATCGTTGAATTAAATCAACATTTACAAGCATAATAATATATAAAGCTAAAACTGGAATTGCAGCACCATAAATCAAAATTATACAAAAGGCTAGGTAAGTTGAACCCCAAAGTAAAATAAGTAATCCGGATAAAACCGCAAAATAAAGAAAATGCAAAAGTGCATAAATTAAATTTGTTGAATCATACAATTTATATAAATTATATGCCATAGATAAAATTAAAATAACATTAAAAAACATAAATAAAATAATTTTTTTTTTTAAAAAAATAGAAAAAAAATTAATAAAAAAAATTTCATTTATAATTCTAGTTTTAATTGCAAAAAAATTGAAGTTAGTAGTAAAAATATCCCAATATAAACCGCCTTCGGTTAAAAAATAAATATTTTCATAATCTAAAAAATCTAGATTAAACGTAGTTAAAAATAAGTTTTCAAAAAACTTATTATTTTTTAGTTCAAACATATTTACATCTTTCAACCAATCCAGAAACCCTTCAGAAGTTATAGTATAGACAAAAACATTATGAATTAAATGCAAAGTTTTTTCATCCCATAGTTCAAGTTCAAGTAAAGAATTAGTATGGGACAACAATAAATTATTTAAAATATTATACACAAAAGGTGAATTTTCTACAAGATTTGTAATAGTAAATAACAAATTGAAATTTACATCGCTATTTAGAAAAATAATAGTATTTGATGGAAGAAAAATTAAAATAATACAAAGTGTTATTGTTACATTTTTTAATCCTTTTGGGATTGAATTTAATCGCTCAAGTGCGCACTCTAAAAAATAATAAAAAGTTTTAAAAAGAGAAGAAATAAATTTCATATTAGTATAGAAAATTAACGATCAATTTCACCAAAAACAATATCTTGAGTACCTATTATTGCAACTAAATCTGCCAACAAGTGTCCGGATGACATTTCATTTAAACCAGCTAAATGTAAAAAACCTGGCGATTTTATGTGACATCTATAAGGCAAATTTGTATTATCGGATCGTAAAAAAA
>Ga0075184_10097344_pt1 | contig 9383 bp, 9 predicted proteins | sample JI102314DRNA_FD_77308 | JGI IMG/M metagenome (GOLD analysis project Ga0075184, IMG submission 77308) | Wastewater effluent complex algal communities from Wisconsin, to seasonally profile nutrient transformation and Carbon sequestration -... | ecosystem: Engineered > WWTP > Effluent > Algae...
ACATCATTTTTTAAAAATTTTAAACTAGTTAAAGCACCACATTTAAAAAAGTAAGAATCTATATATTTAGAATTTACTAAATATATTTTTAAAGAATGTATAATACATTCCATTCTAAATTTATTTAAAACTGAAGATGTAATAGAATCATATTTTAAAATTACCAAATAAGGAAAGTTTAAAAAAATATTTTGTATAATTAAAGAATAATAATGTTTTTTAAAAATAAAATTATTTAAACGGATCATAAATTATAACTAATTATCTAACAACTATTAAAGAAAAAGATTTTATAGTACCTAAAACTATTGGGATACCTTTTTTTAATGGAAATTTAGGAAACTGTCAACAAGACAATTTTACTATATCTGTTAAATTAACACAAAATTGTAAAGATTTTCTACCTTTTATATTAAACTCTCTATCATATTTTAATAGATTTATTAAAGAAGCTAAAGGTGGCGAAGAAACTTTAAAAGAAAAACTACGATTTTCATTTATTAAAATTAATACACGTAAAATAAAATATGTAGGCAAATCTTTCGTTAGATCATTAAAATCTTTACAAAATTTAACAGTATTTAAACCTAAATTACCTAAAACAGTACCCAAAGGCGGGCCAGACTCAGCTTGTTGAGAAGAAATATAAATAAAAATTTTATGTTTATATTCTAAAGACATATTATTTTTATTTTATTTTTACTCCAATTGAGTAACAACACCACCTCCTATAGTAATATTACCTTCACGCATAACAAAGTGTAAGCCTACGTTTATTGGAGAAAATTCAACCAATAAAACTCTTACAGTTAAAGAATCACCAGGAAGTGCAACAGAAACACCTTCAGGCAATATAATTGAACCTGTAATATTAGCTGTACGAAAGAAAAATTGCGGTTTATAATTAGAAACAAAAGGTTTAGAACGACCACCTTCTTTTGCAGTTAAAATATAAATTTTTGCAAAAAAAGCTTTATAACATTGCATTGAGCCTGTAGCCGCTAATAAATATCCTCTTTTTACATCTTCACGTTTAATATTTTTTATTAACATACCTATACTATCACCAACTTCAGCAAAATCTAATGCTTTTCTAAACATTTCCAAACCCATACATAAAGTAGATTGTATATTAGTACCAACCAAATCCAAAGTTTCTTCAATAGAAATTTTACCCTGCTCTACTTTACCAGTAACAACAGTACCACGACCTTTTATAACATGAACATGCTCAATAGGCATTAAAAAAGGTGCATCTAATGCACGTGTAGGCTGTTTTATATAAGAATCAACAGTATTCATAAGTAATTTTACAGAAAGAGTACCTAATTCAGAAGGAACATCTTCTTCTAAAGCACGACGTGCAGAACCTTTTATAACAGGTAAATCCGTAGGAAAACCATAACTTTCTAAAAGCTCTCTAACTTCCATTTCAACTAACTCTTTCATATCACCTTCAACCATAGAATCTAATTTATTAATATAAACAACAATATAAGGAATACCAACTTCTTTTGCTAAGATAACATGCTCACGCGTTTGGACCTGAGGGCCATCATTTACAGCAACAACTAAAATAGCGCCTTCCATTTGAACAGCACCTGTAAGCATATTTTTTACATATTGTTGATGACCTGGACAATCTATATGAGAATAATGACGTTTCTCTGTCTCATATTCAATATGAGCAGCATTAATAGTAATACCCCTATTACGTTCTTCAATATGATTATCAATATCTGAATAAGCTTTAAAAATAGTACTACCTATTCCTTGTAAACATTTTGTAATAGCTGCTGTTAATGTAGTTTTACCATGATCAACATGACCTATAGTACCTATATTACAATGCGGTTTAATTCTATCAAATTTAACTTTTAATTTTTTAGTCAACATTTAAAATTAAACAACATATATTTATATATATATAAAACTAACTGATAAAAAAAATTATTAATACTATAAAAAAAAAAAAATTATTTAAATAGTTTTCTTACCAAATGACGATTCATTTCAGCAATATTGTAAACCTCAAGTAATTTATTTATAGAATCCCCTTTTCAATATAAAGCTTCTAGTAATAAATTACTTATATCTATGGGTTTTAAACGTTTTAATTTATCTTTAGACAATTTAATAACCCATTTTATAGCAAATGTAATACGTTTAAATTCATTAATAGGTAAAGGTACACCATACCTAACACTACCTAAAGGTAAAATACCTAATAAAACTTCGGGAGTAACATGTAATAAAGAAACAAATAAAATCAAATATGGATCAAAATGCTCTTTTTTTTTCAATAATTTTTTCACAGTTAAAAAAAAATTAAAAGCAAAAAATTTTCTACCTTTTTTTATTAAAGAGCCAAAAAATAACCTATGATAATAAGATGATAAAAAATTAGTATAATCTACAACAATATTTTTTATATTATGAAATTTCTTTGTTCAACGCATAATTTTTATGTATATTGTTTAACACCAAATTTAGAACGACGATTACGTCTACCAAAAGTTTCAACTTTATTAAAATCACATAAACCACGTATCAAATGATAATTTATACCAGGTGAATCCTTAGGGCCATGACCGCGAACAAAAACTAAAGAATGTGGTTGTAAAAAATGATCACCAATTCCAGGAATTTTTGCAAAAATTTTTTTATCACTAAAAACTAAACGTACTTTTGCAAAAGTACGTTTAGCTGAATTAGGTTTACGTGGTGTCATAGTTGCAATTTTATAAATAATTCCTTTTCTTTGTGGGGAACCACAAAGTGCTCTTGAATGTAAGCGATACCTTTTAGTAATTCTTACTTTTTTACTTAATTGAGAAGAAGTAGGCATTAATCTTTAGGATTATTATAAAAATCATATTCTTCTAACAATTCTTTTTGATGTAAAATTAAATCTGATTTTATAAATTCTTCATTATATGCTGGAACTTTTACCGCTTCCAAATTTACAATTTTTGTTGAATCATTTACATTTATTTTATAAAAACCCAAAGCTTTTATTTGTAATTTATTAGAATGAAATATATCAATTAAATCTTTAGAACCTTTAATTATTAAATCAGAATTTAATGAGTCACCACCTGGTTTAATTAAAGAGCTTTTAGGTACTAAAGCTCTTATCTCTTCAGAAATAAAATTAGATTTTATTTCACCATTAGGTAAAATTGTAATTTTATTATAATTACAATTTATAAATGAAACAGATAAAGTTTGTCCTGTAGAAGAATATTCATATATTAAAGAACCTCAATAATCTTCTTTACCAAAATGGTAAGGATCTTTTACTATATTTATATTTATATGTTTTATAGAATTTAAGTTTAAAAGGTTATTATAATTTGAATTATATTCTTGAATACTAAAATAAGAAGGCACATGTGTAACAGGAAATTCAGGAAGTTTATATGAATCTAAATACCTTGTCAATTTATAATCATATGTTGTTATGTCTTTATAAATATATGATACAAATTTTTTTATATCAAAAAAAGCTCTATTATCATAACAAATTGATTTTTCTAAATAATTGATTAAAATATTTAAATTACTTAAAGAAGGCAATTTTTCAAATTCACCAATAGGATAAAAAAGATAATTAAAAGGAATATAATTATCTTTAATAGTATTATATAATAATTCTAAGTTATTTTTAGAATTTTCATATAATACTGAATCAATACAGACATCACGTAATAAAGCATTACGAACCCACATCAAATTAATAATATCAACAATAGGTCGTATATCACTAAAATTTTTAGGACAAGAACTAATATGATTGATATCATTAACTGAGCCATCATCAAAAAATAAAAAAGTTAAATAAAAATTTAAGACATCTTGAACATCAAAAAAAAAATTTCCACTATTTTTAGAATCTAATAAAGTTAAATTATTAAATGATTCTATTTTTATATCATTATTTAAATAAACAATAATTTCATTTAAATTATTAATTTTATAAGAATCAACAACATAAGAACCTATGAAAGTTTTAAAATCTTCTAAAGGTACAGTTTGTAATTTTATTGGCATAAAACCATGTCCAACACCACATAATTCTGAACATTGACCATAAAAAGTGCCTGGAGCAAAAATTAAAGTATTAATAGCATTTAAACGACCAGGAATAGCATCAAGTTTTATACCAAATGCTGGTACAGATCAAGAATGTAAAACATCAGAAGATGTTATAAGAAATCTTATAGGAGTACTTATAGGTAATTTAATTAAATTATCAACTTCTAATAAGCGATAATCACCTTCAACTAAATCACCCTCTGCTTTAATATTTTGAGAAATATCAAAAGATAATTTTATATTCTCATTATTTTCTTCAATAATATGAGTAAATTCATAACTTCAATATCATTGATGACCTATAACTTTTATTGTATATTCAGGTTCTAAAATAGTATCTTCAGAAGAATATAATAAATTTAAAGAAGGTATTAAAATTAAAAGAATAATAGTTGAAGGAAATAATGCAAATAAAAATTCTAAAAAGCCACTATGTCTAAAAGATAAATTTAAATGTAAAGTACGCTTCATAAATTTACTGTAAAAATAATAATTATTTAATTTATTAGCATAAATAGACAACAATTTACGCTCTAAAAATAAATCATAAATATAATCAGATAAATGTATTTCTTCATTATAATGAATAAAAAAATTATAAAAATCTAAATAAAAATTATCAGAAATAGATCTAAAAACATCAGGAACTCATTCTGTTCATGTATAAATTTCAATAAAATCTTTGTTAAAAAAATTAAAAAAAAAAAATTCTGAAATAAATTTTCAAAAAGAAAAAAAAATACTTCATAAATATAAATATGAAGCAATTAACATAGCTTCTATATTAGAAAATAGGTCAGAAGTATTTAAGAAAGAAAAAAAACCTATTTTTTTATAAAAAGTATTTCAAATACTTTCCCTTAAAATTTGAATAAATAATCAATAAACAAAAATTAAAATAAGAAAAATATATCACATAACATAATTATGTGTAATAACTAAACCATAAGAATATATAGTATAAGGATCAGTTAAAGTTAAAGGAAAATCATAATATTCTGGTAAATAAACGAAAAAAAAATTAATAATTATAAGTAAAAATATAATAAATGAACTAAATTTTAAATACAATTTTATATAATAATCAAAAATAGACAAAATATCTTTTAACATACTAAAAAAATATAATTATAAAAATATAATTATGAAAACTAACTTTATTATAACAAATAATACTATAAATAAATTTAAATTTTTCTATAGATTTATTAATAACAATTAAGATTTTAATACTGTTAATAAATCTATAGAAATTCCACCTTTTATACGATAAAATAAAACCAATAAAGCTAAACCTATAGCGCTTTCAGCTGCAGCAACAGTTAAAATAAACAATCCAATTACTTGTCCAAGTAAATCATCAAATAAAACAGAAGAAATAGTAAAAAGGATAATGGAAGATAAAATTAAAATTTCTAAACAAATTAATATAATTATTAGATGTTTTCTAGAAAAAAACATACCACATAAACCTAAAAAAAATAATAAAAAAATAAAAATTATCAATCAAGAAAACATTTATTTAATAATATAAGTAAACTTAAATTTTTTAGGTTTAGCTTTTTTAGCATTTTCATTATAGCGTTTCATAGCTTCTTCTAATAAATATTCATTACGTTCTACTAATGCTTCATACTCCCTTTTTACAGGATTTGTATGCATATTATATTGTTTTTTTTTTTTTTCTTCTACTTCATTGTAATATAATGGTTCATACGTACGTCTAATTTCTTCAATAAAATCTTGATTTTGTAAAACAAAAGCATCATAAATTATACGTTCAAATATACCTAATAAAGGAAAAATGATAAAAATTAAATAAAAATATCAAACAGCAAACATTTGACCTAAAAATAAATATGGATCAATTACTGGTAAACCTCCAATTCAACCTAATAATAAACAATCTAAAAAAAAAGATCAAACAAAAAAAGCATAAAAAGGTTTAAATAAGGAACTACGTACAATATGATGTTTCATCAAAAAAGGCAATAAAAATAAACAAATAATTAACAAAACTATTAAAAAAATACCAAATAATTTACTAGTAACTGAACGTAAAATAGCATATAATGGTAAAAAATATCATTCAGGTACAATATGTGTAGGTGTGACTAAAAAATTAGCTCGGTTATAATTATCTGTATGTCCTAATAAATCAGGTGAAATAAAAATAACTAAAAATAAAACAATTAATACAATAAAAAAACTATATACATCTTTTAAAATAAAGTAAGGTGAAAAAGGAACAGTATCAAATTTAGAAAAAATACCTAAAGGATTATTTGAACCAAATTCATGTAAACACAAAATATGTATAACAGATAATAATAAAATAACAAAAGGTAAAGTAAAATGTAAACTATAAAAACGATGAAGAGTAGCATCTTCAATAGAAAAACCACCCCATAATAAATAAATTAAATCAGGTCCTATTAAAGGAATAGCATAAAATAAATTAGTAATAACCATTGCACCTCAAAAACTCATTTGACCTCAAGGTAATATATAACCAAAAAAAGCAGTAGCTATCATTAAAACTCAAATTAAGACACCAGTAATTCATAACAATTGACGAGGATATGCAAAAGAACCATAATAAATACCTCTAGCCATATGTATATAAACAACAATAAAAAAAAAAGAAGCTCCATTGGCATGTAATGCACGTAATCATCAACCATAATAAACTTCATTATTTATGTCCATAATGACAACATAAGCCAAAGAAGCACTAGGATTATAAAACATTGCTAAAATAATACCAGTAATAATTTGAGAAATTAAAAAAAATAAAGAAAAAAAACCAAAATTTCAAAAATAACTTAAATTAGAAGGAGATAAATAAAAAATACCTGTAACTTTACCAAAAAAAAACAATAATGATTTACTTCAAAAACGTAACATAAATATAAGTAAAGTAAATCTAAAAACAAAAATTTAAAAACAAAAAGATAAAAAATAATTTAGGTAACTAAGGAATATAGAAATTGCGCCCCGCGAAGGAATCGAACCTTCATCTGTATGGTTAACAGCCATATATTTTACCATTAAACTAGCGAGGTAGTCTAGGATGGGATTTGAACCCATACCATATGTTTTGCAGACATATGCAATACCAATTATGCTACCTAGTTATAAAAACGTGGATAGCAGGATTTGAACCCGCAATGATGATTTTGAAGACCACTGTTTTACCAATTAAACTATACCCACGTTTTTATAAGGTTCATCCGAATAGGACTTGAACCTATATCTTACTCGTTATGAGCGAGAAGCTTTAACCTTTAAGCTATCGGAATACACCTTACGGGAATTGAACCCGTATTTTCGCCGTGAAAGGGCGACGTCCTCACCGTTTAGACGAAAGGTCTAACCCCGACAGGATTTGAACCTGCAAAAATTATATCCTAAGTATAATACGTCTACCTTTTCGTCACGGGGAAGTCCACGGTGGGACTTGAACCCACACGCTATAAGCCATGGATTTTGAATCCATTACGTCTACCTTTTCGTCACGTGGTTTTAACGGCTACCTTTTCGTCACATAGTTTTAACGGCTACTTTATAAAAATATATTATAATATAAAAGGTATCATACCTATATGAACAGGTAAGTTAATCTCAGGAATAATATATTCAGAATAACTACGAAAATTATTATTATAATCACAACTATTATAACATAATAATTTTTTTTCATTATAATTATTACGATTATTAGGTATAATTGAATTTTGTTCTAAAAAAAGCATATAAAATAAATCAAACTCTTCATTATAAAAATTATAATCAGTATCAAAAGAAAATTCTCTATAATTATTTACAAAAAAAACATAACGAATATCATTTTTTATTGATATTTCCTTATATGATCAATAATTTATAGGAAACTCATTATTATTCCAATAAAATATATTAACTAAATACAATATATTATTTTGAGGACAAAATACCGGCATATACTTGTAATAAGGATATTTCTTTATAAAAATAAAATCAGGCTTATTAAAATAATCAAACATAATAAAATTAATGATTAAAATAATTAAAATAATTGTTAAACAAAAAGATAAAAAAAAAATAATACTATAAAAAAAAAAATGGACAGGATGGGATTCGAACCCATGACACCTTTTTACAGTGTGTTGGTTTTCAAGACCAATGTATTAAACCTCTCTACCACCTGCTTTTTAAGGATTTGACCTCTCCATTATATTACATTTAAGTTTTTTTTATAATCCACCTACAAATTAAAATATTGGAGTTGATGGGATTTGAACCCATAACATTCCGTATGCAAAACGGACGTTCTACCGGTTTGAACTACAACCCAATATACTCCCTACAGGATTTGAACCCATACCTATGATTTCGAAGACCACTACTCTAACCATTTAAGCTAAGGGAGATTCTCTTCTGGCCGGATTTGAACCGGCATCATCACATTCGCAATATGACGTTTTAGCCAATTAAACTACAGAAATTTTAGCAAAAAAAAAAAAAAAATTAGCTATCAAAATCAACAGGACGACAACTATATTCAGTATAATAACCAAGACGAATTCTACGTCTACAATATTTACCTTTTATAAAAGAAACTCAAATTCAATGCTTATGTACTTCACTAAACATACGTTGAAAATGACGTACAAAATAACAAGAATCTATAGCAGTAAGACCATATGTACTTAATCGAGGATTTACTTTTAAATTAGGAACTAATAAATGCTTATTACGTAAAAAAAGTATATGCTGTGGTGTTAAAAATCTTCATGGTGAATTTTCAAAAGGATATACAAAATTAAAAATTTTAATGTATCTTACAGGTACAAAACGACGAGCTCTACGATAAGAAACTTTATGAAAAATACTATTTCATAAAGTTTCATCTACTAAATATAAATGGCGTGTTCTTCTACAATAAACAGGCATAAAGCTAAAATTTAAATCACGTAAAAAATTTGGGAAATTTTTATTTAAAATCATAATAAATTTTAATTTTATGTAAAAATAAACAAACAAACAAATAAATAATAAATATAACTAAGGAATAAAATTTAAATAATAATTTTTTTAATATAAATGTATAATAAAATTATTGGGGGGGGTAGGAGTTGAACCTACCTGTAGGGGTCATGAGCCCCATTAATCTCCGGATTACCCCCCCAATGACAACTGAAGGAATCGAACCTACATCTTTTTGAAGTTAAGCCACAAACCAAAATATTCTACCATTAAACTAAGTCATCGTTTTATGTTGTACAAGATTTTATTACTTGTAT
>Ga0075184_10122449_pt1 | contig 9251 bp, 1 predicted proteins | sample JI102314DRNA_FD_77308 | JGI IMG/M metagenome (GOLD analysis project Ga0075184, IMG submission 77308) | Wastewater effluent complex algal communities from Wisconsin, to seasonally profile nutrient transformation and Carbon sequestration -... | ecosystem: Engineered > WWTP > Effluent > Algae...
GGACGTGGGAGGCTGTTGATAACGAACGGCAACGAAGCGGACTGACCGTTAAGGTTCAGAACATTCAAGTTACCACTGACAGCACCAACCGGAACTTCTACAAGAGCGGTAAGCGTACCGTCGCTGTTACGGATAACACCCATAACACGAAGGCTTGTGCTACCAAGCGAGAAGAGCGATTGAGCCGAGAAGTTGTTACCATTAACACTGATGGTGAACGCACGAAGGTTGCCCGAGGTCGAAGCCGGAGCAAGGCTCGTGAGAACCAATGCTGGTGGTGTCGAAACAGTAACGGTCGTCGAAACCGGCAAGCGGTCAAGGCTGGTTACGGTGAAGACAACGCTACCGATATTGCGAACGACGTTACCCGGAACCGTTACAACAAGACGAGTTGTAGAGTTCGCTGACGGAGTAATCGTGGAAGTAATACCTGAGCCAACAGCAACAACGCGCGGTGTGAGAACACCAAACGCTGTACCGGTGATGGTAACTTCTACATCACCAAGACCAGCAGGAATTGGGCTAGGAATTACAGTTCTGATAACTGGCAACTGAAGCGGAGCACCCAAGAAGGTGAAGCCTGGACGGGTCGATGAACCGCCGGTTTGTGTTACGACAACGTCGCCGGAAGCAGCAGTTGGCGGAACAACAACACGAAGGGTATCAATACCGGAGGTGCCACCCGGAACGAGTGTTACGTTAGCAGCAGGAACCAAAACGCCACCCAAGCGAACAGTTGCACCCGGAGCAAAGCGGTTACCAGTGATGGTAAGCGTAGCGCCCGATGATTGTGCCGGCGGGGTGAAGTTCAGAATAGCCGGAATTGGCTGCGACGATACGAGGATCGGCGTGTTGTTCAGGTTATTCGTAGCAATTTGTGTAACGGTTACACCGGAGCGGAAGTAACCGGTAAAGTTCGGATCGCTAGCAGCAGCACCTGCACCGGACGAAATCGTTCCCGATGTCGTTGTGAAGGCGTTTGTAACTGCCAAACCACGATTGAAGCCTGCAGCTTCTTGACCAGCCAACCAGAGTGGAGTAACTGTTACGGAGAAACCAGGTGTTACGTTGGTGTTCTGTGTAACGTTCCACTGTTGGTTCACAATCGGCTGACGCAATACTGCGCTGCCCGTTGCGAACGGAGCTGCTTGCGATACTGCACCCAAAGCGCGAACGCTGAAGATAGCAGGGCTGCCGTTGTTGTTGATGTTAATCGGAGCAAAGACAGTTGATGACGGACCAACCGGGAAGGTTACGTTACCGACGTTGCCCAAACCTGCTGTACCAACACCGTTGGTAACGAAGTACTGGGTAGTACCGGAGTTACGAAGTGTACCAGCAACAACAACGTTGAAGGAACTGAGGGTAAGTTTGTTAGCATTACCAACGAAGTCGAAGATACCAGCATTGCCAATCGTGAGATTGGAGCTAAGGGTAAGCGGACCACCCGGAGCAGCTGCGCCGCCACCCATGGTAAGATTACCTTGGAAGCCTGCTGCAGTAAAGCCTGCACCCGGCAACAAACCACCGTTAAAGCCTGCACCAAGATTAACACTTGAGGTAGCAGCCGTACCGTTGATAACAGCACCGGAAGCAAACGTGTAAGAGTTTGTACCTTGGTTGAGCATATTCAAGGTTGAGGTTGCTTGAATGTTCAAGCTGGAGTTCGCAAGCGGAAGGTCAAGTGCACTGGTGGTACCGAGTGTTACGGTTACACCATTGATAGCACCATTGCCAAGGAAGCGAAGAAGACCGGTGAATGCCGGAACGGTTGCAACCGCAGCATTGCGGATACCACCGATTGTCGGGCTGTTTGCATTCAATTCGTTACCAACGGTACGCGTAGCGGCACCGATAGCAAGAACTGATTGCGTAGCACCGGCACCGTTTGTGCCTTGAACATAACCACGGCTAACAGGAGCAGTTGTAGCTGCTGCTGTGAAGCCATACAATGCCGTCATGGTTGTGCTAGCAGGGATGATAATACCACCACCCGCGTTGGTGAAGTCCAAATCACCGCGAACTGTAAAGTTTGCCGGTGTCGTCAGGGCGCTGGAAGAACCGCTCAGAGTGAGTTGGTCGCCACCATTAACCTGAAGAAGTGATGCAGGAGGATTACCAATAGCAGGAGTTGCGCTCAAAACGCCAAACTCATTTGATACACCGGAGGTGCTACCAAGCAAGTTCACCGGAAGAACTCTGTTATTGAAGGTCGGACCAAGAACAACGGTAGCCGGATTGGTTACCACAGCTGCTGCTGTCGGGTTCGCAAGCAATAAGCCTGTTGTGCCCGTGCGACGGAAGCTGTTTGCTGTGTTTTGGTTCATGGTCAATGTACGCTCAACAAGGACAACAAAATCGCCGCCCATTTCCAACGCACCGGTTGTGCCGATGGTCAGGTTGCCAAAGTTCAAGTTGGTTGTACCCGTCGAGGTGATGAGTACGCCGTTGAACGGTGAAGCAAGCAACACGCGACCTTGATTGATAAGCGATGGAGTCGGTGTGCCGACAGCAACGTTAGTCTCAAAGTTAGGGTGCAAGATAAGCGTTGAGGTTGCGCCTGCAGCAGCAACCAAGCCACCAGCAATCGCAGTAGCGCTTGTGTTACCAACGCCGTTGGTTACAGTACGCAAGTCAAGCGTAGCGTTAGCACCAATGGTGTAGAGTGCGCCGGCAGTGTTCAGAGCAAGCAAACGACCAGTGGTAGCCGAACCATCACCCAAGCGGATAATGCCGGTTTGCGACATTGGAGCTTGATATGCAATAGAACCAAGGAAGTTAGAAGCAAAGTTTGCACCCGGAATGATACCAGCGTTCGGTGAAACGGCAACATCTGCCGGACCGAAACGAACCGTAGCATTCGTAACCGTTGCACGAACAGCACCGATACCGCTCAATGCGTTTGCATGATGGCTAGCAATCGTCAAACGTTGAGCAGCATTGGAAAGAACAAGTTCTGCCGTTGTAGAAGCAGTACCTGTGCCACCAACGATAAGTGTACCACCATTGACAAACGAAACCGAAGCATTCGTAGCTGTCGCTGAAGCGTTCGGGGTGATAATCGTACCGGTGATACCGTTTTGTACCCATACGGAGTTCACCGGAAGAGTAGTAGCGGTGAAGAGTGCGTTACCATTGGTTGATTTGTGGAACGGAACGATACCGGCAAGTGAGCCTGTACCGAAGATCAAACGTGAGTTTTTACCGTTCGCGTTGCCACCGGTTTCGCCTTTAGGATAGATAGCGCCGCCACCGGTGATAGCTTGCTCAATAGGCAAGGTATTGTTGATGGTAAGTGTTGCTTCTGTACCTGTTACTACCGAAGCCACACCAACGGTAGCGTTCGAGGAAGCAGCAAGATAAAGCGTAGCACCCGATACGGACAAGAAGCCGTTCGCTGTGCCGACAGCACCAAGGGTCAAAGCACCATAGAGGTGATAACCGGTGGTGTTTGCCAATGGAGATTCCAAGGAAACACGACCATTGTACGGAGTAGCGAACAAGTTGCCCGGTACGACGTTTGCATTGCCGGCAAATGGGAATACAGCCGCCAAGAAGCGAACATTTGCATTTCCGTCTGCACCTTGGATTTTCGCGGTGCTGCCTACGGTCAAGTCACCATAGATTGCGTCAATCGAGGTGTTCTGCACGATAAGGTTGATACCGCTCGCGATGTTAATCGGCGAGAAGATACCCAAATAACCGTTACGTGCACCTGGAGCATTACGGCTTGCGAAGTCATTTGCCAAACGCAGGTCGGCGTTCAATGCAAATGCACCCGATGTACCGGTGCCTGTCGTTGCTACGATAAGGCGACCAATAAACGGGCTAGCAAGCTGCGTAGCCGGAATGATGTTTGCAAGAGCATTCGGACCGAGAATAACCGAACCGAAGTTGCTTGTGCTGGTAATCGAACCGTTACCCGGCAATACTACCGCCACTGGCGAGGTATTGTTGAGTTGGATGCTCGAAGCGTTACCGGCAGGAATAAAGAGCGGACGGTTAAACGGTGGAACAGCAACGGTCGGGTCTGAATTGATGTTCAAAATACCGTTAGCTGTGTTCGGAGCACCAATTGTAAGCGGACCAACGACAAATGCCGTGTTATTGGTTACAATTTCCAAACGACCATTGAACGGAACAGCAAGGTTAGCTGCTGTTACGTGCATGGAGTTGGTGAAAGCAGCAGCACCGGAGTTACCATTGAAGATAACGCGAGCGTTGTTGGTTGCACCTTGGATAGTACCTGTGCCTTGAAGTGCACGACCAGTGTTGTTCAAGGTGTACGTACCAGTCGTACCGAGGCTGAGGGTAATACCGTCAGCAACCGTAAGAGCAGTCGTACCACTCGGACCACCAAGGTCGAGAATACCGTAGTTCAGGGTTTTCAGACCAGGAGTTAAAGCGCTACCGGCTGATGGAGCCATCATGATCAAGTCGCTTGTGAGCGTGAAACTACCGGTTGGGGGCAGAAGCAAACGACCGCTAAAGCCGGAAGCATCACCAAAGCGCTCACCGCTAATAACACCGGCGTTGAAGCCTGTGCCAAGGGTAACCGTACCGCCGGTTGCGCTTGCTGCGTTACCACCGGAGATGATAAACGGCGAGATACCACCACTAAAGTTGGAGAAGCTACCAACGGATGACTGGATAAAGCTACCAGTCGTTGTACCCAAAAGCGAGTTTGCACCAGTCATGTTCAAGACAAGACGTGGGAAGCCGTTTGTGAAGGCTGCTGGTGTCAGTACTGCCGAAGCGGAACTTACATACAGCGGGCTTACAAGGTTCAAACGAGCCGTCGGACCAAGAGTAAGCGTACCGGTTGTAAGGTTGAATCGGCTTGTCGCACCGTTTGGTGAAGCACCGATAGTCAAGCGTCCGTTGAATGGCGAAGCAAATACATCACCACGCATATTGGAACGGGAAGGAATCGACGACGGTGTGGTCGGTCCTGCAGCAGTGCCGAAGAAGTTATTTGCCACAGTATAGATAGCACCGGCTTGACGTGGGTTTTCGCCCGAAGCAAGACCTTCCATAAGAACAATCTCACCGGTCGGGTTCGCATCAAGAGATGCTGTACCATTGGTTTGATTCTCAAAGCGAGGTTGACCGAGAGAGAACGTGAGCGGGTTGTATGCCACAATCGGGTTAACCGTTGCGTTCGATACCGTCAATACAGAACCGTTATCTACCGTCAATTTGCCACCAAGAGCCATAAAGCCAGAGGAAACAAATGCAGCAGCCGGGTTGACGTTGGAAACACCGTCACGTACACCACCAAGGGTGAAGAAACCTTGCATCGTCATTGCGCTAACCGTACCGATTGTACCGAAATACGGGTTTGCAAAGCGAGCAGCAGGCAAGATGCTACCGTTAGCATTAGCACCAAGAAGGACGGTGTTACCTGTACCAGCTTGGATGGTTCCAAGACCGCTAATGGTATTTGCACCTTGGTTCAAGAGTGTCAATGTTTTGCCAACTTCTGATTGGTCGTTGCGAGCGCCTGCTGTGGTCAAAGGCAAGTTATCCGCTACGTTGCGGACAGTAGCACCCGTTACCACGAGGTCAGCACCAAGAACGATTTGGCTGTTTACGCCAATAGTAGCGTCAGTGCCCAAAACGGTAAAACTGTCAAACTCCAGCGAACCGTTGAACGGCGAAGCGAGGAAGGTTGCGTTTGTCGTACGAGCATAAACGTTGTTATTGTTACCGTGACCAGCACCAATGATAAGGCGCGACGTGATGTTCGTACCTTGGATGGTGTTTGGCGGAGCAACACCCGGGCGGTTAGCAGCAGCACCATAGACGGAAGCACGAGCAACACCATTCAAACGCAAAGATGAGTTTGCGTTGATAAGGAGGCTGGCAGTACCGCTTGTGGTGTAGAACGTGTTTGGTGTAACGTTGTCATAACGTTGGAAACCTGCAGCTTGGTTAAAGTTCAGGTATGAAACCGTACCGGGAACACCAAGCACAAGATCACCTTGGATGGAGAGGTTACCGGAGCTGGAAACGTCGAAGTTACCTTGGAACGGATTAGCAAAACGGACAGCCGGGATGGTTGCACCGTTAAAGCCAGGTCCAAGCTCAACGATAGAGCCGTGAGCCGTGCGAACAGCAGCAAGAGCCGTACCACCGACAGGACCGTAGGTGTGACGGGTGGCAGCGCCTGCCGACGTAGGAGCAACACCTTGAATAAAGCCTGTACCTGTTACGGTATTAGAACCGGAGTTATACAACTGCAATGCATTACCGGCAGCAATCGTATAGTTACCATTCAGTTCCAAAGCACCACCAGCACCGAGACGCAAATCACGGTTGAAGGTGATGGAACCGTCAAGGATAAGTTTACCATTGAAACTCGAAACCGTAGCTTCGGTCGTATTGTTGAAAGGCAACGGCAAGAACGGAACGATGCCGGTCACACCGAGAGCTGTACCGTTTACCGAAGCATCACCCGGAGGTGCATTACCACCGTTGAAACCAGGACCAAGGCGAAGAACCGAAGAAGCAGAAACACCTTGGAAGTAGGAGTTATATGCGATAGACGGACCACCAGCTGTTGTGCTGAATGGTACCCCTAAGACAGCACCCGGAATGTTACGGTTAAGAGTAAGCGAAGAACCGGGCTGAATGGTTACCACCGAACCATGATTCGCGAAGGTAAACGGACCGGAAGACGTACCCATGGTCAAGTTACCAACCAGCGAGAACGGAGCATTGACGGTGAAACCACCGTCGAAGGGGTTCGAGAATAAATCGCCGGGAATAACGCCGTTGTTCGCGTTCGGAAGGAACTGAACAATAGTGTTAATACCCTGAGCGGAAATGCGAGCACCGCTGCCAGCAGCAGCAGAAATAGCATTAGCGCCTACGGGCGTAATAGCAAAAGTACCGCTACCGATGAGCTGAAGATTACCACCAATAGTAAGTGTACCAGTCGAGGTGAACGCATTCACGTTACCCGTTACGTTCCACTGAAGCGGACCTTGCGTAACAAGAGCGCCGGAGAGAAAGCGAAGGCGTGCAGGCACTGTTCCGGCATTAAAGCCAGGACCAAGCACGACCGTACTACCAGCCGTTGACATAAGGAATGCCGTAGCATTACCTTGCAACGAGTTTGCAATCGTACCGTTGAGTGTTAAGGTCGTGCCGGGAGCCGGACCAACAAGAACACCCGCAGCATTCAGGTTCAAGATACCCTGTTGTGCAACTGTACCGCCTGCAACACCAAGAGTCATGCTGGAATTGATGATAAACGAACCGAGTGTTTGCAATTGTCCGAAGAACGGATTAGCAAAACGAGCACCGGGAAGGATACCAGCATTAAAGCCGTTGCTAAGAATAACAATACCACCGACTTGGCTCTGGATAGTACCAGTACCAATAAGGCTATTCGGTGTTGTTTGGCTGAGTGTCATGGTAACACCGGCAGTAACGGTCAGCTGTCCGCCAAGATTGAGCGGAGCATGTGTAGCAGCGCGAGTGTAGGTATCATTCAGAAGGAAATTACCTTGCGTTTGAACTTCACCCAAGAATGGGTTAATAAACGCACCAGCCAAACCGGTCGGGAAAACACCGTTATTAAAGCCGTTTTCAATAACTAAAGTACTGTTTACCGTACCAACACCAAGAACAGTACCACCCTCGACGACTTGCACATTTGGAGCGCCTGCACCTTTACGAAGTGTAAGAGTAGCACCTGCAGAGACGTTGATAAAGCTACCGGCAGCACCGTCAATGAGACTGTCCACCACAACGTTCAAGCCGGGACCAATGGTCAAAGTATTGGCTACTGCAGTATTGAGATTAAGAACACCGATAGTAAGTGTACCCGTACCATTCAGTGTTACGGCGAAAGCGGTCTCAAGAACGAGCTGCTTTACGCGGAACTGCGGAGTAGCGTTGTTAATTGTAACGGCAGCTGTCGGACGCAAGGTCGCAATAGCAAAGTCGTTATTTTTACCGGGCCAGTAGTTCGGAATGCCCCATTGAAGTGGATCTTGCCAATCAACAGGTCCCGCACCACCAACGTATGTTTGTGCGCTCATGTTACCGACGAGCGTCAGCACACCGAGCAAACAAGCAAACAGTATGGAAGATATTCGTTTCATAGAAACTTTGTGTTTAATAGAAATGAATGGTTTGTAAAAACCATAAAAAAAAGACGATTTACCGAAGCGGAGTTTAGTGGTGTTATCGCTGTTTCTTCGTGCTTGTCACTTTTTTTTCAAAAAGTGTAACCATTTGGGGGAACGGTTGTTTTTCGAGAAACGGGACGACATTGTGCCTCTAAACGGTGGACACCAGACAATGCAGGACAACTCGGGGGGTCGTTGGGATGTTGTGTTGCTATGCTCGTATATCCTGCGCGGATGTTATCTAGCTGGAACCTCGTGCGCTATCATTGTTCTCTACTCAGTTGTTGCAAAAAGCAAGTTTGCTAAAAGCTTTGCCAGAAGCAAAGACGAGCCAAGAGCAGGAGCGCAATACACGGGGCTACATACAACCTCCCAGAAATTTGTGGATAAAATGTGTCAACATGGAATTAGATGCTTGCTGTTATGGGGTTTCAAGGTAAGGGTAAAAATAGTAGTATAGCCACGCAAAATACAAAAAGCCTAGCACATACAAAAAAGGTTTTTTGTATGCTAATGGGAGAAGTGTCTGTCTGTCAGGAGTTCAGCCTTAGAACATTGACTAGAACGGCGACACTTGCCCACACGAAGCGATATTGTTTAGTTTTTGTGAAGTACAACTACAACCGATGATTGTGATAGAAATACGGTGAACAAATATGATAAAATTTTACGAGTTGCGGTAGTGCCTGAAGGTAAGTTTTTTGGGTGACCGAAAGTCATGGTATTGCAGGGCTTTGACATCGAAACAATACAAAAATAGTTATTGCTGAAATGATAGTTATTGCTGAAACTATTGCTTACTTCGGTCAAAAGCAGGGTCATGGGAGGACAACGCCGGAGCGGAGCATTTGGGGCACTATGCTTCGCTGGGAGCGATGAGACGTAGGTGCATCGATGCGCAGGAGCGCTGCATTGATGCGTGTTGTTATGCTTGGATGTGCTTGCTTGAACCAAATATGTCGAAAAATGTGTTGCAATGTTGCACAGATAATCTGCGCAGGTGCTTAATCAAGTGTTGTTGTCATTAGGGTAAGTACAATATACAACCTTGCGGGGTTTTTCCACCGTTACCGGAAGTAACTTTCTTCCATGACCAAAAGTCATAGGAAG
>Ga0075184_10036951_pt1 | contig 9229 bp, 2 predicted proteins | sample JI102314DRNA_FD_77308 | JGI IMG/M metagenome (GOLD analysis project Ga0075184, IMG submission 77308) | Wastewater effluent complex algal communities from Wisconsin, to seasonally profile nutrient transformation and Carbon sequestration -... | ecosystem: Engineered > WWTP > Effluent > Algae...
CAAGGATCTCCTTGCATATTGTTTTCCTACGATTTTATCGTAGTGTCGGCCTAATCTGGCGACTAATGGTTGTAATTACAATGTTTAGACATGTCTATCACACATGTCTCTTGGCGTTCTTCAACGATTTTTCGTGAAGTTAACGTCTTGCCCTAAATATAGCATTTAGATTGTCCTGATAGCGGACACCTTGGCTTTTGCCATTGGAAAATCCTCTTGTCATTTTTGACTAGGTTGCTAGCCCTAATTACTAGCATATTCTCAATAACCAATTAACTCTTAAGGGAGAGTTTATTGGCGCCACATAACCCGTGGCGGCCCTTTTATAGGGCTAACCCCTAACGGGGTGGGTATTAACCCATTGACAATTTATTTGAGGTCTCTAATATTTAGTAAGCGTGCAATTCGCTTTAGATACTCGAGAGTGTGTTTAATTTTTGATGATTATAAGTTTACGTTGATTCGCTGACTGTTTGCGAACTTTAACGGGTTTCATCTATAGGAACTTATATTTATTTTAAATGAGATACACTTGAGATTCGAGGGGACCGTAAGACCCACTCGAATATTTACCACCTCTTACTTCTTGGCTAGCTCTGGAGAGAGAGCGAGGCCCCTATTGCGCGTCTCAATACACGCAGTCTGTAAAACCCAATATATTGAAATCTAACACGTGGAGGTAACCACGGAGTTAGGTCGGAGAACACCCTTGCCCATTGGGCATTGATTATATTCCTGTGTTTTCATGACTGGGATACTTTACTTATCATGGATACTAATGTCAATTTTAAAAAACAAAACCAAACCATTTCCCACGATGACGGGGAACAAAATACGTCTGATTTTAAACATTTTGAGCTACCACCCAGCCCGGATTCATTACCAAGTGGTATCGAATTTGAGGATTACCTTAAACCGAATAGGAATCATAGTAAATTTTCTTCTAAGATGGTTAAGAAAATTAAACCACAAGTCCAGGCTAAAGTTAATACAATAGCTTGGAATGGTGATGATGTTGATGATGCGCAACTCCTAAAATTTGCCAGAGCAAAGCAAATAAAGGATGATCGCGCAAAGACGGTTGAGAAATATCTCGATGTCCAGCGCGATAAGCGCAGGCATGAGAGAGTTAAGCAATCACAGAAGGGAAAGAGATTCGAATTCACGTTTGATAGAAACGGAAATGTGAGTTTCGAGTCTACTATTGGTGATATTGGACTGTTTGTTTCGGATATTATTGTAGCGATTGTTAATTTGGGCTTAAACCCCACATTTTCAGTTTTCGTTACACAGTTGTATTTTCTCTGCAGATTATACGTGAGTAAGACCACGTTTGAATCTGTCAAAGATTATGTTGAGACTGTATATTTGAGGCACACTAAGCCTAAGGATGTTAAGGCGGTTAGAGGGAAATTGATGGATGGACCGGAGGTGCTGTCCGGTACATTTTCTTTAACCCCCTATGATGCTGTTAAGTTTCTTGAATTTTGCGATAACCCGAAAAAGCAGGTTTTTCCTGACTTTGAAGGGCTGCGAGATGAGAGTAGCGTTTTAGAGCATTATAAGGCTTGGATTCTTCTTGGTGAGAAGAATTCTGATGTTGCTACTAAGTCTAATAAGTATAATGAAGATATTTTGCGTTATGCATCAATTTGCTACGCCAATATTGATTTAATTTATATCGACGTAGCTAAGACATTATTATCTGTTCTTAAGAAACAGGATGTCTTAGCTTCTTTGATAGATATTTTAAATGGATATTTCTTCTTTTATAAAATAGATTTCACTGAGGGATTGTCTGTTAGTGAGTATGTTTCTACTGTTAGAGAAGAGGCTATTATAATTTGTAGGCTTAATGCTGAAAATTGTGATGGCTGCGAGGACGAGGAAGTGTTCTGTAAGGAGCATGGACTCGATCACGTGACGAGAATTGTTAGGAGCATGGCCGAGAGGTTGTGCTCGCTGGAGATTAAAGATAACAATTTTATGGTTCTCCATGATTCTCTAGGTAATCGTAACCGAGATTATAACCTGGAGGGTCCTAAGGAGGAAGCCATAGATGGTTTCTTTAAAGTTGTTACTAGCAAGGATTCTGTTGTTTTTGATGATAGTGATTTTGGTAGAAACTCGAGGAGAGTTTTGAACTCGATAACTCTAGCGCCTTTTATTTTGGCTGCCGGAGGGATTAATAGATTGGAGCAATATGATGAATGGTACAACAAAAACTGCGGAACGGTCGATAAGGTGACTGGTTTTGTAGGTTTAGTTGGAAAATGGATTTATAGTTTCTTGAAGTCTGGATTACCGTATTTAATTAGTGGTGATTCAATATTTCTTAACCCAATAAAAGATTTTGAGAGATGGTTGGAAGTTAGTGAGCGTATTATTCGTGAAATTAGCGATAAACCCACACTTTCCAACTTAGCCAATGATATTAGTTATAATCAATTATGTACATTGGTGTCGGCCCTAAGCAAGACTGGTAGAGATTTACTTACCGGTGCCAAGGCTGTACCAATTGTTGCTGGCAAAGTGCAAAATATGATACATAAGTTAGGTGCTTTATATCCAATGTTACGAAATTACTTCAAAGGTAAGATGATTAGATCACAGCCGATGGGAATATTTATTTATGGTCCCGCCGGCAGTGGTAAGAGTTCTATTGTTCATTCTTGTATCGCTATAACTGCGGAGAATTTGAACATTGCAAACCATGCTAATGCTGCGTATAATATTAATACTAGTACTAAGCATATGGATGGTTACAGAGAAGAGCGTATTGGTCTAATTGATGATGTTGGATCTGCTAATGTTAAAGTTGCCCCTGATGAGGTTATGGCAAAAATTTGCTCTATCTGTAGCGAATTTTCCATGGTTACCCCTCAGGCCGATTTACCTGATAAAGGAAATATAACGTATAACTTTGATGTGATTATTGCCACCAGCAATTTTGCTGATGGAAATTTTAGAGCTGTTATGAATAACCCTTCTGCGGGTATGAGACGGTTTGAGATTTTTATCGAAGTTATTGTTAATGATGCCCACCTCTTATCTAAGAAGGGTGGGGGACAAATTAACAATGCTGGTGGTCGTATTAAGATTACTGATTTGCACACTTATAATGTGTTTAGACCTATAGCTGTGAACAACGTAACTACTGAGTTTGAATTTCATAAATTCTCAGGTGTTGAGATGGCTAATGTTAACTATGACACGTTATGCAGATTTTTAAAGCAATATCATAATGATTTCATTGAGCGATCTGATAAGGCTCGATTTGCGACCAACGATCTAATTGGCTCAAAGTGGTGTAATGAGCATAATAGGCTCACCCATGTTTGTGGACTTGAAGGTTTAAATTGCCTTGAGATGGTTAAACAGCCAGCTCAAGAGTATAGGAACTTATATCAATTCGTTGAAGTCGTTGATGTTGATACGTTTGATTTTAAGCGTTTTATGAATATCCAATTTGGTGAGAGTGCTGTCAAAGACTGTTTGGATGCAATGTCATTGCCCGCAGAGGATGTGCAACCCACTGGATTCTTCGATAACCTTAATAAGGCTAAGGCCATCCGTGACGCTCGTAACGGAGTTGTTAACGGAGAGGTTGTGCTTGAAGGTTGGTTGTCGAAGAAAGTTCATAAGGCTATCACTTATCCTGTTAGATGTTGTGTTTCCTCGATTATTGACGATGAGTCGATTCGAGATAAGATGAAGGATGTGATTTCTAATAATGTGAATGATATAGTTAATACATTTACACAGGAATCTCCTTTAAACGTTGCTGCAGATAATGCAATAAAAGCCAATATACCGGTAGTGACTGAGGCGATAAAGTCTACGCGAGATCGTATTGCTAAAAGCTGCTATGAGATAGCTGGAATAGCTTTAGGATCAATTTTAGGCTTCTTTGCTTTATATAAAACTGTGAGAGTTTTTGTTAGGCATGTTAATTCGACCTACAACTTGCAGTTTTCTGGAGCGGGATATCGGAAAAATGATGACGATTACTTTAAAACATATAAACAAACTGACGCCCAAATTGGTGCTATGCAGAGTGATCAGCCTCCACACCCTGTAACTCGTCCGAAAGGACTGCAGGTTGAGGCTCTTACTCTAACTAGACTCCAATCTAATCAAATTCAACCTTTTAATGACCTGATAAGGGCTAATATCGTTGAATATTTTATTCAGATTGGAGACCACTTGAAGCGTGGCGTTGGTATAGTTCTGGGTTCGAACATTGTTTTTACTACAGCCCATACCTTCAAGTCGTTACCAGACGATGCCGCGATTAAAATATTGTTTCTAACTCATAATATGAAGTTCAACATGACGTTAATAAAAGATTATATCTATTTTTTTAAAGATCGTGATTTATGCGGATTTTCTACTGGCTCTAATGCTTTTAAGATGATTACGCGAATATTACCAGAGTCCGACACTAACAAATTTGTTGGACCTGTTGAATTCATAACTTCACGATCAGATGAGGATCAAAGATTTAGATCCACAACTATTTCCCATTCCGCGATTTATACTCCAAATAAAACTGTCATAACTGATAGTAATTTACCATATTTGGATTATTTTAATTCCGGAGCAACTGTTAATGGCGATTGTGGATCCCCGATTGTATCAACTGGGGATTTTTCCTCACTTATTGGTATACATTGTGGTTCTTTTAATGATCGCCCCATTAAACATGGGATGAAAGCTTGTTTTCAGGTTCGAATATTTTCTACGGATTTAGACGAGGCTAAGGCTGGTATTTTATCCCAAAGCTGCATGGTAACTCCTAATAGTTTCCCAGAGCTTAAGCCTGTGGGACTTGAAGGTGTTAACATGGAAAGTTTTAAAGAGGGATCTTTCGCGGTGCATATACGAGGCTACGCCACCCCTGTAGCCTGGGTAGAAAATAAATGCACAGTGAAATCTAGAATCAGAAAGAGTTTGATATACGAATTTTTAAATCAAGATAAATACAAGATTCCTGATTTTCAAAGTTATATTACTAATGATAGTGCCGGAGTTCCTCAATATGTGAACCCTGTTTTAACAAAATTCAGGGCCATTGAGGATTCGCCGCGCATGATTAACCCATTGATTCTTAAGAAAGCTAGAATCATCTTAAGTGATATTATGGATAATTGGTGTGATTGGAATGATATTAGACCATGCTCATTTTCTAATGTTTTGAATGGCATTGCTGGAACGATAAGCGGTGCCGTTAATTTGTCAACAGCTCCTGGACCTCGTTACCGAGTTAAACTTAAACGTGATTTGGTGTTCGAGGGTGAAAAACCAGGAAGTAGACAGTTACATGAAGATGTGTATGAAAATGTTTTCAAGAGCTTGGAGGCGTATAAATCCGGCTATACTGCTGGCCATATGTCTAAGGCTTTTCCTAAGGATGAACCTATAACTATTGAGAAAGAGTTAACTGGTAGACAGCGATATGTGTACTTAACTCCTTTTGAGAAATTGGTGTTGACTTTAATGCCCTTAAAGAATGTCTTTATAGCGATAAGGCAATCTGGTAAGGCTCACATGGCTGTGGGGGCTAATGCTGCGGATCCAAAGTGCTGGGGTGGGTTTGTTAATAAACTCGCCTCTATGGATCCTAGTTTGGCCTTCATTGTAGATAGTGATTATAAGTTTTATGACGCCTATATTTGGTTTGTGACACTAATTTTAGGTATAATAATCAATAAGTTGAAGAGTAATCCTTGGTTTAACATTGAGATTGAATTCCAGTATCGTGATAAATTTGTATGTATGTCGATGTTGGACGTTTTGAAGTCCGTAGCTGGAGATATCTCACAATACTTCGTCTTAGTTGATGGTGTTTTGGTGTATGTCGTGAATGTTACAGAATCTGGCGGAGCCTGCACCGCTGAGATTAATTCTGTTATGGAATCCTTCCTTCATATTTTAATATATATAGTCACATGGCTGGATTATCAGAAGAATGATAAACCCCAATTGCTGTATAGTGAAGCGATTAAGGGGATGCCTGATTTTGACAAGAATGTTGCCTTAATAAATTATGGTGACGACAATGTTGATTCAGCACGTGAGAATGTAAGGATTTTTTATAACCCTAGCAGCCGAGGGAGGGCCGCAAAGCAGTTAGGCTTCCCAATAACGGATGCGAGGAAAAACCCAGAGCTGACCTTTGTCACTATAGACAAAGTTGTGTTTCTTAAGAGGAGTTTTCGGTATGATGAAGAACTGAAATGCTGGATGGCACCTTTAGATGAGGCATCGATATTAAAATTGATGGCTTTTATAAAAGGAAATTCCAGCACTCTTGAGGCGCTCACGGTGAACAATGCCCGTGATGCTCTACATCAATATTTCATGTATGGTAGAGATCGTTTTGATAGAGAACGTGAACATATCTTTGAATTATTGAAAATGAAGGGATTGGAGAGGTTTATCCAGTCCTGGCCCGATTTCGATTCACTCAAAGAGGATTATCTCAATGGGACAATCGAAATGGGTTCATTGTAATAAAACCCTAGCGAGAAGGATCGCGTATGTTGGAATTCTCACGCGATCCCGAGAAACAGTCACTAAACGACAAATGTCTTCTGGCTTGACTAACCAGTAATATGAATTTCCTAGAGCAGTGTGATAACCGTTAGCCTGCTGACAATTTTAAACGATTATGAATACTTTAGAAGAACAAAATAAACTCCACAACGTAGAAGTCGTTAATGTGGATACTACTCAGTCTAAAATGACAGAGTTTGCTGATGTTGGTGAGGTGATCTCCGTTGGTGATGATATTATGACCATGAGCTCTTTGGGTCCTGCAGATCAATCTATAGTTGATTTCTTTTCGCGACCCTTAAAGATATATAATGGTACTAATAATGCATTTACCTCGATCTCATTCAATCCTATAACTTCATATTTTGCAAATCCTGCAATTGTGAGGAAGGTTGCTAACTACAGATACATGAGGTTCACAATGAACATCAGGTATTCTGAGTCTTACAACCCTTATGTTTATGGGCGTCGGTATATGGTGTTGATGCCCAACATAAAGAATAAATTGATTGAGTTTCCTGGTTATACAGCTTTAACCAATGTCGAGATTAGCCCAAATACGGCCGATACGTATGAACTTAAATTACCGTTCACTCGAGTCTCAGGAACATTTTACCCTATTCCGGACTTGTTGGCTGGTAGTGTTGCGGAATTCGTCCTAGACTTATATCAACCAGTAGTCTATAAAATGGCAAATGGTGATCCTGTTGAAGGGCAGTTTTCTGTTCATGCTTGGCTTACTGATGTGGAACTTGTTGTTCCTGTGGCTTCGGGAACTTTGCAAAGTGGTAAATTCAAGGAGTATAAGGGCATGGTTTCAGCTCCAGCAACAGCAGTTAAAAATGCTGCTCGCGAGCTATCCAAGGCCCCACAACTTCGTGCTTTTGCGCTTCCTTTAGAGGTGGCTGCCGGGGTGGTCTCAGATGTCGCCAGTCTTTTTGGTTTTTCAAAACCAACGCAACTCGAGTCCCCGGAGCCTTATATCAATAACCCACACTACAACATGTTCATCAGTTCAGCAGTTGACCCTGCGCAAAAGGTTACATTAGATGGCAAGCAGCAAATCGTTGTGTCTACTCAGGCATTTGATGGAGCTGTGGACGATAATTTAGCTTTTAAGAACTTTACTCAGCGACCCGCTGTGGTTCAAGATGGAATTTGGACGATCGCTTTTCAGGCGGACACTGTAATTGCAGCCATTCCTATAACGCCACTACATATTTACTACATAACTCCCTTTAGAGTGAATCTTAGCCCTTTAGGAGATGTAGCTAGTAATTTTAAGTATTGGCGAGGATCAATTACTTACAGAATAAGCGTCATAGCCTCTAAATTTCATAGAGGAAGGTTACGAATATTTTGGTCCCCTGCAAAGTTGACTGTTCCATTTACTGAACCGATTAGCAATTTGGTTGAGTCATATATCATGGATATTACCACTGAAACTGATGTGGAGATAACCGTGAAGCATGGAAATAATTTACCTTATAGTATAATGGAGCCCTTAAGTCAGGGCGACACACATTCTTTTGGTACTAATCCAGGGTATCTCTATATAACTGTTCATCAGGAGCTTTCTGCCCCCGTTAATACAGCAGATGCCATGTTTTATGTTTCCGCTTATAGTGATGATATTGAATTCGCTGAACCTACTAGTTCGTTTTTAAGCCAATATAATAATGGAACAATTCCGGGACCAGGAAATTTAAAGATTCCGTCAGATTCTTCTTTGCTAACTCCATATGCTGGTTTTGAACCAGAAACATGGCCCCCCAGTTTAAATTTTGAATCTGGTGCCTTGGTTGAAAGAGTCAAGAAACCTAAGAAACATGTTTTCAATTCAGATTCAAATTATGAGAATGCAAATAAGCTATATGTCGGTGAATCTATTTTATCCTATCGAACGTTATGCAAGTCTTACTTACCAGTGGAATATGGTCAGTTCCCGCCTAACACCGGCGCCGTTGATATTTGGTCTTACCTTAGTTTCCCAACTTTACCTAAATTGGCTGGGGTTAGCTTTGGTGGTACCATTGGTTTAAAATGCGCAAGAAATCCGTTGACACACCTTCTTAATTCGTTTAACTACGCTAGAGGGTCGATCCGGTACAAGATTGTCTTCTATCCAGAAGATAGTGCTCAGGGTATTGATAGGCTTAATTTAACGGCTTATCGAGTTCGAGGGTTTGATAGTAACAAGAGATTTGGTGGCACTTATGCCCTCGAAGATTTTTCTACTAATTGTTTCTTTAGGAGGGCTATGCAAGGTGTTGCCTTGGACTTCCATAATAATTCAATAACTTTCGAAATACCTTACACTACTTATAAGAATTATAACAGAGTGCTCATGATGGGTGGTGATGTTTCTCCGGACGGGTATAATGATCAGGTCATACTTATGGCCACGATGCGTCCGGGGACTACATTAGCCTTTCAGAGCTATGTTAGTATAGGAGAAGATTTCAATGTTGTTAACTACACAGGTCAAGGTTCAGTGATCCTTGGTGATGTGTACCAATAAATTCAAAATCACAGATGGTTTTTACTATTATATAGTTTCCATCGAACAGAACGAGAAGCGACTTGTTCACCACCATTTGGTGGTCTTTCGCCAATTAAGCGTCAAATATTATTTGTTTGCGTGCTTGATTGGCATGCAAACTTATTTTAT
>Ga0075184_10038154_pt1 | contig 9229 bp, 8 predicted proteins | sample JI102314DRNA_FD_77308 | JGI IMG/M metagenome (GOLD analysis project Ga0075184, IMG submission 77308) | Wastewater effluent complex algal communities from Wisconsin, to seasonally profile nutrient transformation and Carbon sequestration -... | ecosystem: Engineered > WWTP > Effluent > Algae...
AACTAAGAGCGATCCATCTCAATGGCGCGGAATGGAATCTAAGGAGGTTAGATGACCCATCAAATGATTGCTCGAGTCTCGTTTCTTGTCTCCGCGCTGGCACTTGCCGCGTGTAGCACTCCGTACTCGGATCGTCTTTCAACGATTAATTGGACTGCCGAGCCAGGCGTCGGAACGATCTCCGTTTCTGAGCCGCGGCTCTACCGACGCGCTTCGCTCATCAATGAGCGGCGCCTTGACGTAGACTGGTTGAATCAGTTGCTAGAGGGCAGCAGGACGATCGACTTCAAGCCGGAGATCGCGCGCGAGGTCGAGCAGATCACTACCTTCGCCGGCGCTCTGGGTCTGACCTTCGATCCGGCCGCGGCGCTAAACTACCGCCGCACTAAAGAGATCGGCGATATTCAACAGCAGATCCAGGTGACGAAACTTCAGCTACAACTGGATCAGCTCAAGCGCGATGCCGAGCTCGTACGCAGTAAGTTTGCGTCGCAGACCGATCCTGTCAATGCCTCTTTAGGTGAGGCCAGCGCTAGTGCACCTGCCGCGGCCGTGTCGGCCAACATCGCAGCGTCGGCGGACCAACTCAAAGCAGCCGTGGACAAACTCTCCGCCAGTCTGGCCACCCGGCTTGACATTGAAGGTAGGCCTCCGGCAATCGCGCAGACTAGCGTCAATCCGGCGGACGTCTTCCGGGATCGTTCGGCCTATCGCGACCTGTTGAAATCAGCTCGCAATGCAATGAGCTTGGACGATCTGCACGACTCAAGCGGCAGCGCGCTGATCCGGCTCAACTTTCAGGCGAGCATCCTGCCCGATCGGGAGACGTCAAATATTCCCGGAGTCATCCAGATGAAGATCAAGTCGCCGTCGAAGGACGCGAGCGAGGTCCAACGGATCTACCGGGGCTGGCTCGAATACGTCAATCAGCGCTTGAACCACCAGAAAGATGGGGTCTGGAAGAGCGCGGGCGAAATCCTGAATTCAGAGGCTGCCGACAATTTCGATGCCATCGAGTACGCGTTCGCTCCACGCCAAGCGACGGCACCTCATGCGCCGATTATGGACGAGACACCAGCCGCCTCTCCCGGTTCGAAGCCTAAGCCTGCGGCCAAGGCTAAGCGGCTTCCCGTCGCTACGCCTGTGCAAGCGCCAGCACTGGCGCATCCCCTGCATTGCCCAGGACTAATCCTTCCGGGGGAGGCCAGTGACGCTGCCTGCGACCGACTGGTGTTCGCCGTGCCAAAGTTTGAAGGGAATTCCGTTCAGGAGGGCGCCACCTCGACGCTGCAAGAATACACGAAGTGGCTTAACCTGAAAGACTCAGAGGCAACCGATCAGCAGCATTTTATCGACGCGCACGGCAGCATCGCACTCAATGCAGCCCAACTGGTAAAGTCGTGCGGCCTGCCTACAGCGGTTGAGCCAGCCCCGGGGGAGGCTCCCAGTGAAGCCTACAAGCTGTATTCGACGCTCCTAAGGGCGCAGATGAAATCGACCGCAGGCGACGTATTAGCCACCGTCTACCGCGACGCACGCAGCCTGCTAGGTTCAGACTGGCCGACGTCCGATGCGCTTCCTCAGCGCATCGCCACGAGAGCTGCACGTGCCAAGCTATTGCTGCGCACCTTCGAGCAGGCCGCCTACAACGGTTGCAAGCAAGATAAGCTCAAGGCCTATCGTGACTGGGGACCGCGGCTTCATATCCCTTCGGGCTTCAAAGAGGTCCTGAATAGTGAAGACCGCGTGGCTGTGTACGACATTGGCCCACGCGAGCAAGTGCAACAAGTTTCGTCAGTCTCCCGAGTTGCGAACAACTTGGCGCTTGCTGTCTCCCTGGCTACCGCGGGGCCACAGTCCGGTGTTGCAGCGAACGCAGCCGCCAGCTATTCGCGCCAGTTGACAGGCAAGGCGGCCGCGCTGGAGCGAATCCCCGCGCTCATCGGCTACTCGACTGACACGGCTTTTGGCTGGGTCATCGGACCAAAGGCCACCTTGGATCCGAAGGGGTCGCTGAAGTTAGAGCAGGTTCCAAGGACCCTAGACTTGTCGGTGGATCTCTCGGTTCCCAGCTGGTGGCCTTCCCTGACGATCGAGACCACGACCGCCTGGGCCCCGAGTCGTGCAGCGGTGGCATCGGGAAACCTCCCGCTATCCCGTGCAATGCCCGGCCAAGTAACGGTGCCGATGGTGACTAACTATGCCGACTATGAGGTGCTGACCGCCCGCATCATGCGCGCCAGCCTGAATGAAACCCGAGAGGTCTCCTTGGAGTCGGACAAGCTGAGGGAGCAAAGTGTAAACGCATGCCGAGCGACGAGCCTCTATCTCACCGGTCCCAACATCTGGCGCGCTGAAAACGTCCTGATAGCTGGGTACCGGCTGGACCAGTCGGCCATTACGGTGTCGCCTGATATGCGAGGTGTTCTGCTCAATGTGCCGGCGCTCGACAAACTTATCGGCGATGTGACGGCAACGACGCTACCAGTGGCGGTGTTGACGCGCTATGGCGATGCTCGGGCACACGTGAGCTATGTCAAGAAGCCCGACGGAGGTAGTTGCAAGCCCGCCGACAAGAAAACTCCAGATGGGCCCGCCATTTCATCGGTGGTTCCAACGCAGTTCCGCGCTGGTGCCGATGTCGTCTTCACAATCGAAGGCAGCAAGCTGGATCAGTTGAACCAAACAGCGATCAACGGTCAACCTGGCGTGCTAGCAGTGGGCAAGGGCGGAAAGCGCATGCAGGCAAAGTTCACTGCAGCCCAGACCAACAGCTTGTCGATCTCACGCGCAGTGCCGCTGAGCTTCTTCAAGGACAACGATAAGCTGGTGGAAAAGACCGTCGAAGTGACAGCCGTCGTAGGAGCTCGATGATGGAACAAGGAATAGCACGGATTCATAACGGCGCGGGTGCGATCGACACGCTCACCCCGCCGTCGCCAGTTTACTTTGCGCCCTTATCATTCCGGGACATTGTCAACGGGATGGATGTGACCTTTCAGCGGGTCTCGCCCGGTGCCGACTGGGCGTTGAAGGTAGTTCCAACGCACAGCGTAGATTTCTTGATGCGCGCTGCGGAGCCGATGGGGGGCCTGACAAAGGAAGCCAGGAAGCTAGTGCATGCGCATGCAGTGAACGCCATCGCTGCGATCAGTGCCGCGCCGACCCCGGAACATGAGCATAATCACTTTGAGCTAGTAAAGCGGCAGATATCTATGGTGGCTGCGTTGACGGGCACCAACGAGGCGCCCGTGGGCATTGCAGCCGTTCGAAAGGTGTTGCGTTGACGCGCCAGTCCCCGTCCCGGCGGAAACACCGATAATGACATATGAAAAAACCGCCTTAATAGAGGTCTTCGTGGCCGGGAATCTGGCTGCCAAGCCGCTGGAGCCGTCGTGGTCAGCGGTGGTCGTCAACGTCAGTATTACCAGCGCGAGCGCACCTTCGATCGGTTCACTGTTAGTGACCCTTAATGGCGCTGACGCTTAGGAGAAGGGGAATAGGGGACTGCTGTCCGGCATTGACGACGTCAAGCAGGCACATGGCCTCGGAGATGTCTAATTCAAAAAAGCGATCGAACTGACCCACAGACCTAAATAGGATTGGCGGGGTCAATACATCGATTTGACCCCGTAAGCCCCTGCTCAAGACATACACCGAGGCGCTCCTACGAATAGAACTAGAAAATCGAATTGAAAAACTCAAACCCTTTTGATATATTTAAATTAACTATGACAAAACCATAGAAAATCTCTATAGAGGTACGAACCTTTTGAAAAGACATTCCAGGCATTACTTTCAACTTAACTATTACTTTCGGTGTCCTGCTTAACCCCGAGAACTTGGTTCTGAGGAACGGTGATTCCGGGGATGGAGTGGTAGTTTCCCATAGGCTGCGATTCACGGAGGAGTAAGTCATGAGTGTAGTCCGTCAGGATGTTGCCACCCTCGGCGCCGGGTGGAACAAAGTCTTACTCAACTACGCGCTGGCGATGCGGGAACTGGACAAGCTGCCGATTAGCAATCGGAACAGCTGGAAGTTCCTCGCGGCTATCCACGGATTCGATACTCAATTGTGGTCCGATTTGAAGCTACTTCAGACGGGCGACCAAGTCCCTGACGATTTGATCAGTGACACCTACGGAAATCAGTGCCAGCATGGCAGCTGGTATTTCCTGCCTTGGCACCGAGCCTACCTATTTGCATTCGAGTCAATCGTTGCAGCGAAGGTCAAGGAACTCACCGGGGATGAATGGGCCTTGCCGTATTGGAACTATTTGGATGCAGGCAACCCGCAGGCGCGGCGGGTGCCGGAAGCCTTCTTGGCTGAGACTCTGCCTGACGGAGATCCCAACCCGCTCAGGAAATATCCTCGACGAGCTGGTTTTAGCGAGATTCCATCCGGCCTCAGCTTGGCTGCCATGGAGGAGAACGACTTCCTGGTAGGTAAAGACGGGGCTATAAGCTTCGGTGGTGGAATTTCCGGAGATTTCGTCCAGTTCGGTGGTTGGACGGGCGCCCTTGAACTCAACCCGCACAACGCGGTTCATAGGATGGTGGGGGGAGACAGCGGATTCATGGGCGATCCGCTACTGGCTGGGCTGGATCCTATCTTCTGGCTGCACCACTGCAACATCGATCGTCTCTGGGAGGCGTGGATGAGCACGCCGGGCAAGACGATGGTGCGGGATCCGCGCTGGTTAGAGGGGCCAGCTGATCGCCGCTTCATCATGCCCAATGTCGGTGGCGCCGATCTTGGTCTGAATGTCGCCGCCAGGGACACACTGCGCGGAGGAAAGTTCCACCGTCGCTATGATGACTTGACTAGGGGGACGGGCGTCGCCCCAGGAGCAGAGGCTGTGGTACGGGTCAAAATGGGCTCTCCGGAATCCCAAAGCGTCGAGCCGATCGGTGCTAACGAGGAACAGGTTCGCGTGGGCGGCGCGCCGGTGCGCACTCAGTTGACCCTTGAGTCTGCCTCAATGTCTGCCGGCGTCGCGAGCATGGGTGCCACAGAGACGGGCAAGGAGGTGAGCCGACTCTACCTGGCGCTTGAGTCTGTGCGCGGAAAGGCGCCGTCGCCTTTGTTGGATGTCTACATTAACTTGCCGGACGGTGCGGATCCCCATGGGCATCCTGAACATCTGGCCGGCAGCCTGACCCTTTTTGGGTTGAACGTCGCGTCGCGCCCAGATGGCGCCCACGGTGGAAATGGCCTGAGCTATACCTTGGACATATCCGATCTTGTTCAACGATTGGCTAATGCGGGCAACTTCAACCCGAGCCAGATCCGCGTAACCCTGGTGCCCGGCGAGCAGATCTCGGAAGAATCGGCCATCACGGTAGGGCGGATTAGCGTACTCAAACGACATGGCGTTGTTGTGAACTGAGCTGCGCATCATGTGGCCCGGAAGCGTGCTGTTGCGTAGCTTCACCAAACCTCCTTGGCCATTGCTGTTAGCAGTGGCCGCGTTGGGACTGCTGCTGTCCTACATCAGCAAGGGTCATGCGGTACTTCCTGATTTCTGCGGTGCCGTGGTGGGGATGCTGCCATATTCGCGATGGCCCGATGCGTTGGATGCGGCGTTCGCGCTCAATAGCTCCCTACGCGTATTAACGGACTGGGCATTGATGATCGTGGCCATGATGCCGCCTCTCCTGGCCATGCCTTTGATGCACATCTGGCGGTCGAGTCTGTCACGTAACCGACTCGGAGTATCCGCTGCCTTCGTCGCCACCTACTGGGGGGTGTGGATGGCAATGGGGGGGATTCTGACCGCATTCTCACTTACGTTGCGTATCGCGTTGGGTGAAGGAGCCCTGGCGGGAGCCACTATGCTGGCGCTGCTGTGGAGCGCAACTCCACTGCACCGCGCTGCGCTCAATCGTGGTCACAGGGTAAGACGCATTAGCCTGTTCGGATGGCGGGCACATCGGGATGGTCTGACCTTTGGCGTGTTGCATGGCCTGTGGTGCGTAGCCTCATGCTGGGCATGGATGGTTGTGCCGCTCGTGGCGGGGGTTTGGCACATCCCACTGATGGTGTTGGCAGGTGTAGTCATGCTAACGGAACGCCTCTCTCTTCCAGGGCCTCCGCGCTGGCGTTGGCCACTGGTAGTAAGCATCGTGACACGGCCAGCTTTTTCTCTGCTGGCTGCAGGAGGAAGTGGACGCAACCATGGCTAGGCGAGCATGTCTTGCAATCGGCGTCAGCACGGTCACTCCGCCTCCCAATACGGCGTTGAACTTTGCCTATCTTGATGGAGCTGTACTTGCGGCACGCTGTATCGGAGAATGGGCTTTGCGCGTTGGCTTCGACGAAGCAAACGTGCGAGTGGTCGATGATGGCAGCGTGGACGGTGCTGCCAACCCCGTAACTCGGGAGCGGGTGCAACAGGCGGTCGATGAGTTGTTCGCTCCTGGGACCGAGGTTGTGGAACATCTGATCCTAGCCTTTTGCGGCCATGGACTCACCGACTCCAACGTAGGCGCGATTTCATGGCTGTTCAGCGATTCCTTGCGTCTGAAGTATCGCGTCCTGTCCGACCTCTTCTACACGGAGTTGCTCCTGCACGGGGTGAAGCACATCACCCTGATCACCGACGCGTGCCGCGAAGCCCCGAAGAGCCTTGATCTGATGCGGCTCGATGCCGTTCGAGGGATCGTTGTGGAGGGCGCGCAGATCGACAGCCCAAGGTTCGACCGACTGGCCGCTTGCCAGGACGGGCAACTCGGGTACATGGTATTCGATCCGACATCCGCAACTCCCGGTAAGTGCGTGTTCTCCGGCGTGATCACGGACGTTTTGTGGGGGCTCGAGCCCGATGCCATCGTGGATGGCATCCTCACAACAGCCATGCTAGGCAAGTGCGTCCGATCACGCACGAGCGAGCGAGCGAGCGAGTATCGTCTTAAGCTCAATCCCCAGTGTCTCGTGGATCCAGACCCTGCCGTCTTGTACGATAGTGCTCATCCGCTGCCGGATGCACCTGCTTTGCAGCCCTGGCCCGCTACCGGAGTCGTCTCCGTTCTGGGTACCCCACAGAACCTTGAACTGGTTAGGACCGACACGAAGTTTCGTGAGCGGATTCTCGGCACGAACGGCGAGCACATCCTCTCAGAACCCGGTGGCATTAAGGGTATTCTGCAGGATCTGGCCATGCACAAGACCCGAGCCAAGAGGATGCTCGGTAAGAAGCCGAGGGGAGCAGCGTATGTCAGACTCCTAGAGCAGGATTCCCTAGCCGATAGACAGCAGATTGCGGCTACCATAATCACGAGCATGTTGAACCAGGTCTTCGATCCGGGTGATGCAAACATTCTTGTCAGGAGTAGGCGCATTGGTGTTCTGGCGCACGAGCCTATAGTGGCCCGCGAACGCCGCGGCGAGTTCACTAATCTTCGCGTTTCTAGAGATCGACAGGGGATGCCGGTTCTGGTGGAGTTGGACGGTGGTGCTTTTGCTCAGGTTGTTCCTTACAAGCAGCTTTTCACGGTAGTTGTAGAAAGCCCGAGCGGAGAGATCCTCCAAGCCTACGGTCAGCGCAGTTCCTTAGATCACTATAAGGAGGCCATCGCAGCGATTAGCGACTTCGCCACAGGTCGACTTGGAGCCGAGAGCGTTACTCGTATTGCATACCTTATTCAACTTGAAAAGTATGCAGATCCCATGCTCAGCACCATCAGCGCGTACCTGTTCAGAGCAATCGCTGACTACGACAGCATCCGTCGTATGGCCTTTTTCTATGCCCTACGCGACCAACCGGTGCCTTTCGATATCGCGCTATTGGGGGCTATGCGAGTGACCCGGGCTGGCGATGGAGCCCTTTGTGTCCATATTCCTGCAGTGAAGGCCCATGATCGCAGCCCACAGTCTCGTCCGCTCCCCCCGCCCTTCACCCAGGAAACTCGGGCTACGACGGCACCGATCGGGGGGCGCTGCCCGTGGCTGGGCCTAGGATGGGACTATGTCATGAACCCCAGAGAGGAATGGGCTGTGCTGGTCGAAAGTCTCCAACCCTATGCCAAAAAGGTTCCCCGCAGCGGGGCCACAGTCCTCCAGAGAGGGGTCGCAAAGGCCTTGGCCGAGAATTGGAAGTTACGCGCGTTCTGAGTGTAGCGAGCGAAGGGGGCGGAGAAGATGGGTCGACCGGCTTTCAATCACCCATAAGTTTCATTGCCTTGTGGCGTTGTTGCATACCTGATGGCAAGGCGAAGCCTCTCCACCCCTGGGCGGATTTCAGGCGTGAGGGGCCGTTACCGGCATGCCGAGCCGGTTGAAGGTATTTAAAATGGCACAGCGCACATGCACTTCAGCCATCTGCCGTTCTGGCAGGCGAGCGGCCAGGCGGTCACCGAGTAACTTAAAGCGCCCCATGGTCGTCTCGACCAGGCTCCGCCGGTGATAGCCCGTCCATTTCTTCCAGAGCCGCCAGCCCAAGTGCTGGGCTGCCGCTAACGTTTCATTGCGGGCACGAGCGAAATCGGCCTGGTCTTTCCAGGGCTGTCCCGTTGCGACGCGGCGGCACAATGACGTCGGCCCCACGCCGATGGACAGCCTGATAGACACCCCGGGTATCGTACGCCCCGTCCCCACTAAAACTGGCCAGTCACTCGTCGGGGCCGAGTTGGGAGAGCAAATCTTCTGCCTGGGCGGCATCGCCCTGACGGTGGTCCGTCATCTCCACCGCCCGAACATCCAGGGTCTGAGCATTGATGGCCAAATGGACCTTACGCCAGGAACGGCGGTACTCGGGGCCGTGCTTTTTTGAACAACAATACCTTCAGGCCTGGATGGCGGCATCCGCATAGACCTGCGGGCGACCCGTCGCACCATAGCCGCCCTTTTCCAGCCACGGAAGGCTGGGTGACATCCACGCCGTCAGACTGCCACGGCGCTCCAGACTACGGTTGTACTCCGACCAATTTGTTGTTCGGTAGCGCGGCTTGTAAGGGCTCATCCTCCAAGTCTACCCACACCCCCACCACCAATCGGGCTAGGGGTTATGCAACAACGCCCCTTGTGCCGAAGCCGCGCCTGCGGCGTTTCATCGCGGCAGATGGCAGCGGTGCTCAGGGCTGCAGGATTTCACCTACCAGCGGGAGGACCTGGGGTTTTCGAGGCCGCCAGAAGTCAAAACATCTCACTCTGATCATCACCAACAACTTTGATGTCTTCGAGGATTAACTCAATCTTTTTACGTCCACTTACCACCTCACGATACTGGAG
>Ga0075184_10058171_pt1 | contig 9217 bp, 9 predicted proteins | sample JI102314DRNA_FD_77308 | JGI IMG/M metagenome (GOLD analysis project Ga0075184, IMG submission 77308) | Wastewater effluent complex algal communities from Wisconsin, to seasonally profile nutrient transformation and Carbon sequestration -... | ecosystem: Engineered > WWTP > Effluent > Algae...
TGTTCTGCGGCTGTAGTATTAGTATCTTGTCTTGTAGTCTGAGCAGCTGCCCAATTAGTTGAGTCATAGCTGATTTCCAGCTTGAAAGTAATTGCTGTAATCCCTGAACCTACAGGTGTAACTGCATTTATATAAAAATCAGTACCATTTGTAGCTCCTGATTCAAATACATTTGACAAAGTATATGAAGATGTGGGTGGAGCTACAACAAATGGAAATGCTCCACCTTGTGTACTGTCTATTGGATTCTTAAGGTCACTGTAATTATAAGTCTGTCCCATTGTTTTATCTTTCTAGCAGAAATATCTAAGGAAGCCCTTATAAGTAATCCTGCCTCTGTTTCTTGGATCTCTTTGGTCATCGAAATTTATATTGGTTACTACTTGATTCTGAGCTGGATAATCTTTAGGTCCACCAATTGCTACCTCACGTCTAGAAATCTTACCTAGCATTTCTATTGCTCTCGCATATTGTTCCTTTGTTGGCTCTGGAACTGCTCTTCCTTGAGCTCCATATTTCCAACAATTCATGACAGCAATTTGAGCTGTTAAGGTAACTACAAGTTGGGGATATGGTTTTGTTGGATAATCAATTGTAGTTAAATCAACTTGAACCTGGCTGTAAGCTGCAACTTCTTCACTAGCATCTAAAATTGCTTTTGTCATTATTGCTTGGCTATAATTACCTGCTCTTGAAGGATCTATAGCCTGAGTTATGTATTCCTGCCCACCAAATCTAGTAAAAACGTCCTCATGAGTACACAGGATTAAAGGAAATGCCATATTATACCTCTGGAGATCTTAGGTTTCTAGCAATTGCAAGCTGTCTTTCAAGCTCCTCTTTAGCTAGGGCAACTCTTTTCTCAGCAATTAATTGAACAGAAGCCAAGGTTTTTTCTCTTTCTAATACTCGCTCAGCTCTTACTCTGTTAAATTCATCATCCATCACTTTACGTTTAGCTTCATAATCCATAACTTCCTGTACTTCTTTGGCGGCTAGTGAATCACAGGCAATATAAAAATGAGGTTCAAGTGAACCTTCTTCTATTTCAATCTCAGTTCCAGCCTTACGATCTACTCTTACAAGTTTTCCATTTACAGTTTCTACGTCTCGAATATCTCTTGTAAGGATAACCTTGATTTTCTTAACTTCTTTTACTTGTTCTTTTTTCATTTATTTTCTCCTCATTTATTAAGTCTACAAAACCTCATTGCATCAGTAACTTTTCTGATTTCTAAAGTTTTTTTCAACTCAACTTCTCTGTCTTTTTTACTAGCTTCCTCAAAGAAAGCCAGCTCTCTCTCTGCTTCTAAATCTTTATAAAATGGTAGCTCATCTTCATTAACTTCAATTTCTTCCCCGGCCTTAGCAAAATACTTGATGAGCTTCCCATTTTCTATTTTGGAACTCGTTACATTAAAAGGAAGAATGATTTTCATTTCAATCTCAAATTCCCAGCTGAGATTTCTCAGCTGGGAATTTATTTTTTTAGTTGTTTAGCAAATTGCCATAAAGAGCAGTGTTTGTCTTGTTTACAACATCAGTAAGCAAGAAACCTGCATCTGGAACAAGAACTTTGAAAGCCACTGAACCATAAACTGAAGCAATAGTTGAAACACCCATTTCTCCAATACCATAGCCAGGATATTCAATTACAATCATTGGATCTACTGAGCCAGATGTAAGTTTAGCTCCGCCTTCAAGTGGGAGATCCTTGGGAAGGAACATGAAACTTTGGCCTAGACCGTAGTTTCTTACACCAGGAGTTGGTTCGTTATAACCAATGATAACGTCTGGACCAATGAATGATCGGAAATCATCAGGAGTACCCTCAACAGCAGTGTTGTATTGAGCAACAGTGATGTGGAGAGAACCTGGAGGTAGATCAAGAATTTGCTCAAACTGAGTAGGAGTTACAATGCCTAGACCAGCAGGATTTACGTGTACAGCACCACGAGCAAGGACAGCTGGATGTTTTTGTACTTGATTCCATACAAGTCGATGCATAGCAAGGAAATTGGGGTTCTTTCCACCAATTCGAACTCGCATAAGCTCGATTGCACTTGTAAGATCAGTGATTGGATCACTGGTTGGGCTTGCATAATTGTCCCAACGATTTGCAGCAGTAATTGCTACGTTATTGGTTAGAATAGCTGGATTTCGTAGGGTATCCTTGACGCAAGCGAATTCGAAATTGGTCTGCATTGCCATAAGAGCTGCAAACATTTGTTCTTGGTCATAAAGTAGAACTGAGTCAGCATTTGATCGCTCAACTGGATCAAGAATAGCTTCAGCCCTATAAGAAACACATTCATAAAGTTGATTAGCTCCAATCTTGAAAGATACTCTTTGTGAGGGTTTTGCTTGGCCGCCGGTTCGAATATCCCATAGACGAAGGATTTGTCCTTTGTCAATCGATCGAATGACATCGCTCTTGTGTGATACAACTTTCTTTGGAAGAGCGGTATTCCAAAGGTAGTCTTCAAGCTCTGGTCGAAATGAAATTGCATAATCGGTAAGAGCTTGGTTAACGTGTAATTGTGAATTTAGAAATGCCATTGTTTATTTTTCCTTTTTATTAAAGAATTTGAGAATGTTCCACGTGGAACATTCTCAAAAAATTACTTACGCTACAGGTCCTAGAACACTTACGGTTAAATCTTCAAGAACAGCTGTGTTACCAGCACTTGAAGAGCTGAAAATTACAGTTGCAACAACATCATTTGCCACTGTAGTATCAATTGTTAAAGTACCAACTGAACCAGTTGATTGGACGCTTGCTACAGTTCCAGCAAAACCACTGGCTGTCATAGCAACAGCTGATCTTACAGTTCCAGTAAGTTCGAAAGAACTTAATCCACCAACAGCACCAGCAAGAGTAGGGGTAACACCCATAACTACGCCTGCAAGTCCACCAAAGCGAATTCGGCAGATGATTGTATCAGTGCTGTTAACAGCAGTTTGACGTACTTTACCAGTGACTTTTAGTACTGAACCAGCAACTAAAGTCGCAGCGGGAACAGTAACTTTTTGATCAAAAGCTTGCTCAGTATTGCCAGTAATAGCGGTTGAGGAAACAATTACGTCACCTACGAGACCACTTCCACCAACAGATTGAGCATGAAGTTCTACACCAACCAATTGAACATAAGCAGAAGCGCTGTATGATTGTTGGAAAACACCGATTGGAATATGTTTTGGTGAGGTTCGTGGAACGATTACACCACCATCTGCTGGGTCGTAAGCAGCAGTTTGCCCTTTTACACAGGCAGTATTGATTTTAAGAGCGCAAGCAGCAATACCAAGCTTTTGAACAGTAAGTTGGTTATCGACGTTAACTACTGAAGTTCCTTGATCCATTGAAATGCCAGCAAATGCTTTGCCACCGTTAAGTTGTGCAGCATTGCCTGGTAGAACGACTGATCGAGGGTCAGCAGTAGTGTCAAAAACACATACGTAGCCTTCAGGAATTGCATCGGCTGGGTACATAAACCAGTCTAGGATTCCTGGTGCTCTGATTGCAGATAAATTTGATGATCCGTTTGCCATTTTTGTTTATTTCCTTTTCTTTATTTCTTTAATTAAACCGAAATGTCAGCAACGTATTGGGAAACTAGTTCTGGACGTTCCGCAGTTACAGCTTGAGCAATTTGGTTATAGGTTTGATGACTAAATTCGATTTTATTTTTCTTAGCGTAATCTTTCATAGCTACTGATAGAGAAAAACCAACTTTTCTTTGTCCGTCTTGAACAGTTTCTGTGGTTGCTCCTTCATAATTTCCACCATTGAACATTTTCTTTGATAGAGCAGCAGAAGTGAAAGTTCCCTTTTCGAAAGGAGAAATTGCATCTTCTCCCTTGCCAATTTTAGCAAAGCCAACTAGCTTTTTAAAACCATCAGCTGGCCATCGACCTTGTGAAATTGCTAGCTTAGCAAAGGCAGTTGCCTTAGTTTCCACATCTGATTCAGTTCGTTTATCTTCCTTGGCTTGGAGATCAGCAAGTTTCTTGTTAGTTTCAGCAAGTTGTTTTGACATTCTAGACATCATTTTCTTTTGTTCCTTGTCTAGATCTTTAATTTCATCTTCTTCGTCATCTTCAGAATTAACAAGGTCATCCTTGCCTTTTCCTGAACCTTCAACAGATTTTACTGAACCCATCTTTTCCTTGCTCATACCATCTTTATCGCCATCCTTGACTCGTTCATCAGCTCTTTCAGCTTGTTCCTCAGTCATATCTGACATTTTCCCTTTGCCCATCTTGCTCATGAACATTTTCATTTTTTCTTTTAATTCTTCTTCACTTGGCTCCATTCCATCTTTAAAACCAAGCATTCCGTACATTTCTTTATCTTCCATGTGTTTACCTTTCTTAAATCCTACTGTTGTTCCCTCTTGATGTGAAACATTAACAAACGAGATATTATTAATGTTTGGTCCTATAACTTCTCCCCTTTCATTCGTATCTTCTGTATCGAATAAAGGAGAAATTTCATTATAATTTGGTATCAGCTGCCTTCCTATATCTGTAGCCTTGAATCTATAAGCGTACAACCCATCTTCCCTACCATTTACAGATGGAGCTTGGATTTTAGGATCTTTAGAAAAGAAAGTTTTTACCCTTCCGTTCTTTATCACAGCGTAAGCATTGTAATAAGCTAGATTAGGAGCTGGTTTACCATTTAATGCAGCATTCATTGTCTGATGCTCATAATCAGAGCCAAAACAAGTTCTGCTGCTATTAGCAAAGTTATCAATTATCTTTTGGAAAAAGTCATCAGTGAAATCATACTCAGTTCCATCTTTAACTTTCTTCCCATAAGTCATAACTCTATCCCAAACATTCTCCAATTTTGTATTATCGAATGTTAAGGAAAATCCAACTTTTCCTGTCATTTTCTTTTGTTTTATCATTTTTATCTCCGATATAAAATTTTCTATATCAGTTATTTTCTACATCCCGCAAAACGATCGACTTCTTAAAATCAATTTCTATTTCATTTAAGAAGGTTTTTATTTCTATTCTACGTTGATGTAAGGAATTTGCCAGCAAAGAGGACCTAAAATAGCATCCTTCGGAGCTAGAACTTCAAGCTGGAAGAAAGCACTTGGTACTTTTCCAGATAATATAAGTCTGGACTTGCCTTTAACTGATACAGAAGTGTAAGGAGTACTAACTACTGGTCCAGGTGTAACATGACCACTTCCAAATTCTCCATTTCCATCCATTGCTTGGACAGATGAGAATCTGTAGCTATAACTTCCAGCAGTAAGCATATCAAGAGCAAAACTTACATTAGCTCCTGATTCTTTAACAGCACCTGTACAAATGAATGGTTTTAGAGGGTCAGTATTTCTAAATTGTTCCTTTGTAATACAGTCTCCAGCTTCTTTTTTCCAACCATCAGTATAAATGGAAGCAATCTTAATATCAAATACTGTACATGCAGTTTTATAAGGGTCAGCCTTTGAAACAGGACCACTTTGGTAAGGTACAGCAGTTGCACAAGAAATTGTCATAAGTAATGGTAGTAAGCTATATTTTAGTAGATTTTTCATCATTGTTTTTCTTATCTTTTTTTAAATTCTATTTCAATTAGTAAGTTCTGACATTCGATTGACATCGAATGTCAGATAATCTAATTGAGTTCTTGGTTTTATGTGTTTTCGGAAATTATTTCTATTTCAATATCTAGTTCTATACTGAATAACATATTTTTTTTTGATATACATAGTATAGAGAGGTTTAGTAAGAATTATTATAGAGAGTATTTATTAGATCTTTTTCTAATGCCGGCTTTATAAAATCTTTAATTAAAATGGTCTTGAAGCAATTGGTATTGCCCAGCAAAGAGCATTGGCAGCTACTGTTTGAAGAGCTATATAATAACAATTCTGTTCTAGCAGAACTGCTGTTTTCCAGACTCCAGTTGCATTTTTTAGATTTAATTTATCTCCAGCAGTTACTCCGACAGAGCCAATCCTTAGTTGTACTAATGATAATCCCACTAAAACTACATATCCAACATCAGTATCTGATGGTGTAGACTCTACAACAACACAATGAACTGGACCATCAGCTCCTGATGAAGCATCTACTAATGCAAAGCCATCTGCTGAGTAAGACCCTGTAAAAACTCCTCCTCTACCAATTGGTAAAGATCCAGTTGTTGCTCTTTTTACTGCTACTAATGCTTGTCTATTGATATTTGGTTGATTTGCCATGTTATTTCCTTAAGTTGGGTACCACATTACGTTTACACAAGCTCCGTTTACTGACCACGAAGCACTTGAAAAAGCAACAATTAAATCTCCTGCATTTACAGTGAAAGAATGTGTAGTGTCAGAGCCATTATTAGTTCCAGTTCCTAAAGTACAGGTTAGAGTTGTACTTGAGTAGGTTGGGGAAGTAGTTGCTGAAGTTGCTTTGTAAATTGTAATTACAGTGCTACCTGAAGTATTTGTAAGTCCATACACAGTTAAATTCGATACTGTACCAGCTGCTGGAGCTCTCCAGCCAACGATATTATTGCTCAGAGTGCTAGTTCCATCCCCACCAATTCCTAAATAAGCATTTGCTGTCCAAGATTGAGCAGTATTAAGTACGAAAGAAATTACAGCTCCACCTCTAGTTCCCCATGTTGGAGAACCTGTACCACCACTTACTAAAATCTGAGTTCCTGAAGTTCCAGCTGCTGATTCAGCATATGCTGATCCAGTATCATACAAGATTTTGCCACCTGCAGTTGGTGTTGGAGGAAGTTTATTTGAAGTTGTATCTAATTTTCCAGTAAATTGAGTTTGAATTGCTGAAGTAACTCCATCTAAATAACCTAGCTCAGTGTTATCAACTGTCCCAGTACCTATTTTAGTAGCAGAGATTCCAGATGGAATTGCATTGGTTGTCAAAGCACCGATTGTAATTGCATTTCCACTGACAATTGCTACTTGATCATTCGTTAGTCCAGTTGAAACATCAGCTCCAAATCCACCATTTGCCTTTGGTAAAGTTCCAGATACATCACTGCTTAAAAGTACAGCTGAGAATGATGGATTAACTCCTCCATGAAGAACCTGAGCTGAAGTTCCAACTGCAGTAGATGTATAACCAGAACCATTGTCGTAGACTACTTTTCCAGCTGCTGAGGGAGTTGGAGAGAGTCGTGTATCATTTCCTTGAGTTGCAGTGCTAGAACCAGTTCCATAAGTTACATTTACACTTGGATTTCCAGCTGTTCCAGCTCCGTTAGTAACCGTAGTTCCAGTTCCAGACGATAAAGTACGAGTAACATAAGTATTTGTTGCTGTCTTAGCTAGAAAACCAGCCGTCAATGCAGAAGTGTCACTTCCGAATCCACCATTTATTTCTGCAACTGTACCTGTTAAAGCTGAGGCAGGAACTGATGTTAGGGCAGCTGATGGTACGTTACCAAAAGAAGGTGTAGTTCCACCTATCAAAACCTGGCTAGAGGTTCCAGCTGAAGTTTCAGCATAAGCAGAGCCAGTATCATAAGGAATTTTACCAGCTGTAGTAGGAGTTGGTGGTAATCTGCTATCGTTGCCGATAGTAACTGTGGAACTTGAAGTTCCAGTTGGGATATTAGCTATTCCAATAGTACCAGTCAAAGCTGAAGAAGGAACACTAGTTAATGCTGCTGCTGGAACAGAGCTAAAACTTGGAGTAGAACCTCCAACTAATACCTGATCAGTAGTTCCAGCTGTGTTTTCTACGTATGCAGTTCCATTATCATAAATTAACTTTCCAGCTCCAGTTGGAGTAGGAGGAAGTTTTGTTGAGCTAGAACTTAATTTCCCATCAATTTGAGATTGAATTCCAGAAGTTACTCCATCAAGATATTGAAACTCTGCATTACTAACACTGCCATCTGCAATTTTAGTAGCAGATAATCCTGTTGCAACCGTTGGATTTGGATAACTTCCAGTTAAATCTCCACCAGCAGGACCACTTGGTGGTCCTGAAACCCCCATTTGGTATTGCCAAGTAGTACCATCAAATACTATTTGATCTCCATTTGCTGGAGCTGATGCTGTTAATGGTTTGCCATTAAATCCCAATACTAATGGATTTGGATAAGTACCTGATAAATCTCCGCCTGCTGTACCAATTGGAGGAGTTCCTGAAACAATTGGTGTAACAAAAGATAAAGAAGTTACTCCAACAGTAAAAGGAATTGGAGTTTGTAATTCGAATATCTTGGTGCCGTTTGTAGAACCAAGAGCTATATAAAATTGCTGTCCAGTTGCTAGTGAAATTACTCTGTCCCAGACACCAAGTTTAGCAATGTAAGGTCCTGATGCAGTAGAATCAGTTTGTCCAGCTGCTAAAACTGTCATCCCAGCAGTAATTGCAACTCCATCCAGTGTATAAAGTCCACTTAAGGTAATATTAGAAGTTGCAGCTAGAGAACATGAAAAGTCTTTGTCTGTAATCCATACATTGCTCATTTGTTAATTCCTATTATGCGAAGAGAAATTTGGTTGCAGATACTAAAACACTAATTGTAGAGCCAACTTTATTTTGGAATCTTACATTTCCACCGCTGGCATAAATATTAAGAGTAGTTGCATTATCAAGGGTCAGGGAGATTCCACCAGCTGGAGTTACACCATTTAGTGTAGGAGAAGCATTAGCTGCAAATCCTATATGAGCCATTGGACATGAAGTAGCTCCTGGTACAGAAACTAACATAGAACCACCTAATCCAGGTGCATAATCAAATGTTGCATTGTTAGCTAAGGATAAGGTGAACACATCTAATGTTGCAGCTGATGTTCCTGAAGCTGCTGTATTTAATACGCCGACAGTATTTCCATTTCCGCAAATTATTCCCAATCCTTTTCCTGAAGAAGCTGTAGCAAGATTGGTAGCTCCAGGAACTGCAGTACCACTGTTATTAACGGTTACACTGGCAAAAGTTCCAGTTCCAGTTGCATCTACAGTTGTGAATGAACCTGCCGAAGCAGCTCCACCACTGATTTTTCCAAATGTTAAAGATGTTGAACCAATTGTTATTGGTTGTGCAGTTTGTAATTCGTAAAGTGAGGTTGCATTTGTAGTACCTGAAGCAATATAAAATTGTTGTCCGGTAACTAATGAGATGATTCTATCCCAAGCTCCAGCTCTAACAATATAAGGTCCTCTAGCAGGGGCACTTGATTGCCCAGCTGCTAAAACAACCATTCCATCTGTTACTGCT
>Ga0075184_10009289_pt1 | contig 9207 bp, 1 predicted proteins | sample JI102314DRNA_FD_77308 | JGI IMG/M metagenome (GOLD analysis project Ga0075184, IMG submission 77308) | Wastewater effluent complex algal communities from Wisconsin, to seasonally profile nutrient transformation and Carbon sequestration -... | ecosystem: Engineered > WWTP > Effluent > Algae...
GGGTAGTCCGTCAACAATATCAAATCGGATTAGTTGATTACAACTTTAACGACTTTAGATATGCTACCTTGGTTGAAGTGTAACATATAAACACCAGCCGCGTATCCGTTCATTTCTACTGGCAACTCAACTGAGCCTGTAGATACATTTTGGTTTTGGCTCATCACCAATTTACCTGTAATGTCATACAATTTCATTGTAGCTGTTCCAGCTACTGTTGAAGTAAAGTTGATAGTGAAACGACCATTGTTCGGGTTAGGATATACACTAACTTCGCTGTTGTTTTCTACAACTTCAGCATTTTTGAAGAACAATGTTTTGAATGTGCGTGTATCTGAATAATCACCAGCTACATTAGAACCACAAATTGATCTTACTTCGTAAGAATAAGAAGTATTAGGAATCAAGTTTGAAATTTTTGCAAATGTACCATTTGTTTCTGGTAAAACGATAGAATTAGCTTCGTCTTGACCAGTTTGGCGATAACGTAATTGATATGTTACTGCATTTGGAACACGATTCCAATATACAGATGCTGAATCTTCGTAAACATAAGCGAAGATACCACCTGGTACAGATTGTTGCTCATCTGGACATCCTGTGAATGACGCAGTAAAGAAGTTTGTTGTATCAGTCCAGTTAGACCATACGTTTCCTTGTGCGCAACGTGTTTGAATACGTACTTCATAAGAAGTTCCATTTTGTAAGCCACTTAATACGAAATCACAAGTTCCTGGGAAAGGACATCCACCGTTGAACATTACGTCCGTCCAGTTTTGTTCGAAACTTCCTTTTGGTCTGTAAGATAACATATAAGCGTTTGCACCAAATACGCTATTCCATTTCAATGAACCTTCAAATGTGTTGATACCAACTGCTGCAACAAAATCAGCTTTGTCTGGAGACTTGATAGTCGTAAACTCTGAATTTGTATAAGAATCAGTACATCCAGTTGCTTGGTCTAAAATGATTGCAGTATATTGACCTGATTTCAAACCTGGGAAGATACCTGAAGGTTGGAAACCTGAATCATATCCTGGTCCAATTAAACGATATAAGTAATCAGTAGCACTTTGGTTACAGATGATACGATCTGTATCAACACAACCTGCTTTGATAACGCCATCAGCACCGCTGATACAAGAAACGCTTTGAACAACGTTTGCAATTACTTGAGGAATTGCTTTAACTGTTACGTCTACTGCATTTGAGTAAACTGTTTCGCAATTACCAACTGTTACAGCTAAATCATAATCACCTGATTCAGAAACCATAAGTTCTGTATCTGTTGCATCACCGATTTCTTGACCATTCAATCTCCATTGGAATGAATAGTTAGGAAGTACTTGACCATCGAAACGTAATGTGTAATCACCACAATTGTTTACAACGTTTACACCATTGTTAATTGAGAATGAAGCATTAGGATTACAAACACCAGGAGTTGTAAATGGTACATTTGGAGACCACTCAGAACGGTTAGTGCTATTACAGAATGTACAATGTGCTCTCATACGTACTTGGTAAGTAGTAGCTGCTTGTAAACCTGCGATTGGGAATGGGTTTTGAGCACCATTCACTTGTAAAGAAACCCACTCACCTAATGGAGTAACTGTACGATATTGTAAATCGTAACAAGCTGCATTAGATACATTTTGCCAGTAAACTGTTGGAATCATGTTTGGTGCTCTCATGATATTTACATAGATATCACTTGGAGTTTCACATGAAGTTCCGTTTGCTAATGTGTTGAATGTTGTTCTTGCCCAAGGAGAGTTATTCGCTGGATCAGAACATACTGTTTGTACTTCTACTTCGTAGTTTGTATCGTGTTGTAAACCAGCTAAAGCTTGACTTGTAAGAGAAATATTTCTGATATTAGTCCAAGTTTCTGCACCTACTACACGGAAACGTAAGTTATATTTTGTTGTTCCTGTTCCTGCCATGATAGCGTCCCAAGAAGCAATTGCGCTGTTAGCTGTAATTGTGTTTGCACTTACAGTAAGACCCATTGGAGCCATAACTGTTACATTAACCATAGAATCAACTGTACATCCACCAACTTCACGAATAGTAACTTTGTAGCTACCTGTTCCTAAACCTGCGAATACACCATTTGAATTTTCTGATCCACCATTAAGGCTATATAATACTGGGAAGTTAGAACTTGTTCCACGAGCAACGATGCTACCATCATTACTTCCACAACGAGATGTTCCGCCTATTGTTACATTATTAACTACCAAAGTTGATTGTGTTAAATCAATTGGGTTAGATAATTTTTGGCAATCGCCAAGAGATGTTGTTGTTAATACCCAATAACGACCTGCCATAGTAGCTGTGTAGTTAGCAGATGTTGCATTTGGAATAGCTACTGCAGTTGCAGGAGTTAAGCCCATTAACCATTGGTATTTGTAACCTGGTGCGCTTACTGCTGTTAAGCCTAAACCACCTGGACAAATTACTGTGCTTGCTACTGGGAAGATTTCTGCTACTGGTTCTGGGAACACAGTTACACTGAATGGAACTGAACTTGTACATTGGATACCAGCAACATTGTGAGTTACGATTAACGTATATTCACCTGTTACGAATACTGTGTATTTGTTATCAATACCACCTTGTACAAACTCAGTACCACGATACCAAGCAAAGAAGTCACCCGCTACTGTTGATTCGATAACTAATTTGTTTCCGAAACAGAATGATTTTGGAGACATTTGGTCAGCACCTGTTAAAGTAACATTGTTGAACTCAATTGCTCTGATACCTGGTTCTGGTTTGATTTCTACTGAAACCTCGTCTGAACCGATACAACCATTACCGTCCATAACTGTCAATGTGAAGTTATAAGTACCTGCATCTTCAATTGTTAAGTTACTAACTGTTGAAGTTGAAGCAGTAAATCCGTTAGGACCTGTCCACATATATTGGTATGAACCATCACCACTTGAAGCAGAACCAGTTAAGTTAAATGCTGTTCCTGAACAAACGATTTGATCTCCACCTGCATTAGCAACTGGGTTTGGATTAACAACTACTGTTACAAATGCTGGAGGTGCAGAAATACAACCACGACCATCTGTTACATTTAATGTATATACGTAAGTACCTGCGTTTGCAATTGTTACGCTTGGAGTTGCATCAGTTGGGTCAGATAAAGTACCTGATAAACCAGCTGGTTCAGTCCACATATAGTTATAAACACCATTTCCACCAGTAGCACTTCCGTTCAATGAACCTGTTACACCAGCACAAATTGCAATTGATTGACCTGCGTCAGCAACTGGATTTGGATGAACTGTTACAGCAATTGAAGTTTCTTCACAACCTGTGATAAAGTTACGGATAGTAACGTTATAGTTACCTGGCATATCAGTTGTGTAACTTGGGCTGTTAGCACCTGCAATGATAGCACCATTGAATAACCATTGATAGTTATAGTTTGGAAGCTCAATTGCGTTAAGAGTTACACCATCACATGGGTGATTCAAACCTGAAAGAGAGATAGTGATATCTGGATTCGGGTGAACTTTTGCATGAAGTGGGTTTGAAGGAGAAGATGAACAATTAGCCGCTGTAACGATAACGAAATAATCGCCTGTTGCAGTTGCAAAATATGTAGCATTATTTGCTCCTTGAATTGGGTCGTTACCCATATACCATTGGTAAGAGTAAGGAACATTAGGTTCAGCACCTGATGCCATAGCTCTCATTTCAACGCTACCATCTTGACAAACGATAGAATCTGGAACCAATGAAATAGTTACTTTAGGAATTGGATTGAATTTCGCAAATACTGCTTCTGATAAAGAAGAACAGTTACGAGTATTTGTGATTTGAACCCAGTATTTACCTGTGAATGACGGAGTGAATTCAGCATCATTTGCACCACTGATAGGTGTTGCAGTTTGAGGAGTTTCACCAACAAACCATTGGTAAGTTAACATAGCACCTGGAGGTAAAGCAACGAATGTTAAGGCGTTAGAACCTGCACATTGAGTTAAGTTTCCATTAGCTTGGATACGAGCACTTGGTGCAAGACGTACTGATACATCTACTGGAGTAGAAGTAGTATCAACACAACCGTCTTTCATAACAATTACCCAATACAATCCTTTTTTAGTGATAGCCAATGTTTCCATTGTTGCACCAGGAATTGCCATTGGCATATCGTTAGCACTTGCCGCCATTAACCATTGGTATGAATCAGCACCTGGTTGAGCTCTTAATACTGTGTTATTAGCATTAGAACAGAAATCAGTTGCACCATCAATTGTAATATCAGCGTTTGGTAATGGAGTTACATTAACATTTACACCTTGAGAAACCACAGCACAAGCTCCAACCGTAACTTCAGCACGATATTCACCTGTCATTGTTGCCATGTAAGTTCTGTCGTTTGCACCTGCAATGATTACACCATCACGGAACCAACGATAATCATCACCATCTGGATTAGCAGTTAATGTTACCATACCACCTTCACAGAAAGTTGTTGGCTGACCAGCAATTGTAATTGTTACAACTGGAGGATTAACTAATCTTAAGTTGATATCGCTAATTCTTTCGCAACCTGTTTTACCGTTAAGAATTCTTACTTGGTAGATACCTGGATTTTCAGCCATGTAAATTGGCATATTAGCAGTTGGAATAACTGCACCATTGAAACGCCATGTGTAAGATAATTCTGCTGGGTTATTTGAGTTTGGATTATTCAAATCTTCCGTTGCATCTAACATCATTGACTGACCGATACAAAGGCTTGTAGAATTATTTTTAGTTTTGATGCCACCCGTTGGTTTTGGATAGATCGTAACTTCTTGTGGGTTTGATTCATCAGACATACATCCGAAACGACCTACTGATACCGAGTAGTTAAATACACCTACTTCAGTAACACGGTAAGCACGAGTGCTTGCACCACCGATAGCAACACCGTTGCGATACCATTGGTACATGAATTCTGGACCTGAGTTAGCAATCAAATCTACAAAACCGTCTTCACAAACTGTGTTGTCGCCAGGAGCGTCAATTGTAATAGAAGCAGTTGGTTTTGGAGCAACCGTAATCAATATCTCGTTAGAAGTTGAGTTACAAACACCACTTGTTGTTTGAACTGAATAACGACCCGCTTGATTTACGATGATGCTATTGTTAGTAGTTGAGCCACCTAATGGAGAACCATTGATGAACCATTGGTAAGTTGTATTAGAACTTGCCGTTGCTGTTAACAATACATTTACGTTTTCACCAATACAGAAGTTAGTTCTTCCTGTAGCAGAGATTGATGTTTCAGCTAAAGCGTTTACATCTACTGTAACAGTATTTGAAACACTTGAACAGTTTGAAGTATTAGTAATAATAACTCCATAAACACCAGCTGTACGTACATTGAATACATTACTACCTGTTGTTGAAACAACTGAACCGTTTCTTGTCCATTGGTATGTATTACCTGCACCAGATTGTGCTGTTAATACAGTTGTAATGCTTCCTTCAGTACAGAATGAAGTACCACCAGTAGCAGTAATTGAAGCAGATGGAGATGGTTTAACTGAAACAGAAACACCATTAGAGAATGCAACACAACCTGAAGCAGATTTTGCAACGATGTCATAAACACCATCTTCTGATACAGTTAATGTAATTCCAAATGTTCCTAAAGTTTGACCATTTCTTCTCCATTCGTAAGTGAAACCACCTTCGTTTGAACGAGTCAAACTAACTGCAGAACCAGCACATAATGAAGTATTACCACCAGCCGTAACCGTTGGGGCAGCTGGACCAGGAGCAGAAGTTACATTGATTGGCATAGAAATTTCTTCACAACCTGTGATGAAGTTTCTTAAGTTTACAAAGTAAGTTCCGTTACCAGTTGCGTTGAAACATGGGTTAGATGAAGGTCCTTGTAAGATACCTGTTGCACCATACCAAGTATATAATACGTTTGGTTGTTGGATTGCACATAATGAAGCAAAACCAGCACCTGAACAAATTACTGCATTACCCATTGGAGACGTAGTAACGTCTGGATTTGGATAAATGATAACATCTAAACCATTAGACATATCACCAGTAGAAAGGTTTCTAACTGTGTATCTTCCTTCTTGCGATAATTTCGCTGGCTCAGTAATAGTATAAGTTGGACCATTCGCACCAGCGATACTTGCACCATTTAACATCCATTGGTAAGCAACGTTTTGTGGATTAACCACATTCATCGTAACTGAACCGTCTTCGCAGAAAGTTAATTTAGATGGATCGTTACCAGCTTCTTGGATTGTGAAACCTGTATTAGGATTAGGAACGTCTATTATTTGTGAAATAATACAACCATTCGCATCAACAATAACAACAGTATGAGTTCCAGCAGATGCTGAAAGGGTAAAGTTATTAGAAGTCTGTTGAGTAGCTGAACCACCATCAATACTAACATTGTAAGGAGATTGTCCTTTAGTTATATTAACAGAGATAGTACCTTGACCCGCATTGATGTTAGCAGAAATTCCATCACTTACAACAGTAAAGTTACCAGTACCAACGCATTGAGCATTGTTGTTATCAGTTACTGTTACTACATAAGTACCAGCTGAAACATTTGATAAATTTCTGTTAGTTGATCCATTAGACCAACGATAGCTGAAATTACCAGAACCACCATTAGCAGTAATGCTAACAGAACCATTATCTGAGCTACAACCAGAATTAGTTGTCGTACCAGAAACGCTTACAGGATTTTGGCAACCTGAACTTGAAGCACAAGTACCAGAAACTGTTAACCATGTTACAACTGCATCATCGTTACCACCACGTGAACCTTGAGCTGCATTAGCAACTGGGTAATTTGTAGAAATAGATTGACCAGCAAATACTACATTAGAACCGCTTACTGCAATCGAACGAGCGATGTCAGAACCAGAACCACCATAATAAGTAGAACTACAAAGATTACCACCATTGCCATCAAAACGTGCTACGAAAGCATCGCTATTTCCACCACTTGTAGATTGAATAGCACCGTCTTTTACGTCAAAGTTTGTCGAGAAGGTAAGACCAGATACGAAAACTTCGCCAGCAGAGTTAGTAGCAACATCTAAGGCACGATCAATTTGAGAACCACCTAAGTAAGTTGACCATAAAACAGTACCAGAAGCACTAACTTTAGCAACAAAAGCATCTTCACCACCATCGTTAGATGTTTGGAAAGCACCAGCAGAAGCTAAACCATTACTACCAGTTGTTGAACCAACAACATAAATGTTACCAGAACCATCTACATCAACCGAATAAGCGATGTCAGAACCAGTTCCGCCACCGTACATACCCCATTTAGTAGAACCGTTAGATGCATCAAAAGTAGCTACAAACATATCGTCTGAACCACCATTGTAATCATCACCTTGCATAGTAGAAATTCCACTTGTTGATGAAGTTTGACCTGCAACAACTACTGTTGAGTTGTTAGCATCTACATCAACTTTGTTGATGATGTCAATACCAGCACCACCATACAATCTACCCCATACTCTTGAACCATCTGAAGAGTTGAATTTCGCTAAGAAACCATCTCTTGCACCAGCAAATCCTGGGAAGCCATTAGAATAAGTTACACCACCGAAATAAACGTCGCCGTTAGCAGCAACTGCTACTCCTAAACCTTGATCAACTTGACCTTGACCGTAGTAAGAACCCCATGATCGAAGTCCATTAGAAGTAAATTTCGCGATGAACGCATCAGAACCACCATTCCAATTTGGTTGGTAAGTTCCCGGCGTAGAAATTCCAGATTGACTTGCAGTAACCCCTGTAACATATAAGTTACCAGAACCGTCAGCTGCAATGTCGTTACCTTGGTCGATAGAAGAACCACCGTAGAAAGTAGCCCAGTTACGTGCGCCACTTGGTCCAAATTGAACTAAGAAAGCATCGTTAGAACCACCAAAAGAACCTTGGTGCGCTCCAACAGAAACAGGGAAACTTGAATTTTGGGTGTAACCAGTGATAGTTACGTTTCCAGATCCATCACGAGCAACTCCAAACGCTTGGTCTAAGTTCGTTGAACCATAATACGTTGAAGCAACGGTTACGAATGGGTCAATGACAAGAGTTTCGTTTGAATTGTAGTTACCAACACCGAAAGTAACGATACCGTCTTTCAAAATGTATTGAGAAGCTACTAAACGCCCTTGCGCACCCGAAGCCGTTTGCGTAAACGTATAAGGAGCGTCTTCGTTGACCGAACCAAAGGAGTTAGCAACTGCTAAAGCGCCTTTGTTAAGTGATACTTTATCTGCGGCTTTGTGGCGGAGACGGATATCACTTACTTTCCCACCTGAACGGACAACAAAATCATACTTCATACCGCCTTGTTTTCCTGGATAGAAAACTAAGTCAATATTGTTGTAGATGTTTTTGTACGTGATTTTGCCGTAGTTTTTAACTCCGAGGACAGGACGGTTAGCATTGTAGTAGTTATTAACCGCGCCCAATTCCACTTCGCTGATAACTTGTACATTGGGGTTAGCCCCAATAAATTCGAGGTCCATTCGGTACAAGCCTTTTAATTCCGCCACTTGGGTACGAGCATCTGTCTCTACTTTAGAGAAGACGTAGCTAACCGCATCTTTACGGAAATAGAGCTTAGTCCCGTTAACCTCACTGGTGAACAAAATATCAGGCCGATGGTCCCCTTTGGTGTCAATAACCTGTCCTTTATTTTCTGTAAAAGACACGCTATTCGAAAGCCAATCGCTGGCTTTAGGGTTTTCCCTTGCTTGTGAATAAAAACTTATACACAAGAGGAGGCACACTAATAAAAATTTTCTCATACTATTTAAATTTCAATAGATTTATAAGACAGTAATTTGTTGACGTTGCAAAATTATCTTTTTTTTTTCATTATCCATTATTTATGGACAATAAATACGCAAAATTTATTCGCATTTTTTCAATATGCGCATAAATTTTGTTCATATTGCCGTTAAGCAATACTATTATAGCCAGTACGTTAAGCAAATTTAAGTATTTTCCAGCAATTCAAACACAATAATTGATAAATCATATTCGAACCTCCCTTAAAACACCTTGTCTTTTTATTTTGAGAAACTAACTCAATAATAATGCCAAAGGCATAATTTATTTTAAGTTTCTACTAACAATTAAGACAAAAGTATTCAACTTTCATTTGCTCATAAAATCAAAAAA
>Ga0075184_10058834_pt1 | contig 9094 bp, 2 predicted proteins | sample JI102314DRNA_FD_77308 | JGI IMG/M metagenome (GOLD analysis project Ga0075184, IMG submission 77308) | Wastewater effluent complex algal communities from Wisconsin, to seasonally profile nutrient transformation and Carbon sequestration -... | ecosystem: Engineered > WWTP > Effluent > Algae...
AAAAAAATGTATGCAGTCAACCCATATGGAAAACATCGTGAAGTGGAAGCTTATGAAGCGGAAATCAACCGGTCTTTGGTTAACAATTTGAGAAACCATTTGAACCAAGCATATTTGTCACCATTTTATTTGGACGACAAACAGTTTGCTCTGGTTTGTGACATTTTCAAACCCATGCCGGTCAATTTTACAACACATCCGCAGCTCCATAACCACCCCATCCCGGCTTTATTGCAAGCTTTCGCTTACAAGAAAGTCATTGACTATGCATCCAATTTTAAGCGTGCTATTGACATTGGTGGAACACCCCTTCGGACACCTAACGAGCATCACCTTTGTACTAAAATAGATGACGCACGCACCAACGCCAGGTACCTCAATGCAGCAGTACTAAATCCAGAAAAACCTTTTAGTAAAGCTCTAATGACCTACGGCATCCCTAAGTGTGATAGGGGGGCTGAAAAATGTCATTATAAGGCACCTTATGGCTATATGATAAACGTCTATGACATCCCGATACAAACGATACCTTTAATTATGTCTAACCACAATATGCAAATATTGGACTGTTGGATGTTTTTACCTAACGTATTGATCGACGAAAGATTGCATCAAGACGAGCAATTTTATAAAACAGACGTTTACAAGGAAGAAAACAGACGGTGGGCGACATTCTCATTCTCGGATGGAGCCACTAGTTATGTTCATGATTACGACAATTGGCGAAACTACTTAACAACCACTTTGCTAACTTGCCCCACTGGAGCTGTCTTTGCGGAGATCATTTGCAACCTTCATACGTTTTGTTGCATAAGATTTACGTTTACAGACAACCCAGCAGGCAGTTACCAGAGGAGGATAACACCTTATGTTCAAAACAAAGCAAGATTGGTAGAAGTACCCGATGTACTGTTGTATTATTTTATAGGCAACAAAGCCATAGACATGTTCATAAACTCATACGTCGTTGAAGAGAGAATAGTGAAAGATGCACTGTTGTACGCCAACAGACAATCGGACGGCAGTTTTAATTTTGCCAACTTTGCATCTCACTTGGACAGTAAAACATCAGCACTTTACTACGCAGCTAATGGTGATCAACAAATGATATATAAACAATTGGACATGGAAGTGGAACAATATTTGTCCTTCACAGTCTCCCTTTTTATCATTTGCGTAGTTAAAAGAATGAACAGAACTTACAAAGCAGGGCAGATAATAAGCTCATTGTCGAACACAGAAAGTATTTGGGAAAGCATCAAACATTGGTTCAACAAAACTATCATAGACATAGAAATATCTTGCATCAAAACTTTCGATAAGAAAATGACCACGGAGGACTTCTTTAAGAGGGTGAAAGAAGATCCGACTAAGATAATGAACCTTACAGTTAGAACATGGAAGGATAGAGTTTATAACCAAACGATAAAACTCAAATACCATTATAAAGTCGACAACAGAAGCAAATTACCAGATTTGAAAGAACCAACGTGGGTTGAAGATGATGACCCGGAGGAGATGCCATTTGAAGAGGAAAATACATTCAGTATATTATCAAGCAGCAGCTACCATGTAAACTTGGAGGAATCTATGTCACAACTAATAAGCTTTAGCGAAACGCTGGACGGTGACGCCATGCCAACATCCACCCCAAGACCATCAATTGCCGGCTCTATCAAAGCACAACTCCCGCCAATCAAACAAGAGACAAATCAACCTAGTATCATCCGTCCAAATATTTCCCTTTCTTCCAATTCATCGTCGGAAGGTTGGGTTACAACCGATGATGATGAAAATTCGGATTCAACCATAACCTCAGAAAGACCCGAATTCAAACCACTGGGTAACACTAAAAACTTCCTAGACATGGTCAAACAAGCCCTAACACCACGCAAACGTATGGTCAGCAACAATGTCAGCATAAACACCACCATCGAAGACATACGACCTCATAAAACACCTAATAGTGTTGCAATGGCAAATTATCGTAAATTGGTAGTCACTTCTATCGATGATTTAGGACATCTTAAAATCATATTTAACCCCAAAGGCACACAAGGTAAATGCGGATTATTCTGCGTTGCTCACATCTTAGGTATTGGAGTTGACAAGGTTAAAACATTAACGTTAGTTCGAGATACGGATGATTGGTTCTTGGACACTGACCAACTCGCAGCAGTCTGTAAAGAGAACGGAATTAATTGCATAGTACATACACATACTTACGATTATTTCTTTGACTTCGGTATGAAAATTACAGGGAAATTTTTGCTTAAAGGAGGACATTACACAGTAGTAAAATGCGGTTGCTCACTATCACCATGTTTTGTGGGAGATTATAAAACGCTACAGATTGACCCAAACTATCTTTATGTCAACTGTGCCAATTCAGACCTTACGGACGGTGCTGGGCAGGCAGCGGCGTTCAGAGCACTGTTCCCAAATTATGATAAAAACATCGTCAAACCATGTAAAACAGTGCAATACACCAATTATAAAGGTACGTACCTGTGTATCGCTGTCGCTTACGACAACAGAAAAGAGAAAAACCGTTTAAAAACAAACAAGGCCTTTCAAGAGATATGCACTTCGATTGACCTATTTTGCAAAAAGAATGATTTATGTGTGTATCTACCATTGATAGGCACAAAAATTTTCAAAGGTGATCTTTGCTGTTTAAAACATCACATCAGCAAAATGACCTGCAAAAAGGTGATTTGTTTTTACAACGATATGGAAAAAGATCTGTACGATAAAACGCAGGAATGCAAACACGGAGGTTGGGACGATTATGGCAATTTTGACAAAGTACAAGAAAGAGGTAAATATGACCCCAGCAATTATGATCAGCTGATACCTCATAAAGTGGAAAATAAACAGAACATTAAAGCAAAAGATATGGTCAAATTCACCAGAGATGATAGCGTTGTCGAAGTATCAGCCGCACCAGGTACATTCGCCAAAGAATACATAAAACAAGGTAAAAGATACACCCCACTGAATTATACTGGGGAGAATGCCTTTTCACTGGATCAAAATCTACCCAGGCAAGATTGGCACGACCTGATAACGCTAGGTAAATTACTTCTCAAAAGTAAAGCAGAGCATGTGCTATTCGATTGCCCCATACAGCATGCACTCGATACACATTTGTTTTTACTGAAATATGTGGCAGCCGGCAGATGTGCCAAGTATACAACTAAATTTCTCACATACGTGGATAAAGATTCCGACATCAACATTGATTTCAGAAAACATATAGAACATCCCCAACTCATGTTCAAATTGTGGCACAACGTTGGCACAGAGTCCATGTCTTCTGAGTTGTTCATAACTTATCAACAGAAATCTAAGCATTTCGGACCGCAAGTTGCAGATGTTGATGCTATAATGCAGGATGTGGACGAGTCAAATAGAATGGCACAAGACAAACTCAACTGTACTTGTAAAGAGGAGATAAAAACTAATGGAATAATACAAATTAAGACCAACGAGTTGGAGTATAGATCTTTCATAGAAAATCTTTATAAAGATCACCTCCTAAAAGACCAGTGCCCGCCGAAACACATCAAAACCGTCGATAAATTCGAAGTCATAGCCGGAGTAGCTGGTTCACGTAAGAGCACGGGAATATTGGATAAAACATGTTGTAAATGTGCTTTGATAATAGCACCATTCAGAAGTGTTGCAGATCAACACAGAAAATACAACAACACATCAATAACGTTCATCAAAGCAATTAATTTGGAATACACTGGATTTAAATATGTGTTCGTTGACGAAGTGTTTTCTATGAACCCATATATGGTAACTCTCTATGCCAATATCTTCACAAAAGCCAAAATTATAGGTTTGGGTGATCCGAAACAAATACCACCGATTGATTTGGATAAACTCATGCCCGAGTGTAAGGTGGATCTTAGCGGATATTATCTGAGATCATTTAGATGCCCAAAAGTAGTTTGTGCATTGTTGGAGGATTACATCCCTGGTATATGGTCTAGCAAATCGATAACTGATGCAGTGACTATCATTGATAAAATCGTTATGGATAAAGACACCTTTTTGTTGACCCACACTCAAAAGACTAAAGAGAAGCATATTAAAGAGTTTAATAAAGCCAACATTCGAACAGTCCACGAAGCCATGGGATGCACTTATCAAAAAGTTGTGATTGATATCACAGATTTCAATGACATCATCAAGAACAAGGAGTGCTATGCTTACGTTGGTCTAACTAGATCGGCTAATAAAACATATATATATGGTTCAGAACAGCAATTTGAGAATTATTTGAGGAGTTTAAAAGTACCAGACCCTCTACACCACAATGGAGTTACTTACGATGCCCCTGCACTCAAAGTTAAAGCCAAGATAACTAAGGTATCACACAATGAAAATTTGGACACAGATGTTACACCCCAATCTTTGATTGCCCAAAACGTGATTTTACCAAAAACTGGCACTAAGCATAAACCATTGGAAGAAACAACCGACGTCAACAATAAAATCAGCAGACCAGATGTGGAGGTCGACCCCGCAGATTTCGCTGTGCAGTATGTGTTAGAAACTGTTAAAGAACACGGTGAGACCAGTGTTTTAGGTAAAGGTGAAGAAATGGACAAGTTCCTAGTGAGCACCAAACAAACAGCCGATGGATTAGTCAAGACATATAACGTGGAGAACAGCAAAATAGAAGACGCCATCACAGCCTTTGACATAACACCACACGGCGACAACGTAGTGGTCATGGAAACAGAATTGACATCGCAGAAAGAGGTGGTTAGACAGATTACGACATCAACAGTCAGCATAGACACAGTCCAAACCATCTTAGATAAAGTGTACAAGACGCAAAATGACATAAGAGGAACGAACATTATAGGCTACAGGGACAATCTTATAAAAGAAATAAAATCCAACTGCCGAATAACAATACCCACGCAAACTCTAGGTAATCATGACACGGAAATAAAAGGAGGTAAACTGTCTGAGAATAGCTATAACAGATTGTATTTGGGTAAAGACAACAAACAGCTCGTTGACACTATAATAACAAGGTATATGGGCACCCCAAACAAACTACCCGCCATCGCAGCAGATTACTATTATGAGGGTCTGTGCAAATTCATGAAACCAGGATTCAAACGATCCAGGCAAATGAACGCGGAGGACGTGTGGGCGAGCGTCAGACATTACCTGCAAAATCTACAGAAGAAAATGGGAATGAACTCACTTCAAAGCAAACAGAACATCAGAAAAATAGCAGATAAATTGAAGAACTTGAGCATAAACCATGAAACGGACAACTCAGCAGAAGAGGTTGTCATTGACTGTTTGGTTAATGACAAGAAAGAAAGGGCAAGGCAAATCGTCATGGCAACTTTCAATGCAATGAAATCGGGTAACTCAATGGAAAAAATAAGGGAGGAGTATAACATGTTGATAATGCAATACATCGAAGAAAACTCGGACATGATGAGCACAGGAACTTTGAACGCTTTCCGCGAATTAAATGATGATTGGTACTCCAACAGATCGTCAGAGATAACTTTTCATATGAAAAATCAACCAAAAGAGATAAGAGGCGATTATTGGGATACTGCAGACAAGGTGGGCCAAGGCATATCCGCTTGGTCGAAATTATTGAACTGCATACTGTCCACAATGGGTTATGCTTTTGAATGTAACATCAAGAACCAATTGTTACCTGACGTGGCACTTGCAGTCGATGCTTCAGATGCACAAATATCACGCTTTATAGCAAGAAAACCTTTTCTATACACCAGTAACGAATACGACAGGTTTAACGTTGATATCTCACAGTTTGATAAATCACAAAATCAGAGGACTGTAGCGATGCACTGCCTGGTGTTGAAGAACCAAGGTTTTAATAATAAAGCGATACAACTGCTTATGGAACATAGGAGAAGGTATAGGTGCACAGCCATGATCAATCCCAGTTTTGGCGACCAATTGGCCAGAATAGGATTTGACGTGGAATGGGTGATGACTTCAGGTGCCCTGTTTACACTTTGGGGTAACACGATCGTCAATATGGCGATCATAGGAGCCAGTTTTGATATACGTAGCTTACAATCAGCAATCTTCAAAGGTGACGACAGCCATATTGTTGCCAGGAAAATAGTGAAGAAAATGCATGAGGGTGTTCTAATGAGTAAATTTCTAGGTCACGAACTGAAAGTGGACCAGTACTTTATAGGCGAGTTTATCGCTAACATCATATGCCCTCATGGCTTCTTCCCTGACGTCTTGAGAAGAGTCAGCAGAGTGATATCCAAAGTTTACACTAAACCTGAAGATTGGGACATTGTCAGACAGTCTATTAAAGATTCATTAGACGTCATACTTTCACCAGAACAATTGTCTTTGGGTTGTGAAATTGCAGCTCTACACTATCAAGAAAGGAACCTGAACATCACCAAAGAGGATGTCTTGGCATTAGTTGTGTTCATGAAAAGAATCACGTATGATGACAAAATAAAGCCGCACCTCAACCGCAAATGGGCAGTTGCTGGTATAACCCTGGATTTTTAGATATCATAATTAAAACGATCAAACTTTGTAAATAAACTGTAAATATTTAATTTATATAATTCAATCGCAATTAATGGATATTATCAAATCCGAAAACAAATTCTTCCAACTAGTAAACGACCCAAGACGACGACGAGACAATTTAATCCAACTAACAGACCCAGTAACATCAATACAACTGAAAATCTTAACACAAGTGCACGACCAAGATCCATCAGGCTGGTACGGATTAGGTACAATAATCGATTTAGTTATTCCACACAATTCAGATTTCATAATCGAGATTTTTGTCTTTCTTGAACGCATTGACGAACTAACAAGAATTGCCCCACCCCTTGCCCATTTAGACACAAAATACAGTGCTTACAATAACACCTACAGATTTACTGACCATTTCATCAATATCGACCCAGACTTAGTCATAGAAGCTTTCAGAGATGCCACCCAAGCAAAAACCGCACCAAAATGGAGACAAGACCTCAAAGAAACCTACCAACAATGCGCAATCAAAGTGCAAAACATGCAACAAAACGTTCAGCGTACCGAGCTCAGTAAAGATGAAAACAATGTACTGCAAGGAGTGCAGGGTAAAACATTGGGAGAAGACCCATCCCAAAACCAGCTCAGCACCAACCCAGAAACCGAAACCACAGAGACCACAATATCAGAAGCCTTTAAAGACAGAGGTGACATCGGAAAGTCGCTCAGCCGCAACGTCAGCAATCGCCAACAGAACTTCGAGATCGGGTCTTGTGAAAGGCCCCAATTCTCGACGCGGCCATTCTGCGATAGAAAGATTAGTCCTCTCAGTCCTCGATCCATCTACAGCATGTGGACAGCAACCTATAAGAGTAAACGTAGATCAAGTTCAACTACCAAAGTTCCCGATACAGCTTGACAACAATTTTGTAGTTAACAGTGAGGTGGACTTTAAGATTATGCTTGTTGCTAGTCCCATCATATCGGCAGTCATATATTCCAAAGACATATTATCAGTCACAGTGACAGGAGCCAGAAGTATAGTTAAACAAGCGCAAGATCTCGACCCTTCTGCTACAAATGACGGTTATATCTATGTACTCAACAACAAGCTCGGCTTCTTAGCTGACTTGGACACCAGATTGTACGTCACAGCAAAAGAAGATTTCCGCCGTTTCAGAATGATTACTGCTTCAATGCAGAGTCAGTGGAGTGGTCCTGAGATTTTCAAAAGTGGAGTGCAAGTCACAGCTAGATTAACAGACAAAGATGATTTTAAGGAGTTTGAGCCCAACGAAAAAGCAGACAATACCATAAGCAACGTTAGTGAGGTTTTAGTAACAACCTGCCAACATTCCAACCCGGTATTCGAGTTTAATGAAACTGACAGAAACAACGATAACGGCGCCGGCACCTTCATCGACCCTGAAGTTGAGGATGCTGCTGTCTATACTCACCAATTCGTTTTTAACCAATTAACCACCGGACCTAAAACTTTTGCATTTGACGACATCACGTTGGCAGGAGGTGACGTACCCAATGCAAATACCATCGCCCAGACGTTCTTGTCAAAAGTGTTTGGCAAATGTTACGGACGTATGTCAGCCGCACCTGAACATCTAATCGTTAGCAACACCATAGTGGGGGCATACGTCGCCAAATATCCGTCTTTCAAAAGCTCACCCAACGCTAATTTCACCGTCTACTCTTGTGCTTACAAAGTGAAAACGGTTGTAACTAACAGAAACGACGGAACGGTTCTCACAAACACAGCCGCCATCACAAACAGCGTAACAGCCGATGATTCCACTCTTTTCATTTCGATTTTCCAAGCTGTTGAGGCTTATTACCTCAATTTCCTAGATGTTGGCACTGGTAACACAACCAAAGTACCCTCTGGCTTCGTTGGTAACGCCAAGTACGATGTCGACGTCACTGTAATCCTTGAAATACCATTGAACGGTAGAATCAGACAAAACGTCATCATCCCGAGAGATTTGACCGCCTCACTATCTAGAAACATGATCGCAGAGACTCCATTCTATGACGACAATTTCTTACAACCGGTCACTAGCGTTAGCACCACCCTTGGTACGCAATACTCTGCACAGTACCAAACTTGTCATTTATTCGAATTTGTACTCGATGACACCACCGTTCTAGGTACTACAGCCGTTGCACATGCTCCAAATGATTCAGACACTACAGTCAGCAAATCACAATTCGACAAATTTCAGAAAACGATGAAGGGTATGCCACCAGCATTGATATTGAACGACAGTGGGTTCACAAGAACCACTACCGGGCAGTTGAAATCCAGAGGCGTCCTATCACAACTTGTCGGGCTGGTTAGGCCACTGATGTCTGTGTTATTACCAGGATCCAGACCATATATCAATGCAATAGGCGAGACCGCAGACGTCATCGACCAATATTGAAACATTTCGACAAAGCAGCATGCATCCGGCCCTGCTTCATCATTTTATTTATTTTAGAGGTTTTCCGGATTTCCTCATTATCAACCACACACGTAACTGTTTAATTAATTATTGTCGAC